>Ga0209086_10001300_pt1 | contig 20400 bp, 19 predicted proteins | sample M_130207_XF_Meta_FD_187312 | JGI IMG/M metagenome (GOLD analysis project Ga0209086, IMG submission 187312) | Freshwater microbial communities from Lake Montjoie, Canada to study carbon cycling - M_130207_XF_MetaG (SPAdes) (version 2) | ecosystem: Environmental > Aquatic > Freshwater > Lake... | reverse complement strand
TAAAAACACTTTTTAAAAAAAAGTGTGGCAAAAAAACACTTTTTTAAAAAAAGTGTGGCAAAAAAACACTTTTTAAAAAAAAGTGTGGCAAAAAAACACTTTTTAAAAAAAAGTGTGGCAAAAAAACACTATAAATTATGGGCAACATTACGTATAAAAACCACTATAAATTATTTGTGATGTTACTTATAAAAAAAAAGAAAATAAACTTCTCAACAATTTATAACAAAATTAAAAAATGTTGAAACTAGAAGCCTCTAATATAAAGCCCAAAAAAATTGTGGTTTTTGATTTAGATGAAACCTTAGGGAGTTTTAATGAAATCGGAATTTTTTGGGAGGCATTAGAACACTATCACGGTCATAATTTAAACAAAGAAACGCTCTTTGACGTCCTAGATATTTTTGAAGATTTTTTGCGACCGAATATTCTGAAAATCTTGGAATTTGTCAAGGAACAGAAACTCAAGAATCTATGCGACCACGTGATGATTTACACCAATAATCAAGGACCCAAAAGTTGGGTGAAAATGCTGAGTGACTATTTTAATATGAAACTCAACTATGACTTATTTGATAAAATCATTGCGGCATTCAAAATCCGTGATAAAATCATTGAAATGTGTCGGACTAGTCATTCTAAAAGTGTAGAAGATCTCATTCGTTGTACCAAAATCCCCAACAACACCGAAATATGTTTTATTGATGATCAATTTCACCCCCTCATGGAGCAAGATAACGTGTATTATATCAATGTAAAACCCTATGTGTTTTCTTTACCCTATGAAACCATGGCTGAGCACTATTACAGCGCGTGTCTGAAGAAAACGCAGGCGGATAAAAGCACGTTTGTCAATTCTATTGTTAACACGATGAACCGTTATAATTATATAGTGCAATTGAAAAGCGAGCTAGAACAAAATACGGACAAAGTCGTGAGTAAACAATTATTAATCCATTTGGAGAATTTCTTTAAAAAATCACGAAGCAAAAATACGCGGAAACAGCAAGCGGTTATAAAGAGTAAAACAACCCGGAAAAAAAACCTGTTTATTTGAAATACACGCCCGCCATGTTATTCGTCACTAAGGTAGTCAACAAGATGAGACTCGCGGTAAAAGCTATACTTCGGTTAAACTCCACGTGCCTCGCCGATGTATTGTGTTTGATTAAGGGATTAAACCGTATTAGTAAAGTTAGGCAGACATAATATAATAAAAAAGTATGGGTGATACTTATGTAGCGGGGATTTATATACATCAACCCAGTATATGTAATAATAATAAATAAAATAGAGATATAATTACTATATTTATAAATATTTTTATGCCATTCCTTGTCGGAAAGGTCCACCAAATAATTTAAGAAATATTTTAACTTGTTGTAAAAAATGTTGAACATTATATATATACTTTTTAAGAAAAAGTATGGCAAACAATAAAAATTGAAACAAAAGTAATATAATAAGTATTATAACACAACGATCGTCTATGTAAAATGTCAGTAAGTAAACCAATTCAACTTGGCCTGTGTTGTTTAAATACCATTTTAAGAGCACAAAAACCACCTATATTTGCCTCTCGCAAAATGATCATTCGCAGTGTTGAAGAAAAAGGCATAGATGAACTAAAGAGCAAAATTATACAGAATTTGAAAGATGTCCTGACAATGATGGACTGGAATGAGCAACATGGCATCAAATTATTCCGGCTAAGTAGTGAATTATTTCCCCATAAATCAAACCCGAAAGTAGAGGATTATACATTTGATTTCGCGAGGGAGCTATTACAACAGATTGGCGAAAAAGCAAAAAAATATAAACAAAGACTTACGTTCCATCCGGGCCAATACAATGTCGTTGGTACACCAAATCTAAAATGTTTTCAGCAAACCATTGTAGATTTAAAATATCACGCAGATGTGCTAGACCTTATGGGTCTTGACGATAATTCTGTTATGGTTGTACACGGTGGTGGAATGTATGGTGATAAAGAAAAAACCATAGAGCGTTGGTGTAAACAATACCAAGAATTACCTGAAAACGTAAGACGCAGATTGGTTTTAGAAAATTGCGAGAAATGCTTTTCCATCACAGACTGTCTACGCGTGTCTAGTGTGGTGAATATACCGGTTGTGTTTGACACACACCATTACACGTGTTATCGTGATATGCATCCTGCTGAAACATTTAAAGAGCCCGGTGAATATATTAGTGATATCTTAGAGACATGGAAGCGCCGTGGAATCAAACCCAAATTTCACGTAAGTGAACAAGGTTGTGGTAGAAAAGGCCATCATAGTGATTATATAGAGACTATTCCCGAGTATTTACTTGACATACCGCAGAAATATAATACTCGTATTGATATTATGATTGAGGCAAAAATGAAAGAACAGGCTATATTTACACTTTATAAAAAATACCCCTTTTTGAATTGTTTGAAAAAAAAGAAATATAAACTTAAACTTGTTGAAAATTTATAATATTATACAGTAGCATTATACAGTAGCATTATACAGTAGCATTATAAAGTAGCATTATACAATTCCAGTGTACGCGCACTCGCGTCCGTCGCCTTGACAAATCGCGGCATCCAAAAATACGGTACAATATAAGCCGTATTTGGATAAAAAATCTCATATAAAAACCGGTAATACTCTTGCTCCAAAGTCCGCGGTAGATTTATGTTTTTGTAATTGGGCTTCGTCGGTAAACATACACCACCCGATTCCACCAGCTCCGTTATTTTTTCTTCAATAATTTGATACCACGACTTCTGTAAACTACTCACCCCGTCACTAAAAGCTTCTTTTTTCCGCCACAGCACGATTTGAGGCAACAAATTCGTGTCACAGGTGGCCACGGCTTGCCGCAGTAGTTGTTTTTCCATCCCGGTTTTATTGGTATTCCGCCAAGCCGCCGGTAGACTTAAATAATAATCCACAAACCCCCGGTCTAAAAAAGGGGTGCGAGGTTCTAATCCGTGGGAAGAAATGGATTTATCTGACCGCAACACATCAAACGCGTAAATATTATTCAAGAGCCGTTTACATTCCAAATCAAAATCCGCGTCACTCGGCGCCGCTTTAAAATATAAATAGCCGCCAGTCAATTCGTCACTACCGTCGCCGTTAAAAATCACTTTCGCCTCACTATGCGCTTTTATATATTTACCGAGCAAGTAATTCCCGACGCTCGCCCGGACGGAGGTCGTATCATAACTTTCTATCGTTTTAATCACCTCCGGAATAGCATCAAAGAAATCCGCCTCGGAGACAATGACCGAAGTATGGTTCGTGCCCAGGTATTTTGCGACGATTTCCGCATATTTCAAGTCTTCGGACCCAGGCATACCAATACTGTACGTTTCTAATTCTCCATCATAATATTTATTCACTAAGGCGGCGATGAGACTGCTATCCAAACCACCCGATAATAAGCAGGCGATTTTCCGATCACTTGTGCCCACTACGCGCTTCTTGACTGCGGCGACCAAGCCTCCGTAGATATTTTCATAGGTAGCAAGATCTACCGGATTGTCAGTAGTCATACTACCTGTAATAAACTTAAACGTGTGATAGTTGATTTTTGCTGTAAGATGCCAGTGGGTATAATCCGGATTTTTACTAAATGTTAAAAAAGAACCGGGTGTCACGTGCGCAAAATGAAAATTATTATAGGTGCTTTCGGTGTGAATATCCACACTGCTACTACACAAACTATGCAAGACTTTTAATTCCGAGGCAAAGGCGAAAATCGGCTCGGTCCCGGTCAGCAAGAGATCAGGAACGACCATATATAAGGGTCTTACACCGTAAGGGTCACGGGCCACGTGGATTAAAGGCTTGGTATCATCGCGTAAATCATGCAACACAAAGGCAAAGACACCATCAAGGAGTTGGAGTGTATAGTCTAAACCAAACCTGGCATATAAATGAATAATGACTTCACAATCCGAGTCGGTGTGGCCCTCCGGCATACCCAATAAGGTATAAAGCTCGGCGTAATTATAAATCTCGCCATTACATATTAAGGTAATATTATTCAACGTCATGGGTTGCCCCGATGCAGGGTTTAACCCGTTAATTGCCAAGCGGTGAAACCCCAAATAAACATCATCGTCTTTATAGTAGAGAGTGGATTGCTCGGGACCACGATTTATGCCCAACATAAAACTGTTTTTAATGGTTTGCGGATGAAATGTCGCAGAATTATTGAGTAAAGCAAAAATTCCGCACATGTGTTTAAATCGTAATAGAACTATTAAGGAAGCTTTATATGCTTTTCCGTTCAATTCAAAACCCCATCTGTGTCTACTTGCACGTGTTTGCCGGATTGCAATTTTTAATTTGTTGCCGAATACAATTGTCAAAAAAATTGCCACCGACTCCACACGTATTCGGGTTAAAGGGCTGAAAAGTTTGTACTGAAAACAAGTCGGGGAAGGGTTGTTGAAGTGCTTGCCCGGCGGCGACGTCTACTTTATACATGTCGCTAGTGGTGGGCGGAATATAGTTGGCTTGATCGCATTTTTGCAAAGCGAAGAATTGATTACGGAGCCGCGAATTATCATCAATATTGGTCGCATAACCACTCCACGGGGCTGCGGCGTTACCAGGGTTAAAAGTAGTGGCTAAATCATAGGTGGGCATCCGCTCAATCGGAACGGTGGGTATTGCGCGCCGATCAAAAATCGGCATGATGGCATATTTAGAGGAGACGGGGCGAATGTCAAATTGAGCCTGCAATTGCTGCGAAGGAATATTGCGTTCAGCGATGCGATCATTTAATTCTTCCACTCTTTCAGAATTGCAAAAATATAAACCGTTGACAACACCGTACATATACACTATACCAACCTTTTAAAAAAACACCTTTTAAAAAACAACCTTTTGAGAAAAGGTTGGGCCAAAATCCGACACTAATCGCACCTAAATTTACAACTAAATTATAATTAATTCGCACTTAAGTTTGGTCCAACCTTTTCTAAACAACCTTTTAAAAAAAGGTTGGGCCAAAATCCGACACTAATCGCACCTAAATTTAGACCTAAAATTACATCTAAATTTACATCTAAATTTACACCTAAATTTACACCTAAATTATAATTAATTCGCACTGTATTTTGGTCCAACCTTTTCTTAAAAGGTTGTTTTTAAAAGGTTGTGGTTGCGTATAGTTCTCTCACTTTTTCTAAAGGTATTGTCTAAAAAAAGAAAAATGGAAAACTACGACACTAAAATAGCTTCTTTAACCTATTTAACTAATCCCCTTTATCAACAAATATTGAAACAACAAACTCAAAATACTGTGAAAAATAATAAATCTGATATTAAATTTTATCGGAAGCGAATAACCGCTTTAACTAAAGATATGCTAAAGGGTGAGATACCTGATAATAGTTATATTAAAACCATCTACGAAACCTATGTCAATGGTTTGATTAAATATTTTAAAATGGTAGACACCACTGATATTATCCAGCAACAATATTTGAATGGCGCAAGCGAAGCGGGCACAAGCGAAGCGGGCACAAGCGAAGCGGGCACAAGCGAAGCGGGCACAAGCGAAGCGGGCACAAGCGAAGCGGGCACGGGCACAAGCGAAGCGGGCACAAGCGCGGGCACAAGCGCGGGCACAGGCGCAAGCGCAGATTTAGATCTGCTTGATGATCTACTTACAAACGCCAATCCAAAAGAAATTAATATAGATAATGCGATGATGCGAAAGCACATCGGCGTATCTACTTTAGATAATTTTGTCATTAAACAGCCCAATGAATCTAACGAAACACGAATTATCCCCTTGATAATAGAGGTAGATTTAAAAGAACCGAGCTTAAAAAAAAAAGGTGTGAAAAACAAGAGTAAAAAAGAAAAAATATAGTGTAATATTAATGGCAACTATATCAATGGCAAGTTCAAGAAAAGTGAAGGCTATGAAAAAAAAGAAAAAGACGGCTAAAACACAAAAGAATAATAATAAGAATAAGAAACGGACACACCAAGCTTTTAAGAAAGCCAACTGTGCCCCCTCCAATGAAACGAAAGATTACAGCTGTTATAGCGATACTGCCCTTGTAAAACTGCGAAATTTATGGAATGCCCGTCATCCGGATCACCTCATTCAATCCCAAACCCCTCAAGAAATTTGGAAACAATTAAAAAACAATATGCAAGACGTGTGTGATATTGAAACCTGCTGGTTGAATCAACAATTTATTGCCAATGACATGGATAAAGAACTCGCCTCTTATACCTTTACCCCGAAATCGCCCAAGAGTTGGAAGAAAAATCCCACGGAATGGTTGTCTAGTGTAGATATTCTAAACGTGATGAAACAATACGAACGCACCTATAAATGTTTTGATTTTATCGGCCCTTCACCCATTGATTTTGATACCAACGAATTATACGGGAAATGTGTGTGGGAGGAACTCTGTCATTTTGATTTAAAGAAACATATAACCAAAGGCAAAAACAAAATCGGTATTATATTCAATACCGACCCGCACTATTTAAATGGCTCGCACTGGATTTCTCTCTTTATCAATATTAAGAAGCGATTTATTTTCTATTTTGACAGCAATGGTGATCCAGTGCCAAAGGAAATTGCGGTATTGTGTGACCGGATTATAAAGCAAGCCAAAACATTGGGCATAACGTTGACTTTCCAGCAAAATGCCCCGATGGAACATCAATATGAAAATACCGAATGTGGCATGTATTCGCTGTATTTTATAATTAATATGGTGACAGATACACACGATTATCATTATTTTATGAAACACCGCATTCCTGATGAAAATATGAAGAAACTGCGTCTGAAATATTTTACAGTGTAATAAATAGAGTTAATAATTACAAATCAATATAAACATTGTTTATAATTATATGGAATGAGTTTATCTGATAAATTTATCTCTCAAGATAATAAGCATCTATTATGGGAATTAATGGTTGACAATAATATATTTACTGGTATATCAAATAACTATGTCAATCAAATCAAGGCTGATTTTGAAAAAAAAATACTGGGTATTAAAAATATAATAGCGGTAAATGATAACATTTTAGATTTGAATAAAAAAACAATACTACTAATGATTGAAGAAATCAAAAAATACAAAGAAGATCCACTGCCGGTAACTTCGGCTGAAGTCCTGACCAAAAAACAGGCGCAATTTCAAAAAGGTTTGCAAACGAGACAAGAAGAATTCACGCGTTTAATTCAGCCGGTTAAGCCGCAAATCATTGACTTCACGGACAAAATTAACGATGAACCTATTGGATCAGAAATGGATATAAAACTGTCGCAAACAATTGCATGGAGAGAAAAGCAATTAAGTCAAGTATTAGAAAAACAGAATCCAGTGGAAGCGAATGAGTGGATTAATAATGGGAAAAAAGTGAATGTTATAAGTACCTCTGGTGTCAATACCTCTGGTGTCAATACCTCCAATCATATTAAGATTGGTGACCCTACAAAAATTGACGAAAGTAGTTTTATAAATCTTAAAAAAGTTAGCTTTGCTGAAGATAATGTAAATCTGAAAATTACTGAAATGGGTGCAAATGCAATGGGTGCAAATGCAATGGGTGCAAATGCAATGGGTGCAAATGCAAACACATTCAATTTTATGGATAAATTAAAGAAAAAAGAGGTGGTAGAAGCTGTTATAAGCGGAGCAAGTATAAGCGGAGCAAGTATAAGCGGAGCAAGTATAAGCGGAGCAAGTATAAGCACAGCAAATCCTAGCAAAACGCCCGACAATACGGTTATAACCACAGAATTAAACACAGTCAAAACAGAATTAAATTCAATAAGAAACGATTTAAATAAATTATTACTAGATATTAAATTAATCTTGGACAATCAAGAAAATATAATAGATAAACTAGATCAAGTTGCATTTCAAACGGGTAGTATTATATAAAGAAAATTGATTCTCTCTTAGATATAAAAAGAGAGAATAAAAATTAAAGAATGACTGTGGGCTTCATCATCTATCTGTTTGAAGTCCTGGCGGGGTTTATAAGTATGGGTTTTGTATATATGTTGTTTGAGACATATCCGACTGTCAATGAAAATGAAAATGAAACTGATACAAGATTAGTTACGTCTATGTTCAACTGGATCTTTATGTTATACATGTTTTATATTTGGCTTACGTTTTCGTGGTTTATGGGGAAGTTCTTGAAGCAAAAAGTTTAATGATAAATACACATCCAAAAATGTAGAGCAAAACTAGACTCCCACATCAAACGTCTAAATGACTGTTGATAATTTAAGTGATCACGATTAGCACTATAAAATGCCGATTTATATTTCCATTTTTTTATCAGTTGGTTGGTATGTGGTGTTTCTCTCAAAAAGTTCAAGCCGGGCCATAACCGGTCAAATATTGTTTCGCTATTTTCAGCAAATCCAAACGTAGAATTAGCAGTGTCAACCAATCTGGTAAATTCTTGTAAATAGTATTTTGCTTCCGCCACTGTTTGAATTTCCGTTAATAATTGTTTATTTTGAGTTTTATAAGTAAATCGCAAAATAATCTCTTTGAGTTCATCCGGTAGGGTGTGAAATAAATATTTAAGCTGGAGCGCATTAGACGAAGCCATTTGTAGTTTTGTAAATACTTCTCTCTGTAATAGTATTTTAACTTCAATTTTAACATATATATTTATATTTTTTCAAACTTGTATTGAGCTGCCTTGCCGGTACCGATAATCTCTAATTTCCCCACAGTTTGGGGATTGCCCAGTTTATAACTTTCTAGGTCATACACTTCCCCGTTATCCTTATTATATTTGTAGGTTACACCATCAATCCATTTGAAATCCACCACGGTTGACACGCGGACGCCTTTGTTTTTCTCTGTCACGTCATCCATTTCTTCTTCTGCAATTGAGGGAGAATACGCATATTTACTGGAATTCAAAGTGCCAAATGTAAAGCACTTTAGTTGCTCCGTCGCCCCCACTTTGGCGTGCAGCGCACAATCAAATGACGCTTCTTTCACCGCCTGTAAAATGTTCATGTTGATATTTTCCTTGATCGTGGCGATTTCAAACAAGGCCTCGTCACTGGTGAGGGGTGTTTCATTGTCTATTTTACTCTTATCTTGCAACCGTAATTCAATGGATCGGTCGCTGGCCAATTGTTCTTTGCTAAACATCATCAAGTATAAAAAGACCGTGACCGTCCGCAAAGCCTCCGGTAAATCCTTATGACTGCAAATACGCCTGGCGCGTCCAATGACTTGCTCCATTCGGACGGGGTGCCAATACGGCTCGGTAATATGCACATAGCGCACGTTTTTCAAGGAAATACCTTCGGCCCCGGAAGCGGAAATCATCAGGATTTTAATCACTTCCCCGTACATATTATTGATGCCCAGGGTTTTCAACTTGGTTTCAATGGCGAGGGGGACATATTTCCAATCTCCATTAAAGACATTCCGTATAATTTCCTTTTCTTCATCCATTTCCGTCCCCGTATAGAGGGCAAACCGGTTTGGATTCGCGAGCTCCGCATCTGTCATGTTGAGCTGCCATGTTTCGCCAACTTTTTTGATTTTAAACTGGACAAACCCATTGGCTTCAAAGACCATTTTTAAAATACCGATGCCCTCCAAGGTGCGAAACTGACTATAAATTAAATGTAACCCTTCGTGATCAATGTCTTGGACATTTTCCAAAATATGCAAGAATTTCGGACTGTAGGTTTCCAAGGCCGTGGGTGTTAAATATTTATCTTTATGCACAGCAAGTTGTTTTAAAGCGGCGACAATATTTTTCTCATAAATGGCTTTATCTTTAACTTGCATCCCGGCTTCGCCTTGTTCGCCTTGCACGCCTTGCATCCCGGCTTCGCCTTGCATCCCGGCTTCGCCTTGCATCCCGGCTTCGCCTTGCTCTTCGGTCAATTCATCCGCTTCATACCGCCCATCCACATTTTCCAACTTCTCTTCATTCGTCAAGGCATCCAAGACATCTTCATCCATCTCCGCTGACACCGAGGCGGTTAAATCACCATCTTTGGGCATCGGTCGCGGTATTTCGGGGCGGGGAAATACAAAATTACAAAACGCCCGTGAGAAAATCCTGTATGTAGACACCGACTCTTCTTCAATACCTTCTTTATTTTTCTTCTTCTTGCCTTTTTTGGAGGCATTACGTTTTTCTAATTTCCGCTCTTCTATCCGAGCTTCTTCGTAGATCCCAAATTGAAAATCACTCATCGGGATTTTAATTAAGCGTAAATCCTGGCTTCTATTATACCGAGGCATCAGGGTTTCTTGGGCACTGCGAAAATAAGAAGCCAACCCTATAATACGGCGCTTAAACAAATTCATATTTTTCACTTCTTTACTAGCATCATTAATAAAATAAGCTTTAAATTCATCAATCTTATCCGGTAATGCTTTATAACTGGCGACTTTGACACCCCCTTGGACGATTCTAATACCATTTTTATGTAAGATTTTCGTCACGAGTTGCAAAAAAGTCTCGTCATCAATGTCACCCCGCTCACCAATCCTGACGCCTTTATATTCTTCCTTTTCGGTTTTATTGACAAACCCAAAGGGGTTACGGGTGAGGACGAGGGTCGTGGACGTGGCTTTGTATTCTAAGAAATCCATTATATTCCCACCCAGAATAGTGCTTTTAAACAGGTCGTGAAAAAAAGTTTGCGAAATCTTTTGCTCGCCACCTACGGCTAGCTTTAAACTCCATGTCTTAATTTTCCCACGCAAGATATTAAAAAGCACCGCGATTTCGTTGGGGTAGTTAATAATCGGCGTCCCAGAAAGCAGGACAATTTTCGCATTTTTCGCATTCATTAAATATTCGTATAAAGCACCCGATAAGGTGTCGTTTTTATTAAGTTTATTCACAATACGGCTGACAAAGTTATGTGCTTCATCAATAATAACTACGGCATTGTCAAATGGATTAAGTGTGCCTGATTTACTTAAAACGGCCAAATGACTTTTTCGCATACCGTTATAGCTAATGAAGGTATATTTTTGCCCAATCATTTCGTTCAATTGGGCGTTCAGACTTTTTTTCTCCGTCGCATTTAAGGTGTCAAAGTTAGATTTTTTCTTCATATTGACCAGCCAGGCCCCGCCCGCTTTCAGAATAAAGTCCACGGAGAGCGTCAACACTTTGGACAAGGGTTCTACCAGTTCCGGCTCGGTTTGCGTACTAATAAATTCCCAAAACTGGTTTTTATTATAAAGTTCATCCCCGCATTTCTTTAATTCTTCCAGATAATTCATGCGCAAGGATTTAGGGGTCATGACGATGATTTTTTTGCCACTTTTCATGCCCTCGGCGATGGCAATAGAAGAACATGTTTTCCCCGAGCCTAAGCCGTGATAAAGTAATAAGCCCCTGTATGGTGTATACAGATTGAGATAATCCCTGACTATTTTTTGGTGGGTCATGAGTGAAAAAGGGGCATCTGGATCGTAATCGCAAGTGGCGCTTTCAGAGTCGGTTAATAATTCTTGTTTGTATTTGCCAAATAAAGACGACATAAAGTTGGTAAAGATTTCGCGGTTATTCATATAATAAGATGAGGCGCTGATAATGATGGAGGGCTCTTTCGGTTTAATGCGGTCATTTAATAAGGCATCGCCAATTTTTACCAGGGAGAGGGGGCCTTCGTACACTTGTTGCGTGGGGGCGATCGTTTTTCTTTTCCCGGGTTTCTTAATCACCACTTCTTTTTCTTCTTCCACGTGCGCAGGAGCCGGCGCCGTCGGTAATATAGTTTCTATGGCCAATTCCTGAACAGGGAGTTCTTCCACGATTTTTAACTTCGCCTTCTTGCCCTTAACTTTCTCTTTTTCTTTATCCTTGCCCTTGGGCTTGATCACTACGTTTGTATCTACTACGTTTGTATCTACTACGTTTGTATCTACTACGTTTGTATCTACTACGTTTGTATCTACTACGTTTGTATCTACTACGTTTGTACTTTTTTCTACCAGTGGTTTAAGCACTATAACCACTGCCCCCTCGGGTTTTTTTTCTAATATTTTTTGCATAAACGCCGCCCGATCAAATAGACCCTCCCCACTCTTATCCACAATCTTGGTTTTCACTTGAACATCACTTCTTTTAATAGGATTCGGCATGTGAATGGCAATGGTTTCTTTTGTTGCTGGCATATTTTTTATTTTTAATTTAGCTAAAATATCAGCAGACATATATAGAATTAGTACATATAAATATTTATGTTAAGACTTAATAAATATTTATACTTATACATTTTATACTTATACATTTTATACTTATACATTATATACTTATACATTATATACAATAAAGATAGTGCAGGTAAAACAAAAAAGATAATAAAAATATATACATAATTAGTAGTTATATCCAAATAATTCAAAATCCTTTTTATACTTATCAAATACTAAATCTTTTAATTCTTTATCAAATATTTCAGTATATTTTTTTTTTGAATTTGACGAAGCATTTAATGTGGGATAGTTATTGAAATCCACAAGGCCTTTTAAACAAGTTATATTTTTTAATCCATCTATAAGATTTTCAAAATGAATAATATGAAAACTTTTATCAATATACTTATGTTGAAAAGATTTGTTTTCCTTTACAAAATTAATAAATTCATTTCTATCAAAAACTTGATTATGTTTTCCCTTATTCCAAAAATAATATGATAGTATTCTATCATATGGATTTCTTACAATTGTGAATTTGAAATATTCATTTATTTTTTTACCGTAAATACTTTCATAATATGTTATAGGGTTGTGTTTTATGTCTTGTTTTGTTTTTTCGCATATAATAGATATACCTTGTTTTTCGCCCATTGGACTGTCTCGGCGTATTACATCATTATCTATAAATGTTTTTAAAAACAGAGATAAGGAATTTCCCGATGTTTTTGGAATATGAATAAATATAAATTTTACTTTATGTGAAATCATATAATATATTATAATATTATATTATATTATATTATATTATATTATATTATATTATAATATAATTTTCTCTAATCTTTACATTTCAATAATACAACTTAATAAATAGTTATAAATACATATAAAAATATAAATTTTATTATATATATGGATAATAAAATTTTACTAGAGAGAAATGGAATTAAATTTATAAAAGTAACCGCCAACAAGTTTAATGTGACCTTTGTCTTAGAAAATAGTCTAGACGTGCGGCCGCTAATTAATCTGAATCTGCTCAAACTCATCCATGATTTAAACCCTGATTTATTTGAATCGTTTTCTGTAATAAATAGTGGAGAAAATACACAGCAGATTTATATGTTATTCAAAGACCTTTTTGCCGAACTCGGTATCCCCCAATATTACTATCATTTTTCTTTTACGATAAAACACAGTGACCCTTCTCTAATTAAATTTATAATCACTCCCATAGATGGCGAAGAAAAAAATAATGCGGCTGCACTGTGTGTACCCTTAACTTCTTGCGAATTAACGTGTGTGCTTCAAAATAATATTGTCGGACTTTTTAACATTGATGTTGAGATAAACAACACCGATTTATTCAATTCTGCTTTTTTTGAAAAAATGGTGGGCATGATATTGTATAAGGTCATCAACCGACTTAAACAATTTATTAGTACTATTATTTAGTAAATATGCCAAACTTGATATATAACATCTTGTACTTTCTGAAAAATATATTCATTCTCTTAAATGTATTAGGTATCGTCCTCTATGAATATTTATTCCGTGTAGATTTTATAGATAATGTCTTGTATAAATTGAGTCAGAAAAATATACTTTACGTGAAACTCTTTCAAGCGTGTTCTTTAAATACTATTCTTTGTAATAACTTTAATAGTGCATTTCACGAGAAGTTAATGAAATTCTGTGATAAGGCCCCGTGGTCGGCGGACGATATAGATGTGCAGACCTTACAACACTTGGAAGAAAAGTATAACATTCAGATACCAGATAAAACTCAGCCAATCAATGCGGGAATGATATCACTAGTGTATAAAGCCACCCTTTGTCATAATAATTATGAGAGAACAACAGTTATTGTAAAAATAAAACGCAAAAATATTGCAGAGCGTTTAAATGCGGCCATTGAACACGTGTTATTTTTAGTAATGCTGGTGGAGTGGGTGCCTTGGTTAAATACGTATGATTTACCAGCAGTAGTGAAAAAAAACATCAACCTTCTTACCCAGCAAGTTAATTTTGCGATGGAGGTACAGAATATGCAGAAGTTTCAAACTTATTGTCAACGCTTGAATTATATCAAGATTCCCAAAGTTTATCCCGAAATTACTGCTCACTTTCCGAATGTCATTCTTATGGATTATGTTGAAGGCAAAACTCTACAACATATAGATAAAGCGGACCGAGAAATTTATGCGAAACACTTGATGAAATTTGTGTATCTGACCACGTTTTTATATGGTACTTATCACGGCGATTTACATTTGGGCAATATATTATTTCTCAAAAATGCGACCGATAAGACGTGTCAATTATGTATTTTAGATTTTGGCATTGTTTATGAATTGGAGCAAACCAAAGATGCTGTATTTGATATCGTCAGTAGTATTATTGGTACGCCGCCGGCAGAAATTGCTGAAAAAATACTACAGTCGGGACTGATTGAACCCCTCGCAGTGATTCAGTCTTTGCCGCGCCCCTGCTATGCGAAATTAATTAATTATCTCTCTTATTTTATTAATCAAACAGTACATATTGAAAAAAAACTCAACCACCACCAAATCTTTTCATTTTTGTCGGAATTAAATGCGTATATTAATAGTATAAGAAGCGTAGCAAATATAAACACTAAAAAAAACTTAGATTTGCGAATTAGTGATGATTTAATTAAAATGCAAGTGTTTTTCGCCATGAATCACGGGGTAATTTTAACTTTATGTGAAGGCATAAATTATATAGAATTAAGTGATCAAGTGATGAAAGAAACTTTTCATTTGGATTTGTTTATGTAAGAAGAAAAACGGTAGGATCTGTTATAATAATTATGGCTTTCTAGTGAGCCGGTTAATGACAGCTTGATAGGCGCTGTTATCCCGCTGTGTTAAAGTCGTATTCCATTCTTGTACCAGTGATGTTCGTTCTGTGTCAGTGTAATTCGCCGTGTAAAGTTTCGCAATGATATTTTCAGGATGCAAGGTTTCGCATTCTAAATTATTTATCAGCATAGTGTCATAGTCGGCGAGGAGAACATTGTATAATGTTTCACCCTTATACGTGACCTTTTTAACTTGGTCGGAAAAATCCAAGAAGCGGTAGGCGGGCACTAGTTGGCCTTCAAAGACGATTTTATGGTCCTTGGACAGGAGGGTTTGAGTATGGGGGACATTGCGGCCTAACGCATTCGGCGCAAAACTAACGAGGTATTTGTCTAAGGTGACCGTACGAGTAACGTGTAAAATCGGTTGTTGGCGAATGGTATGCAATTTGGGGTCAATTGCTTCAATCGCAACCCTGCCTTGATCTGTAGTGACAGGGGTGCCTGCTGGAAAGCAAATATTGGAAATAATGGGCGCGGGTGCTGGAAGGGGCGGGTCTACAATTCCTAAGGACCGTCCATACGTAACATTGTCTAACGTAAAATTGCCTAAACGTAACTGTTGAGGCTGGGAATTGGAATCTTTCCAAAACAATGGAAGCGATTCAATATCAAACGTTACAATGTTTCCGATAATTTGTCCTAAACTATTAAAACCATTGACACGATAGGGAATTGTCCTATTTTTCAAACTTAACTTTTGGGGTAGGTCTTTAGAATTATTCCAAATCACTAATTCTGTCTGCTTATATTGATCAGGTGTTTTATTGTCCCTATCAATAACACCAGTAATTTGTCCTAAATTATTAATGGTTTTGGCATATCCATACTTCACTATTTTATTTATTCCAACTACATTTCTTGCATCTAAACTTAACGGTTGAGGTTGAGAGTTAGAATCGGTCCAAATCACTGGTATGTTTTTTCCGCCAACAATAATAATAAAACCGATAATTTGTCCTAAACTATTAATACCATAAGCTTTACCGTAAGTCCCAAGATTCCCTAAACTCAACCGTTTTATTGGAGCAGTTGAATTGGACATAAAACAAGGAGTTGATTTTAGAGATGAAGTATCGCTGATAATATCTATACTACCAACAATATTACCTAAATCATTAATATCATTCCAATATAAATTCACAGCGGATTGATCGTGCGGTTTTAGTGTTGGGAGAGAGAGAAAATCATTCCAATACGCTGGAATTGACATAGTCAACGTTTCATTGAGATAAATATTACCGACAATTTGTCCTAAACTATTAATACCGGTAGCCTCCCCCCCCCACCTAGTATATTCGCCTAAACGTAATTTTTGAGGCTGAGAATTAGCATCGGCCCAAATAACAGGTATGTATATTACATTCTCATCATAAATAGTTCCAACAATACTCATTTATATATGGTATATAAATTAGTGAATCACAAAAGTAGCATCAAACATAAACAATAAACTAACCTTTTGTATGTTAGAAGAATTACCAAAACCAAAATTTACACGCTCTGCAATGAGCAAACCTTGTTAATTTATAATTTCACCGAAAGGTGCGGTTTTAAATCTTCAAGGGTGTAAAAAAACATATCCAGAATTAGTGACTATTTTTCATCGCAAAAATGAGATGACTGAAATTAGACTTGCAAATCTAAAACAGGTAGAAAATAATAGTGTGGGTTTGAAAACTAGAAAAAATAAAAAAAAACACACAGCAAAAACGTATAAGCGAACAAAATGAAGAGCAAGATTAAAGATTATTGATTTTTTTAAGAGGTTTTTGAGGTTTTATATTTTTTTTTGAGGTTTTATATTTTTTTTTGAGGTTTTATATTTTTTTATTTTGCCACACTTTTCTTAAAAGTGTTTCTTAAAAGTGTTTCTTAAAAGTGTTTTTTGCAACACTTTTCTTAAAAGTGTTTCTTAAAAGTGTTTCTTAAAAGTGTTTTAGAGAAACACTCGCATCGCCACATCCTTGGCGAGCTCTTCCAAATTATACATTTCCGTATCTTCGTCGTCCGAATAATCCAAAAGCCGTGATATCACACCCATAACAGTGTCTTCCGTGTCAGCATTGTAGCAACGTTCTTCATATAATTCATCGCTCAACATCGCCGTGTTGGAATGAACAATCCAATGATGTTTCGCATCCAAAGCGATCCGTGATTTGTGTTTGTCACCATCCTGAATGGCTTGTCGTAGCGCAGTCGCCGCCAAAGTTTCACGCCATTTCAAGTACACAATCGCGCTATAAGCTTGTTTTTTATTCTTACCTTTGTAGGTTTTCGGCGCGATAAGTTCGCTAAATGTCACAGTAGTAACATCGCCGATTTTCTTAGCGGCAAACACCCGTTTTATCTCCGCCATAGAGGCCAGCTGTTCTTCAATGTGGGGAATATAGAGGGAGCCATAAGCCTCGTCATCATATTCCCCGTGGTAGTCGTCTTCCATATTTTGCATGTCATAATCGCCGAAAAATTTGTTGTAAAGAGCCATCTTAAAAATTACGTGTCTGGGAAATACTCTTCATTTATTTTGAAATAAGTATTTCAATTTTAAAAAATGTCTTTAAAAAAATAGAAATTTTTTTAAAAAAAACAACCCCAAATTTATTTAGCCCTGTATCTGCTTTATCGCCACTTCGCAAGCGATCTGTTCGGCTTTTTTTTTTATCTTATGTAAACCACTGCCGAGAAAGACAAACACATGACCATCTTCTAACAACTTGGTTTGAATTTTTTGAAAGGAACCATAAGCACTAAACGGTACAGCCCCTTTGATATTGACCTGGTGTAAGGGTTTTCCAACGCACAAATAGACGCCCATTTCATACCCGAGATCCAAGTGGTGCGACATTTCCAAATAAGCCGGGGTGGTCTTAAATTCTTTTTGCACTTTCACTTGAAGGATGTTCTTAAAATTATCATCAGTATTGATGAGCCGCACCCAGTCAATATGCGTTTCAAACACATTTTCCACAAATATTTGCGCCATTTGAAACCCCGGGCCTGTAACAAATACGTCTTGAAACCAGGATTCGTCATCTTTCACTACAATTTTATTGAAATCTAGGAATAACGCGCCAATAAATGCCTCAAATAAACACCCCAATTTCTTCAAATTCGTGCGTATTTTCTTTTCCTCCGCGAATTTGGAAATCACTAGCCATTTATTAATCTGCATATCGTAGGCCAATTTGCCGATGTGTTCATTTTTCACTACCGCGATTTTTTTCTCTGTCATAAACCCTTCGTCGGCTTTAGGAAAGCGGCGGTAAAGATAATACTTGGTAATCAATTCCAAGACGCCATCTCCAATAAATTCTAACCGTTCATTGGATTTCGTTTTTAGTTCCAGACAACCTTTAGGACAATTGACGATAGTAATGTCATTGGCTTTATTTTCAAGTATAGGACGCTTAATATACGAACTATGAATGAACGCACGTTTATACAGTTCAATATTATGCACAGGGGCGTTTATACCGTATTTTTTAAGAATAGATTGAACATCGCTCAATGTAATCTCCAAATTGTCGGTATTATAAGGATTAAAGATGAGTTTATCACCACATTTAATGACATCCCCATCTTGCTGCAAAGCTTTGGCGCTGCCACTCCCTGCCGATATTTCATCGGAGCTATCGTAGTCGCTTTGGTTTGCTTCGCTTTGGTTTGCTTTGCTTAGGTTTGCTTTGCTTAGGTTTGCTTCGCTTAGTAAGCTCATCTTTGTATATTAATGTATAATAAAACTTGTTTAAATACATTTAGCTAATTATATAAAACATGAAACTTATAATTGCGTTTATAATATTAGGAATTACAATAATTATATATTTTCAATTTCAGAATTTCAATTTATATCTTATGTAATAAATAAAATATTTACCTAATATATAAAATGGTTTTAATGAATGGAAGCAAGAAAGCGCGCAATCAAGATTCGCTTGTGAATCAAACCAACACTTTGGGTGGGCCCAAGAAAGCCGGTATTCCTTCTCTCGTCGGTCTTAATTCAAATTTATATCATGCAATTACTCACCGTTGTCTCCCAGCCCCTGGCTTCTTTCCTTTAGCTAATTATGTTAGCACAACTAAGGGTCTTGTGGGACACCCACCTAGGTACTTGTAAACACTTTTTTAGAAAAACACACTTTTTAGAAAAAAGTGTCGCAAAAACACACTTTTTAGAAAAAAGTGTCGCAAAAACACACTTTTTAGAAAAAAGTGTCGCAAAAATACACTTTTTAGAAAAAAGTGTCGCAAAAATTACGTGCAAATTACGTGCAAATTATGTGCAAATTATGTGCAAATTATGTGCAATTTGAGTGTGTGTTTTTTGCGACACTTTTTTCTAAAAAGTGTACAAAAAGGACTTAATAACTTTTTCTATATAAAATTTATTAAGTTTTACATCACCTATAAATGCTCATAAAAATTGACTATAGAGAGACTGACCTTTTAAGTAAAATGACAGAGCTGAATAAACATCCAGATATTCTAATTCAATCCGTAAATCTACCTTTAGGGGATATTATCATTTGTACTGACGACGCTACCGAAAAAGTCATTATAGAGCGAAAAACATTAAAAGATCTCTCCGCCAGTATTCGTGACGGTCGTTATAAGGAACAAGGTTTTCGTTTAAGCGCCTGCAATGTCCCGAACCACAATATTTTTTATTTACTGGAAGGGAACTTGCAAACCTATAAACCCTTTCATAAAGGTGCCGTGGATAAATATGCCCTCTTGTCATCCATGGTATCTATTACTTATTATAAGGGTTTCTCTCTTTACCGTGCAAATACTTTGGAAGAAAGTGCCGAGTGGCTACTCCAACTAGCTTACAAAATCGGAAAGGAGGGAGGGCAACCTTTTTATATGCAAAACATTGTAAAAGCGGATCCAGATGATTCATATACAACCATCTTGAAACGCACAAAGAAAAACAATATTACCCCAGACAATATCGGCGAAATAATGTTGAGTCAGATACCAAATGTTAGCACTGGTGTAGCCATCACTATCATGGATAAATATAAAACGTTGCAGAATCTAATGGAAGCGTTAAGTTCGGATGTAAATGCTTTAGATTGTATCAAAACCGTGAACAAGACTGGGCAAGCGCGCAAGATTAACAAAACTACTATTGAAAATATTTATACGTATTTATTGGCCATCCCCAAATTAACGGTTGACTAAAAAATATACGCTTATTTTTGTATGCAAAAAATATACGCTTAAAATATACGCTTATTTTTGTATGCAAAAAATATACGCTTATTTTTGTATGCAAAAAATATACGCTTATTTTTGT
>Ga0209086_10001299_pt1 | contig 20412 bp, 17 predicted proteins | sample M_130207_XF_Meta_FD_187312 | JGI IMG/M metagenome (GOLD analysis project Ga0209086, IMG submission 187312) | Freshwater microbial communities from Lake Montjoie, Canada to study carbon cycling - M_130207_XF_MetaG (SPAdes) (version 2) | ecosystem: Environmental > Aquatic > Freshwater > Lake... | reverse complement strand
TCCTTCGGACCAGTCGCGATTGTCTCGATTGCGAGGTGCGCCGCCTCGGCGGTCGGCTGTGCGGTGTCGCGCGTGCGCGTGAACTGGGTCGCAATCACGGCGCCGATTTTCGCTCCTGCAAGTACCTTCACGAGCGCCTGAGCTCTGGCGACCCCGGCGTCTGTCAGCCCCGGGTCGTTGGCCGGCGTCGTGGCTTTCTCTCCGTGCCGAACCAGCACAACCGTGGTGGGCGAATCCTGGGCCCCGAGCGCCGGTGTGAGCGGCGCCGCAAGCGACAGGATGATTGCCGTTGTCGCGAGCGTGAGTGCGGCCGCGCGAGCGCACACAATCATACCGACGACGTGAGTCGCCAACGCGGGTACGAATTGCCGCTCACGCCACCGCGTCAATCGCCTCACCCAGCACGCCCACGATGTCCTGCATCTGCGCCGGCTCGATAATAAGCGGCGGGGTGAGCGCGATGATGTCGCCCGTCTGCCGCACGAGCACGCCGCGCTTGAAGCAATCCAGGAACACGTCCCACGCACGCGCACCCGGCTTTCCTTCGCGTGGCTCGAGCTCTACCGCACCGACGAGTCCAATGTTGCGGATATCAATGACATTCTTGCGACCGCGCAGCGCATGCACCGCGCGCTCCCAAGCCGGAGCCACATCGGCCGCGCGCTGGAAGAGTCCTTCACTCTCATACAAATCGAGCGTCGCAAGTCCCGCCGCCGCGGCGAGCGGGTGCCCTGAATAGGTGTAGCCGTGGAATAGCTCGATCCCCGCCGGTGCACCGTTGACGACCGTGTCGTAAATCATGTGGCGCGCGAACACTGCGCCCATCGGCACCGCACCGTTGGTCAGCCCCTTGGCCGCGCAGATGAGATCAGGCAGGACGTTGAAGCGCGTCGCTCCGAAGGCCGATCCCGTACGTCCGAAGCCGGTGATGACTTCGTCAAAAATCAGCAGGATGCCATGCGCGTCGCAAATCTTGCGCAGGCGGTCCAAATAGCCGACCGGAGGAATCAGCACACCGGTGGAGCCGGCCACGGGCTCCACAATCACGGCGGCGATAGTGTCGCCACCGCGTTCTTTGATCACGCGCTCAAGATCATCCGCGAACTCCGCGCCATGCTGCGGCTGGCCCTTGCTGAACGCGTTGCGGGCCAGGTCGTGCGTGTGCGCAATGTGATCCACCGACGGCAGCAGCTGCGACGCGAACTGCTTGGCGTTGGTGGGGATGCCGCCAACCGAGATGCCGCCGAAGCCGACTCCGTGATACCCACGCAGGCGGCCTACAAAACGCGTGCGCTGGGCCTCACCGCGTGCCTGATGGTAGGCCAGCGCAATCTTGAGCGCGGTGTCCACGGCCTCACTTCCCGAGTTCGTGAAGAACACGTGGTCGAGATCACCGGGGAGCATGTCAGCGACGCGCTCAGCCAGCGCGAACGACAGCGAATGCCCCATCTGGAACGGGGGCGCATAATCCAGCGTACGTGCGGCCGTCGCAATCGCATCAGCAATCGGCGCTCGGCAGTGCCCGGCATTCACGCACCAGAGGCCGGCGACGCCATCGAGCACCTGGCGACCGTCGGCGTCGGTGTAGTGCATGTCCTTGGCCGACACGAGCATCCGCGGCGCCTGCTTGAACGCGCGGTTGTTCGTGAACGGCATCCACAACGACTCAAGCGCTGGCGGCGCCTCGAGCGGGGCGTGGAGTAGCGCGGCGAGAGCGCTGGTGCTCGAGGCGATGGTCGTCATGTCGGTGATCCTATGTCAGTGTCCGTTTATTCCGTTGGGGCCAACGAGAGCTGATCAGAGCCGGCATCATCGCCGCCCTCGCCTCCCTCGCCGCCTTCGGTCTCGGTGTCGTCCGGCACCACACGTGCGACTGCAGTAATCACATCACCCATGTCGAGATTGATCAGCTTCACGCCCTGCGTGTTCCGACCCGCGACACGCACATCCTTGACTGGGGAGCGAATAATCTGCCCACCACGGGTGATCAGCATCACCTGATCCTCGGCGAGCACCTCCAGCAGTCCGACCACATTGCCGGTACGCTCCGTGCGGTTCACCGTCTTGATGCCCTTGCCGCCGCGCTTCTGTACGCGGTACTCGTCGATCGGCGAGCACTTCCCGAGTCCGAGTTCGGTGACGACCATGAGCGTCGCCTCGCGCTTGACGACCACCATGCCAATCACGGCATCGTCGTCGGCCAGCTCAATGCCCTTCACGCCGGTGGTGTCACGCCCCATCGGACGGGTGTCCTGCTCGTGGAAGCGCACCGAGAGGCCGTGCTTGGTGGCGAGCACGATGTCGTTCGTGCCGCTGGTCACCTGCACGTCGATCAACTGGTCGCCGTCTTCAATCTTGATCCCCTTCACGCCCGTGCTGCGCACGTTCGAGTACTCGGAGAGTGCGGTTTTCTTGATGGTGCCCTGTCGCGTGCAGAACAGGAGATATTCGTCCTCGGTAAACTTCTTGACCGAGACCATCGCGGCAATGAGCGTATCCGGCGCGACGTTGATGAGATTAACGATCGGCTTGCCCTTGGCGGCGCGCCCAGCCTGCGGAATCTCGTGCACCTTGAGCCAGAAGCAGCGTCCATCGGCCGTGAAGCAGAGGATGTACGCGTGCGTGCTCGCGGTGAAGAGATGCTCGATGAAGTCCTCGGCCTTGAGGTCCGAGCCTTGGAGCCCCTTTCCACCGCGGCGCTGCTGCCGGTAGGTAGAGATCGACGTCCGCTTGATGTAGCCCGAGTGCGAAATGGTCACGACCATCTCTTCGTCCGCGATCAGATCTTCGACCGAAAACTCTCCTTCGTCGGCGATGATTGTCGTGCGACGCTCGTCGCCGTAGGTGTCGACAATCGCGGCAAGCTCGTCCTTCATGATGGTCATGCGGCGCGTCTTGCTGCCCAGAATATCGTTCAGCTCGCGAATAAGCGCCTGCACCTCACGCAGCTCCTCTTCCAGCTTCTCGATTTCGAGGCCAGTGAGGCGCGCGAGGCGCATGTTGAGGATCGCTTCCGCTTGCTTCTCGCTGAGCTTGAATCGGCGCTGCAGTTCCTTGCTCGCGGTGTCCGTGTCGGCCGACCCACGAATGACCTTGATGACCGCGTCGATGTTGTCGACGGCAATCTTGAGGCCTTCGAGGATGTGTTCGCGGTCCTTGGCCTTGTCGAGATCGAACTGGGTGCGGCGGACGATCACCTCGTGGCGGTGCGCGATGAAGTGCTGGAGCACTTCGCGCATCCCCATGATCTTCGGGACGAGCCGCTTGCTGATCGGGTCTGGCACCAGGGCGAGCATGATCACGCCGAAGGTACTCTGCATCGTTGTGTGCTTGTAGAGCTGGTTCAGCACCACACGCGGGATCGCATCGCGCTTGAGTTCGATCACGATGCGCATGCCGTCGCGATCCGACTCGTCGCGCAGGTCGCTGATTCCCTCGAGCTTCTTGTCGCGCACCTGGTGGGCGATATCCTCGACGAGGCGCGCCTTGTTCACCTGGTACGGCAACTCATTGACGACAATCTGCGACTTGTTCCCCTTCTCGTTCTCTTCGATCACTGCGCGGGCGCGCATCACGATCTTGCCGCGTCCCGTCTCGAGGTAATCCTTGATCCCCGCCTTGCCGTAGATGTACGCGCCGGTCGGGAAATCCGGGCCGCTGATCAGCATGCGAATCGCATCGACCGACGTCTCGGGGTCGTCGATCAGCGCATTCACGGCCGATGTGACTTCGCGAAGATTGTGCGGCGGGATGTTCGTCGCCATGCCCACGGCGATGCCTGACGAGCCATTGACCACGAGATTCGGCAGCGCACTCGGGAGCACCGTGGGCTCTTCGAGGCGGTCGTCGAAGTTCGGACCGAAGTCGACGGTGTTCTTGTCGATGTCCGCCAGCAGTTCCGTCGCGATCTTCGTCAGGCGCGCTTCGGTATACCGATACGCAGCCGCGGAGTCGCCGTCGACCGAGCCGAAGTTGCCCTGCCCATCCACCAGCGGATAGCGCAGCGAAAACTCTTGCACCATGCGCACGAGCGCGTCATACACCGACGAGTCGCCGTGGGGATGGTACTTGCCGAGCACATCACCCACCACAGTCGCCGACTTTTTGTACGGACGTCCCGGCACCAGCCCCAGTTCGTTCATGGCGTACAACACGCGGCGGTGCACCGGCTTCAGGCCATCACGGACGTCGGGGAGCGCGCGACTGACGATCACGCTCATCGAGTAGTTGATAAACGACTCTTTGATCTCGTCGTCGATCAGGCGCGGCAGGATGCGTTCGCGATTGTTCGGAGCGGTCATTTATGGGGGCGAAATGGGGGTTCTTCGGCCTTTGACGCTAACCTATAAATCTACTCGCTGGGGCCGGGAAAACACAACACCTTTTTCTGCCGCTAAAGCGTTGCTGTGCAAGCCGTTGCGGGGCCCATAAAACAACGCGCCGCCGGAGTGACCGGCGGCGCGCCAAAACCCTCGCACTTCGAACACGCTGCTTATGCGGTATGACTCGCCGAACCAGCCTCCCAACCAGCCTCCGAACCAGCCTCAAGAACGGGCACTTCTTCGAGGCCGTCCGCGACGTCCTCGCTCTTGGATCCGCGCTCAATCGCCTCGCGCTCAGCCTTGAAGCTCTCGTACCACGCACGCGTCACCTCGCCCGCGAGCTCACGATTCCCAAGCCCGAACGAGAGCGACAGCGCGAGCGCAATGGCACCGAAAATGATCGCGAAGGCGGTCGTCACGATATCGGTGGCCACGCCAAGCTCCTGGAGCGACATGAACACCGCAAGCAGAATCACCCCGCCCTTCCCCGCGCGTGCCAGCGTCGGACCGCCGTGCAACGTTCCCGTGCTCGCCAGAATCAGTCCCGCGACGAAATCACCGAGCACGAGTCCGAGGATTACAATCACGATGGCCGCGATGACGCTCGGGATGTAGCTGACAAGCTCGCTGAGCACCTGCCCGAGCGAGTCGAGCCCGAGTGCATTGGCAGCGACCAGCACCACGGTGAACATCACGAACCAGAACAGCAGGTTCGCAATCACGCGTGCCGGATTGAAGTGCGTCCCGGAGCGGTCGAGGGCGTGCATCACGCCACCGCGGCGTAGCACATCATTGAGCCGCGTGCGGCGCAGCACCTTCGAAGCGCCCTTCTGCACGAGCTTGGCCAGCAGGTATCCCAACACAAGGACCGCGGCCGCGCCGAGGAGTGCGGGGATGAACTCCCACAGTTGGGAGAGGCTCTCTAGGAGCCGTTGGGCAAACGTTTCAGTAGTATTCACGATACCGGAATCTAGAAGGTCCACTGCAGAAGCGTATGGGCTCCCGGCGTCCGCATGGCGGCGGCCAGCACCCCCTCAGGATGTAGCTCGATCCGCCCGATTTTCCGTCCAGCATCCGCCAGCGGCGTGATAAAGCGCTCGGCCATGACGACCCCGCCAAGCGCACCAACGGCTGAGAGCGCGGCGGTGTTGGCACTGAACCGGTCCTTTGAGGCCCCGGTCAGGACGCTCACCCCCGCCCCCATCAGGCCGCCGACCGCTGCGCCGAGGGAGACCAGCTGGGCATCGGCACGCGTGTGATCGTAGCGCCGCACCATCCACCGATCACCCGCGAGCAATCCCAGCGCACTCCCCGCGAGGAGTACCCCAGACTGCGTGGCCTGACTCGGCCGCGAGTTCGCAACTGCAGCGTAGCCCGCCGTGGCGCCAATCGCGGCGCTCGACCACAGGGTGCCCACATCGCCGGCCGTCACGCGATACGGCACGCTGGCCACATAGGCGCCGCCCAGCGGGGCGCCAAGCGCCATGCCTGCCAACGCGGCGATTGCCGCACCGCGGGCGGACCCGCCTAGGGCGCGCGACGTGCCGAGCCCAACAAGTGAGCCCGCATCGGCCCCAAACAGCGCACCGGCGACTTCGTCGTCGGTCACCCCTTTCCCTGCCGCTAGCGCGAGCGCGGTACCACCTAACGAGCCAAGAAAGATGGCGCCGGCGGTGGTTTTTGCCCCCGCGTTTGAGAGGCCGCCCACCACCAGCGCACCGGCAGCCCCGTGGAGTGCGGCGCCATTCGCGAGACGACGCATCGGCTCAGTGATTGTGATATCGCGCGACAGTTCGGCCGCCGCGAAAAACGACCCGCCGGCCATCACCAGGTAGCCCGCCGTCCATCCAAGGGCCTCCGACGTAATCGTCGTGGCAAATGAGGGGCCGTACACGACTGCGCCAAGCCACGTTTGATCGCGCACGAAGGCACGATTCAGCTCTGCTGCGGGAGCCGTTGCGACCGGTGCACTCACCGCCGCCGGCGGTGCGGGTTGCTGCTGCGCCACGAGCGGCACGCTGGGCGTGGCAATCGCGGCCCAAGTAACCAACGCAAGAATGATTCGCTGCCGACTGGAGCGATCACGGAAGACTTTCATCATGGGAGCTCAAAGAGCGAGAGGGTGCGCATCGCAGGGTTCTACCCCATAGGACGATTCAATGCACCCTGACGTTCCAACGGCCGCTCGGCAGCCCAGCGACCCTGGGCTAGTTCCGGGTCCCGCGCTTGACGTCAAAGAGCGCGCTGCGGTGGCACGACGGGCAAATCAGCCACTCGCGTTGCCGGGCGTAGCCGAGCCCGAAGCTCCCTCCGCCGATATGCCGCAGCGTCATGGCCACCGCGCAGCGCGGACAGTCGGGCGTACCGCCCGCCGCGACGATCGCGCGAGCGGTGGCCTGCTCCTCTCGGGTGTACTGCGCGGCGTCGCTCACGCGATCTGGAGCACGACTTTCCCGAACTGGGCGCCGCTCGCGAGATGTTCAAATGCGGCGCGCCCGTCAGCCAAGTCAAAGACGCGATCGACGGGAGGATACAAATGCCCGGCGCGCAGTTCGGCGACGATGGCCGCGAACTCCGAGGCGCTCCCCATAGTCGAGCCGAGGATCGACCACTGGTTCCAGAACAATTTGCGCACATCGGTCTGGAGCATAGGGCCGGTACTGCCGCCGCAGGTCACGAGTCGTCCCATGCGTCCGAGGCTGCCGAGCGAAGCGGCCCAGCTGTCGGTGCCGCCACTGTCGATGACCACGTCGGCGCCGCGCTTGCCGGTGCGGGCGCGCACCTCGCGGGCAACGTCGCTGGTGCGGTAGTTGATAGTGTCGTCAGCGCCGAGCGCGAAGGCGCGTGCGAGTTTGCGGTCGGTCCCTGAGGTGACGATCACGCGAGCGCCAATCCGTTTGCAGATCTGCAGTGCAGCGATTGCTACGCCGCCCCCGATCCCCTGCACCAGCACGGTGTCGCCGGGCTGCACCTTGGCGCGGGTGTGCACCATGCGCCAGGCGGTCAGCGTCGCCAGGGTGAAAGCCGCGGCCGTGGCGTCGTCGAGGTCGTCGGGGATTCGCTGCACGTTGGTGGCGGGGACGGACACATACTCCGCAAAGGTGCCCGGGCGGTGCTCGCCCAGCACCCCGAACTTGATGCAGAGCGGCTGTTGATCGGCCAGGCAGTAGTCGCAGGTGCCACAGGAGATGCCCGGATTGATGACCACCCGGTCGCCCACGTGCAGCCCGGTGACGGCGGCCCCGCACTGGTCGATCCGGCCCGTTCCGTCAGCGCCCAACACCCAGCCCGGTGCACTGCTGTGCCCCGGCAGTCCGCCCACCACGAAGAGATCGAGCCGGTTGAGGGCGGCCGCGCTCAGCCGCACGCGTACGTCGAGCGGGCTGGCGAGTTCCGGCACGGGGAGCTCGGACCGGAAGGTGATCTGGTCCAGTCCACCGTGGGCATCGAGGGTCAGGGCGCGCATGGTAAGGATCGGGTCGTGAGAAACGAAGTGGTGAATCTGCAGTGGTCCAAGTGGAGCAGGTTATATTTCGGTGGTACGTGGCGCGGTAGCAATGCGCCCTTTCTAGCCCGTCCCTCGACTTCAGTCAGCACAGCAATGATTGCCATCAAGGTTCCGCCCCTCGGAGAGTCTATCACCGAAGCTACCGTATCGCGGTGGCTCAAGAAGGAGGGCGACGCAATCGCCGCCGGCGAGACGTTGGTGGAACTGGAGACGGATAAGATTACGGTCGAAGTGCCCGCGCTCAAAGCCGGGCGTCTGGCCTCGCGCGCCAAAGGCGAGGGTGACGTCGTGGCGGTGAATGATACGCTAGGCGAAATCGACGAGTCAGGAGCGGGCGCTCCGGCGACTGCTCCGGCGACTGCGGCCCCTGCCGCTACTCCGAGTGCCGCTCCGGTGGCCGCTGCAGCCGCCCCGAGTGCTGCTGCCCAAGACGCATCAGTTCGCAGCGCGCCAGCCGCGCGCCGCCTCGCCGACGAAGCGGGGGTGAACCTCGCCACGGTCGCCGGCACAGGCCGCGGTGGGGTGGTCAGCAAGCCTGACGTGATCGCCGCCATGACGCCGCCCGCGGCTCCCAAGGCCCCCGCCGCGCCGGTCGCTCCGCGCCCGGCCGACGGTACCCGCGAAACGCGCGAAACGCGCGAAACGCGCGAAACGCGCGAGAAAATGACCACGCGCCGCAAGCGGATCGCCGAGAACCTCCTCCTCGCGCAGCACGCCACCGCGCACCTCACGACGTTCAACGAGATCGACATGACCGCAATCATGGCGCTCCGCGAACGAATCAAGGAAAAAACCGAAAAAGAACACGGCGTGAAGCTCAGCTTCATGCCCTTCTTCGCCAAGGCGGCGACGCTCGCGCTCAAGGCCTTCCCGAGCGTCAACGCCCAGATCGACGGCGACTCGATCGTCTACAAGCACTACGTGAACCTGGGCATCGCGGTCGCCAGCGAAGCGGGACTCGTCGTACCAAATGTGAAGGACGCCGACCGCCTCGGGATTCTCGGCATCTCGCGCGACATCGCTGCGGTCGCCAAGCGCGCACGCGACAGCAAGCTCACGATGGATGATCTCACCGGTGGCACCTTCACGATCACCAACGGTGGCGTGTTCGGCTCACTCATCTCGACGCCGATCATCAACTATCCGCAGGTCGCCATCCTCGGCCTCCACAAAACGCAGGACCGTCCGATCGCGCTCAACGGACAGGTCGTGATTCGCCCGATGATGTACATCGCGCTCTCCTATGACCACCGCATCATCGACGGGCAGCAGGCGGTGCTCTTCTTGGTGAAGGTCAAGGAGCTGATGGAAGATCCGGCCTCAATGCTGATCGACTGACACCAGTCGGTCGCCCAGTCCAATACCTCATGACCACCGATTCTCTTCTCACCCCCGACGTCGTCGTGATCGGCGGCGGCCCAGGGGGCTACGTTGCCTCGATTCGCGCCGCACAACTCGGGCTCTCCGTCGTGTGCGTTGAAGCGGACAAGACCCTCGGCGGCACCTGCGTGAACGTCGGGTGCATCCCCTCCAAGGCGCTCCTCGGCAGCTCCGAACACTACGAGTTCACGCGGCTGCACGCTGAGGAGCATGGCTTCTCGGTGGGCGGCGTGACGCTCAACCTCGCGCAGATGATGAAGCGCAAGGACGATGTGGTGGGTGCCAACACCAAGGGGGTCGAGTTCCTCTTCAAGAAGAACAAAGTCACCTGGGCCAAGGGATGGGGACAGCTCAAGGCCGGCAACGTGGTCGAGGTGAAGGGACACGACGGCGTCGTGACCACCTATCGCGCGAAGCACGTGATCATCGCGACCGGTTCGGTGCCGAGTGCTCTCCCTTTCCTGCCGTTTGATGAAGAACGGGTGCTCTCGAATGTCGGCGCGCTCAAGATCCCCGAGGTGCCGAAGCATCTGATTGTGATTGGCGGCGGCGTAATCGGTCTTGAACTCGGCTCCGTGTGGCGTCGCTTAGGCGCGAAGGTCACGGTGGTGGAGTACGCGCCGACGATCCTCCCGGGCAACGACGACGAGATCATCAAGGAAGCAGACAAGATTTTCCGGAAGCAGGGGCTCACCATCATGGCCGGCACCAAGGTCACCGGTGGGGCTCGCGCCGGCGACAAGGTCACGGTGCAGGTCGAGAAGGACGGGACGCCAAGCACCCTCGAGGCGGACTATGTGCTCGTCTCGATCGGGCGGAAGCCGGCGTTGTTCGGAATCGATGCGAAAGCCCTCGGACTCGCCCTCGGACCTCGCGGTGAGATCGCGGCGGACGACCAGATGCGCACCAACCTCCCGAACGTCTTCGCCATCGGCGACGCCGTGGGCGGAAAGTTGCTCGCCCACAAGGCGGAGGAAGAGGGGGTGATCGCCGCCGAGGTGATCGCCGGGAAGCCGGTGCACATGCACTACCACAACATGCCTGGCGTGGTCTACACGTGGCCCGAGATCGCGACGGTGGGGCTGACCGAAGCGGAAGTGAAGGCCAGCGGCCGCGCGTACAAGGTTGGAAAATTTCCGTTCAGTGCAAATGGTCGCGCGCGCACGATGGCGGAAACGAGCGGTTTCGTGAAATTCGTCTGCGACGCGGCCACCGATGAGATCCTGGGCGCGCACCTGATCGGCGCGAACGCCAGCGACCTGCTCGCCGAGGTGGTGCTCGCGATGGAGTTCCGCGGCACGAGCGAGGACATCGGGATCACGGTGCACTCGCATCCGACGTTGAGCGAAGCGGTGAAGGAAGCGGCCCTCGCGGTGCGGGGGCACGCGATTCACATCTAAGTATCGTGTGTGCCGCTCACAACCGAGGGGCGATGCGTCAGACGCATCGCCCCTCGGTGTTTCCACCAGACGGTGGACTAGGCGAGGTACTTCTCGCGCAGCAGCGTCATATGATGTGCGGTGTGCCCCGCAATGATCCACGCGATCGCACGACTCGAAACCGGCTTCTCGCTCGCTGTTCCCGTGCGTGTCCACGCGGCCGGTGTCAGCGAATCCACGAGCGTCAGGGTCGCCGCACGGACGGCGGAAAACTCCTCGGCGAGGCTCGCCACACTGCGGAGCACAGCGTCGGAGGTCGGGACCCATCGGTCCTGATCGAAGCCTGGAAGCGGGGTGGCATCGGCCCGCGCCACGCGGAGGAGTCGATACGCAAAGACTCGCTCAGTGTCGATCATATGCAGCACCGACTCCTTGAGCGTCCACTTCCCTACCCCGTAGGCGCGATCGCCGCGCGCCTCAGAGACGCCGGCGAGGGCGTCGAGCACGGCCCGCTGCTGGGTGCGGAGCGTGACGCGAATATCGCCGTCCGCGACCTGCGCCACGTAGTTGCCGTAGTACGGGGCGAACTCGCCGGCGATCGGGCGGGTGGTGGCATCAGACACGGTAGGGCTCCGAATCACGAGAGAAGGCTCACAGTGGGGCTGGTGCCGAAATCTATCGCCCGCCGTATCTTGTGGGGCAGGCTCGTTCACCTCACACCAGGACCGCCAGTGACCCATTCACGCCGCGACTTCGTGAAGACCTCGGCAGCCGTCGCCGCCACCACAGCGATTGGCAACCGGATCCTCACCGCGGGCGACGCGTTCGCCTCCTCCGTTCCCTCGGCGGGAGACCCCGCCATCAAGGCGCTCATGCAAGTCGCGCTCGACGTCGCCAAGAGCGGCGGCGCGGGCTACACCGACGTGCGCGTCTCCGCGCGCCGCCAGCAGAACGTCAACACGCGCGAGCGCATCGTGCAGGGCGTCAGCGACACCGACACCTTCGGACTCGGCGTGCGCACCCTGGTGGATGGGGCCTGGGGCTTTGCCGCCACCAGCGTGCTCACCAAGGACTCGATCGCCGCGACCACGCGTTCGGCGCTCGACCAAGCCAAGGCCAATCGCGCCAGCCAGCTGAAGCCGGTGGTGCTGGCCCCCACGCCGGGCAATCAGGTCGGTGAGTGGAAGAGCCCGATCAAGACCGATCCGTTCACCGTCTCGATTCCAGACAAAGTCGCGCTGTTGCTCGCCGCGAACGAAGCCGCGCTCAAGGTGAAGGGCGTTCGCAATGTGAGCTCATCGATGTTCTTCCTCCGCGAGGAGAAGACGCTGATGACGAGCGACGGCTCCTACATCGTGCAGACGATTTATCGCACCTCGCCGTCGATCAGTATCACGGCCGTGAGCAGCGACTTCACCGATTTCCAGACGCGCGCCAGCAGCGACATCGCGCCCATGGGACTCGGCTACGAGTGGGTGACCGACAGCCGCATGCTCGAGCGCGCGCCGGAATTCGCTGCCGACGCGGTCGCAAAGTTGAGCGCCAAGCCGGTCGAGCCCGGACGCTACGACCTGCTCCTCCACCCCAGCAACATGTGGCTGACGATCCACGAGACGGTTGCGCATCCGACCGAACTGGATCGCGCGCTGGGCTTCGAAGCCAACTATGCCGGCACGAGCTTTGTTGCCCCGCCAGATCAGGTGCTCGGCAAGCTCAAGTTCGGCAGCGACGTCATGAACATCGTCGGCGACCGCGAACAGCCCGGCTCGCTCGGCGCTATCGGCTGGGACGACGAAGCGGTGAAGCCGACCAAGTTCGACATCATCAAGAACGGCGTGTTCGTGGACTACCAGACCACGCGCGAACAGGCGTCGATGCTCAGCGATTACTACAAAAAGGCCAACAAGCCGGTGAAGAGCTACGGCTGCTCGTACGCGCAGAGCTGGAGCGATGTGCAGTTCCAGCGCATGCCCAATGTGTCGCTGCAGCCGGGCAAGAACGATTGGTCGTGGAACGATCTCGTGGGGCAGATGGACAAGGGCATCGCGATTGTTGGCGACGGATCGTTCTCGATCGACCAGCAGCGCTACAACGGCCAGTTCGCCGGGCAGGTGTTCTACGAGGTGAAGGGCGGAAAGATTGTCGGGCAACTGAAGGACGTGGCGTACCAGTTCAAGACGCCGCTCTTCTGGGGCTCCATGCGCGCCATCGGTGGCGCCAAGAGCTACGAGCTCGGCGGTGCCTTTGGCGATGCCAAGGGACAGCCAGGCCAATCCAACTCCGTGAGTCACGGCTGTGTGCCGGCGATCTTCACCCAGTGCAACATCCTGAACACCGGGAGAAAGGCATGAGCCGCTCAGCCCCCAACTCGCTCTATATGCCCGCCGGGATCCTTTCCCGTAGCGAGGCGCAAGAGATCTGCACGCGTGCGATCAAGAACTCGCCCGCACCCGAAACGCGAGTGAACATCAACAGTTCGGCGCGCGCCGACACGCGCTTCGCACTGAACCAAGTGACTACCAGCGGCCAGAACGCCGACACCACGGTGACGATCACCGCGATCGCCGGCAACCGGTCCGCGAGCGTCACCACCAATCGCTTGGACGAAGCGTCACTCTCGTCCGCGGCCAAGCAGGCGTACGAGATCGCACAGCTTGTGCCGCCGAACCCGGAGCGGATGCCAGAACTCGGCGCGCAGAACTACCCCACCCCGCGCGAGCGTGCGGTGACCTTGCCCACGCCCGCAGAGCGCGCCGCAGCGGCCAAGAAGGTCACCGACAAGGCGCGCGCCTCTGGACTCATTGCGACGGGTTTTATCGAATGCCGAGCCGGTGCGACAGCGCTCGCAAACTCCAAGGGACTGTTCGCGTATGACGCGAGCGCGGTGGTCACGATGACGGCCACTGTGCGCTCTACGGATGGCACCGGCTCTGGCTGGGCGTGCAGCGATGGTGAAGTGTTTGGTGATATCGACGCGGATCGCGTGGCCGAAACCGCCGTGCAGAAGGCGTTGCAGTCGCGGAACCCCGTGGCGATCGAGCCCGGTCGCTACGTGACGATCCTCGAGCCCACGGCTGTGGGGAATCTGGTGCAGCTGATTGCCGGGGCCACGCAGGCACGCTCCGCCGACGAAGGTCGCTCGTTCTTCTCGAAGGCCGGCGGTGGCAACAAGATCGGGATGAAGGTTGTGGACGAGCGGGTCACACTGCTGACCGATCCTGCGGACAGCCCGAGCACCGGCGGCGGATATGACGGCGACGGCCTCCCGCTGGAGAAGGTGGTGTGGATCGAGAATGGTGTGGTCAAGAATCTCGCCTATGATCGTTTCTGGGCGCAGAAGCAGGGCGTGGAACCCACGCGTTCCGGTGGCGGTGGCTTTGGTGGCCCGCGCTCGCTGCGCATGTTGGGCGGCACCACGAGCACGTCGGACATGATCAAGTCCACCGAGCGTGGCATCCTCGTAACGCGGTTCTGGTATATCCGCGCCGTGGACCCACGCACGATTGTGTATACCGGACTCACGCGCGACGGCACTTTCCTGATTGAGAACGGACAGGTGACGAAGCCGGTGAAGAATTTCCGCTACAACGAATCGCCGATCTTCTTCTTGAACAACTTGGAATCGGTCGGTCCCGCGGTGCGCGTAAATGCGTCAGAGAACCTTGGAGCCGGCGGCGCGACCTGGATGCCGACGCTCAAGGTACGCGAGTTCACCTTCAGTTCACTGTCAGACGCCGTGTAGGGTGCCGGGATTCGTAGGCACAAGAGGCCGACTCGGTATCCGAGTCGGCCTCTTGCGTTACTCCAGCTGCGCGCCAGCCATGGCGCTCACCACTGCCTCGCGCGACCACTGCGCGAGCGCGCGCGCATCGAGACGCGCAGGCTCCGGCTCATGGGCAATCCAGGTTATGCTGGATGCGATCCCAGGATGACTGACCAGCACGCTCAGGTGCGCTGCGAATGTATCGTCATCGACGTACGCGGCGGTGCGTCGTTCAGGTGCCGGGTACTCGATGCAGGCCACCCAGAGCGGGCGTCCCGAGAGACGTACGGCTTCGAACAGCGCCGCCTTAAACGGCAACACCGTGTTTCCATGCGAGGTCGTGGTTTCGGGAAACACCACAATGTGCACGCCGTCGCGCATCAACTCAGCCAACTCATGGATTTGGGTGCGCAGCGCCCTCGCCGACTGACGGTCAACGAACACACATCCTGCCAAACGACAGAATAGGCCGAGCACGGGTGTGTCCCGTATTTCCGTGGACGTCACGAAGACCACGGGCAACTGCGCCGCGATCAAGAACACATCCACATAGGAGATGTGATTCGCCACCGTCATGCCGGCGCCGGTGGGCACCGCGCCGATTGCTGTCCGCGAGGTCACTGAAGCCCCTACGGCGCGGGAAATCCAGGGGGTGACACGATGCACCCAGCGCGCGCGCGCGCGCCGCTGGTCGAGTGGATTGCGGTGTACCAGCCCGATCATCCATGCGCCGACAGCCCCTGTGGCGAGAACGACGCAGACCGCGGGGAGGCGATACAGTGATCGCCAGCCCCTCACGCGCGAGGTGGAAGTGGAAAGACGGTCAGCAGGTCGAGACACCGGAACTCTCGGTCGTAGGCGGGTGGGGCGATCACGTATGCCCCCGCACGAATGTACGACCTGAGCAGCGGTGGCAAAATGGCTGACCCACCTGCCACCGGCGATTCCCCTGATTTTGCCATATCCCAGACATGGCGCATCTCGCGCGTTAGCTCGTAGCGCTTCTGCGGGACCACTCCGTGGAGAAGGCGCAGCGCGTTGAGCGAATCCAGCTCCTGCCGCAACCCGCCGAGCAGGGTCACGCTCGCAGCGCCACGCTCGAACGCGGGCGGACAGATAACGCTCGAACAGCCAAACATATGCTCGGCGCCCTGCGAACGTGCCACGCCCACGAGCCCCTTCCAGAGCATACGAAGAACGGAACCATTGCGATGCTCAGGATGCACGCAGGCACGCCCCAATTCGAGCCGGATTCCCGGTCGCGCAAGGAACGGCCCGAGCGCAAATTCGCGCGCAGCGTAGAAGCCCAACCGGTTCGTCTCCGTCACCAAACGATAGACACCAACGGGCAAGCCGGAGGTGCGGTCGACCACCGCCAGATGAATGGAGTGGCGGTCGAATCCATCAACGTCGATGCGAAAGATCGAGGGAGGAGATCCGTATTCGGCACGAAACACATCGTACCGGAGCTGGAAGACCTTTCGGAGTTCGCGCCGGTCGCTGATCACTCGGCATTCATATCGTGCGCTTGCCGCGTCGACGCTCACCGGCTTCAGCGCGAGTTGGCCTTGGGTGCGAAATGCATCGGCCATCGCCCACTGCATCAGCGCACCGGCGTGGCCCATTGAGCCGCGCACGAGTCGCAGGGGCGCTAATCGTTGTTGTGACGGCATGGACACACGACCTTGGGATGAGGTACCCGATAACGGTCACCTCCTCCGGTCAGTGTCTCGCAATTTTTGTGTCAGTGTTCGGTCACGGATGTCAGGGCGCCAGGAACGACAAAGGGCCGGCTCCCCTTGGGAGCCGGCCCTTTCGTCGTACAAAGAAAAATCAGCTGCGCGCGATCGCGTCCATGATCTGCGTCGACATGCTCGCCGGCGTGGTCATGCTGCGACGGCGGCCCACCTCGGCCTGCACGCCACTCCACAACTCGAACGACGTGCCATCAGCCTTGAGCTCCTGCTCATTGACCGGCTCACCGTCGAGCCACGCGTGCAGCGCAGACGACATGGTCGCGGACTCGAGCGGAACTTCACGGTCGATCATGGGATCCTGCGACTGCGCGCGCGGCGCGGCCAGTTCTTCGCGACCCGACTCACGTGGGTCCAAGTGCTCCATCATCATGGTGCTCGCTCCTCTAATAGCTTTTGCAGCGCCTCACGGGCGCGGTGAACGCGCATTTTGAGTGCGCCGACTGACGTGTTCAGCAGTTCTGCCATCTCCTCGTACGATCGCCCTTCTACGTGCTTCATCACGAAGGCTTCTCGCAATGAGGCTGGCAAGGTTGCCAGCGCACGGTCGAGGTGACCACGAAGCTCCCCCCGATCCAGCTCTTCTTCAGGGGACTCGTATCCAGACGGTTGATCGTCTTCTTCGTAACTGAGATGGGTCCGGCGGATGTTTTTGAGCCAGTCCTTGCACCCATTGGCCACAATCCGAAAGACCCAGGCATCGAAGCGGCCGCGCACCTCACCGAGGTGGTGGAACGCCTTGATAAACGAGTTCTGCAGGATGTCAGCCGCATCATCCGGACTCCCCGTCATGCCGACGGCATGACGGTACAACGGATCGCTATAACGAACAATCAGCAGCGAAAATGCCTGCTGGTCGCCGGCGAGGACGCGATCGATAATAGCCTGATCGGCGTCTTCCGGAAGCTCCGTAGAGGGAACAGCCGCGGTCATGGTCACGACGCTAGTGTAACCTCCCACGCGCCGCGACGACAGACCTTGCCGGAGCCGCAGCCCCAAAGGGCTACAGCCTCGTCACAACCTAAGGACGAATCCGGGGCCGTCGGGTAACAGCGCGTACCGTCGGTTGCGCCGGGACGGGATTTCTTCGGGGGTGCGTGGTGCGCGACACGGATCACGGACACAACTGCGCGGCGGCCACACTGGCGGGCTTTGCCGTCGGCAACGCAAACCCATACTTCGCGTTCACCGCCTCAGCGACCACACTCGCGATCATCTGATGTCCGACGACATTCGGATGCACCCCATCGAGCGAGATATACTGGCCGTAGGGAGAGGTGCAGCCGAGTTCCGCGGTGGACCGATACAGGCCACGCGCCACCATCGCGGAATCGAACAGCGCGCTGATATCGGCGAACGCCCACCCCTTGCTCTGCGCCACTGACCGCAGCGTGCTGTTCATGGCGGTGGCCTGCGCATCCAGCGTCGCCACGTCGGCGGCGGTCAGAATGAAATCGTCGGCTCCCGCGACATCGGTGCATGAGAAGGGGCGGGATGTTCCTGTTCCCGCAGCGCTGTAGGCGAGCACCGGCACGACCGCCGGTGTGTAGATAAAGTTCGTGTTCCCGTTGCAATCGGGGTTGACGACGATGCCCGCTTGAGCGAGCGCCACGCGATCGCTCCAGAGTTCGTCGCCACTGCGGAGTCCCGCCGTGCGCGATGGCATCGGGACGCTGAGCACCACCGCGCGCGCACTGGTGGTGGACACGCTATCGGCGATCGCGCGGAAGACAGTGTCGAACTTAGCCGCCGGCACATAGGTCCAGAGCGTGCTCTGCGTGTAGCTCGTGGCGGCGACAAGTCGCCCGCGCAGAACGGCGGGCAGCACCTCGCCCCAGCCGAGTTCGAGGGAGACGAAGGTTGGCAGCTGCACAATCATCGCGGTGACCTGCGACTGCGTGCTGGCGAGCACCAGCGGGTAGCGCGCGCGGTCGAGGAACGATGCGAGTCCAGCGCTGGTGATTGACTTGGGGGTGGTGTGCAGCGCGTCGTAGGCCGTGGCGTTGAGCAGGGCCAGGTTGTTGAGCGGCAGGGTGTCAACGCCGCGCGCGCCCGCGCACACGGTATCGCTCACGGTGATGGCGCGTCCGTCGAGGCGGAGCCCGGTGCGCAGCGGTGCTACGCGAGGCGCGGGGCACCCTGGGCTGGCGAACTGCGGCGCAACGAATCGTACACCGGCTCCGTGCGCGAGGAGCGACGCCCACCCTTGCAGCTGCGAGTCGTACAGTACGCCGCTCCCTTGGGCACCCATCGTGAGCCCGGTGCCGATCGCATAGAAGCGACTGAGCGCGCTCGCCCCCTGCACCGTGGCGGTCGGCGAGGTGCCATTGTCGCACGACACACTCCCCGCGACGAGCACGAGGGTGAGGGTCGCGAGACGACGGAACGCGGAACGGTTCATTGCCTGAATTCTAATCGGGGCACCTCTCAGGCGTGACGAAACGCGTCCCAGCCGTGTGCACGCACGACATCTGAATGTTCGCCCAGGCGAGGCGGATCGCGGCGCACGGTACCCGGCGCCTGCGGCGCGACCCCGCTGCGCGGCGAGGTCGTCACGTCAGCGAGCGCTTCGTGCACGCCACGCACAATGCCGCACGGGACGCCCGCCGCGTTGAGCGCGGTAATCCAGATGGCGGCGCTCGCCGTCGCGATGCGTGCGGCGATTGTGTCGACTACATCCGCGCGATACGCGAGTCGTCCCGCATTGGTCGCGTAGCGCGGATCACCGAGTGCGGGGAGTTCCAGCGCGCGGACGAGTGCGGCGAACTGCGGGTCGTTACCGACGGCGATCACCAGGGGCCGGTCGGCGGCATCGAAGAGCTGGTAGGGGACGAGATTCGCGTGTGCGTTCCCCCACCGCGAGGCGTCCTGGCCCGTGACGAGGGTGTTTTGGGCGATGTTCACCAGCGCGCCGAGCGCCGAGTGCTGCAGGGCTACGCTGACTCGGCGGTCGGCGGCGGTTGCGGAGGAACCCGCGGCGAGCAGGGCGCGGGTACCCAGCAGGGCGGCGAGCAACTGGATGGCGGCGTCCTTGCCGGTAATGACGTCGACGAATGCGACGCCGGCACGCATTGGGGTGCCAGCCGGGTCGCCGTTGATGCTCATCCACCCCGATTCGGCTTGGACGACGAAATCGTAGCCTGCACGAGTGGAATCGAGCCCGAATCCGGTGATTGTGCACCAGACGAGCGTCGGATGGGCCTCAAGCAGCTGTCGTGGGTCGATCCCGCGTCGTTCGAGGGTTCCGGGGAGGAAGTTGTCGACGACCGCGTCGGCGCCGGCAATCAAGGTGTTGAGCAGGGTGCGATCGGTGGCATCTGCCAAGTCGGCGGTGCAGCTCAGCTTGTTGCGGTTGCTGGACAGATAGTAGGCACTTTCGCCACGTTCGTCGAAGGGTGGGCCCCATCCGCGCGAGTCATCGCCGGTGCCTGGGCGTTCGATTTTGATGACATCGGCGCCCAAATCTCCGAGGGTTACGGTGCAGTGTGGCCCCGCGAGCACCCGTGTGAGGTCGAGAATGCGAATTCCTTTGAGAGGAAGCATATAATATAGTGATTTGATTGTGTCGTATTTATGGCTTTATTATGGCATTATTAGAAGCCATAAAACACCCTATTTAGTATCAAATTACACTGAAAACAGCCAATTTAGGCTCGCATCTCATTACCTGCCGGTCACTTGCGTATATATCGAAAATTCATATACTTGGCGGAGTCACTTCGCGCGGATTCTCGTGATTTTCGTCCAACGACCCTCAAGGTCGATCCGCGCGAGCCTCGGTGTCACGTCACGAGCGACACCTGCTCTATCGCGGAGCACAAAACAGAATGCCTGATACAACCCCTGCGGCCGCCAAGGGCGCCGCGGCCGAGATTACTGCAGCGGCGGGATCGCCCGCTGCTCCCGCACGTCGTCACCCGGGACACCGAGGCGCCGATGTACGTGATACGGTAGCCGAGATGGCTGCCAAGGCGCATGAAATCAGCATGGAGGCCGGAAGCAAGATGTCGGCCGCCGTGAAAGACACGATCAACGCCGCCGCGGGGCTTACGACGTTCGCCGTCGAGAGCGCCCGTGACTTGGTGCAGTTCATGGTGCGTCGCGGCCAGATGACGCAGGACGAGGCCGACCGGCTGATTCGTCAGGCAGAAGAAGCGTGGTCCAAGAAACATAAGGGGATGAAGCCACCGGCTCGCGCGGAGGTCAAGGCAGTCGTGAAGCCCGCCGCGAAACCCGCCGCGAAACCCGCCGCGAAACCCGCCGCGAAACCCGCCGCGAAACCCGCCGCGAAGCCAAAGACCAAGCC
>Ga0209086_10001294_pt1 | contig 20460 bp, 17 predicted proteins | sample M_130207_XF_Meta_FD_187312 | JGI IMG/M metagenome (GOLD analysis project Ga0209086, IMG submission 187312) | Freshwater microbial communities from Lake Montjoie, Canada to study carbon cycling - M_130207_XF_MetaG (SPAdes) (version 2) | ecosystem: Environmental > Aquatic > Freshwater > Lake... | reverse complement strand
CATCTATATTAACTAATTTATTTCTTGTAATAACTGGGTCTGTAACTATATTACAAATTAAATCATTTTCATCACACCAAGATTTAATTTCTTTTGCTTGTTTCCAACCGAGTGTTTGATATTTAACTTTACCATTACGTTTGGTTGTCTGTATTTGTCGTATAATTTGCTCAGTCATTTTTTTATATTTTAAATTCGCTCTAACAACCATTGTTTCTACGGTATAATCTGGTAGCTGACTCACGCCTTTTTTTTCAATTACTTCACCTTGAAACATATTTTTGATAATTTTTCTCGTTGGCGTTATACTCGTGTAATTATTCTTTTTAGTTATTTGACAATGTCTTTCAATATTTTCAAAATATGTTTTATCCATTTTAGGTTTAGATATGTTAGTTATTTATTTTAATTTCAATTTTATTTATTAATATTTTAAATCGGCGTTTGAAATGAGAAAAGGTGTAAAACAAGCTCTTTCATTTTATTCTTTTGTTTTAAGCTTGCTCTTCTTTGTCTTTACAGGAAGCTCAATGTCAATAGTCTCTTCCAATACTAACTGACACTTTTCTTTTTCTTTTTCTTTTTCTTTTTCTTTTTCCTTATCCTTCTTTATAACCTTTTTGGTAACAGAACCAGCTTTCAACTGAACCTTCTTTTTCTCCGAACCTTGTTCGCGTTCTGTCCTGAACCTACCATATTCTTGCTCCAGATTCTCCAACTCTACCAGCCACATCTGCTGCGCGGTCGTTTCCTTGATTCGTTGCAATTCATCTGATTTATCTTTGTGTTCTCGGTTTAACTTTTCTACATTCTCTTCCGATACACTGTCCATTGGCATTCTAACAAGATATTTGAATTCGCCATCTTCGTCGATTATATTATAGCCTTTGCCAAGTAGCATATCGACAATCTCCGCCTTCTTCTTTTTTCGCAAGTCAATGGTGTCATCAAGTAGCTCCTGAATATAACGCGCCTTGTTAGATAATACGACCAATTTCTTTTCCAATGATTCAATCATAAACTCCTTTCTTTTTATATACAGCTGTAATCTGGTTACAAAATAGTCGTCGATAATCTCTTCTACCGTGTCATACTTTTTCAGTTTATCAGCGGAGTCAAATAGATGCATGTTGGTCGTCGAGCTTGTGCTGTAAAGCTTGAATAGCTTTTCTAACGCATTACAGCCATGCTCCAATTGACTCGATTCCAGTTCATCGACCTTGCCCTTTTGTAAAGTGATTGTAAAATCCACGGTTGTGTCTCTGCTCATATCATCGTAGTCTTTAACAAGTGGCACTATTTTCTTACCTTCCTTGTTTAGACCGGGCTCGATTAGGTCCTCCAATAATTCCTTGAAGCTTTCCGTCCAAAATCCTACTGGTAGCTCGGTAACTCGGATTTTATCGGGTCCAACCTTTTCATATCGACCTTTAATCAAGAACTTGGAGGGTTCAATCTTTTCGATTTGGCCGTTAAATCCTTCATAGAAAGGCATAAATGGATCCTCTATTAAAGGAAATCCGACTAACTTATATTTAAGATAGCCGATAATCTGTAGCGGATTGTATGACTGTATGTCTGTGCTAAACCCAGTGCCTATTCCTTTGGAACCATTGACCAAAATCATCGGAATAATTGGCGCATAAAACACGGGTTCCACTGGCGTGCCGTCGTCATTCAAATAGTCCAAAATGTAGTCGTCATGTTCTACAAAGATGGCACGGGTTATCTTGCTTAAAAGTGTGAATATATATCTCTCTGACGCACTGTCATCTCCACCTTTTCCCCGGGTCCCAAATTGTCCTGATGGAACCAGCAGGTTAATATTATTGGAGCCGACGAAATTTTGCGCCATGCCTACAATTGCGCCATTTAAACTGGCTTCGCCGTGATGATAGCACGCATGTTCAGACACATAGCCGCTAAATTGCGCGACTTTTATCTCTGTTGTCAAGTTCTTTTTAAACGCGGCAAACAGGATTTTCCGCAAACTAGTCTTGAGACCATCCATCAAGTTGGGAATCGAACGGTCACAATCGTATTTCGAAAAGTGAATGAATTCTTTATTGATAAAATCTTCATAGGTTATAAGTGGGTGATTCGTGTCGACGAAAAGTTCTCGGTCATATTCCTTTAGCCAATCTTTTCTGTCATCCGCGCGCTGCTTATTAAAGACCATATCGATTGCGTCAACACTTTGGAGACCAGTGTGTTCAAACCCGACCAATTTCTTTTGTTCAAAATATTCCTTGAATTCTTTGCCCGTGCTAGTTCCTAATCCCTTATAATATTTTATCTTCCAGCCTTTGACATCCGCCTCATTTTCCGTCTTCCATTCGTCATATTCCCCATCATTGTAAAACATCAGCGTTTTAGTGCCTTTTAACGCTTTCAAAATCGGAGTGTTCATGAAGCCCATGAAACCTGGAATTGCTGTCAGGCTCGGCCACTCGCTTTCAAACAAGTTAATACAAAGTCCTTTGATATGGCTGCCATCGAGGTCTTGGTCTGTTAAAAATAACACCTTACCATATCTCAAGCAGTTAGCGACATCTTCTGGCAAATATTGTTTCCCGGTCTCTAAGCCAAGGATCTTCTTGATTTCGGTGATTTCCTTGTTTTCCGAGATGCGTTTGGCCAGCACCCCTCGAACATTTAGGAGCTTTCCCTTTAGTGGATAGACGCCGATTGTATTGCGGTCTTCCGAAGACAGACCTGAGATGATACCTGCTTTGGCCGAATCTCCCTCGCAAAAGATTAGCGTACATAGTCCGGATTTATCTGTTCCCGCCCAGTTCGCATCAGTTAGCTTCGGAATGCCGCGCACTGATTTGGACTTGATGCCATCTGTTTTCTTTGCTGCTTTGTTGTCCTTTAGCTCCGTGATTGCGCACGCGGCATCCATTACGCCCATTTTCGCGACTTTTTCAATGAATTTATCGCTTACTTCGCACTTGGAGCCGAATTTGGATGACGGTGTATTCATGTAGTCCTTTGTCTGGCTGTCGAATGCTGGATTCTCGATGTCACACCGGACAAATAAGAGGAGTTGCTCCTTGATTGCGGTTGGATTAACCTTCACCTTCTTTTTCTTTTCAATATATTCCACCAATTTTCTGACGATTTGTCCCAGAATGTATTCTATGTGCTTGCCCCCTTTCGAAGTATGGATTCCGTTGACAAAGGATATCTGGACAAATTCTGAAGAAGGCGATAATGCCACCGCATATTCCCAGCGCTCATTGTCTAGCTCATATACGCGCGGCTTATCCGCTTTGTCGCCGATATACAGGCTAATATATTGCTCGAAATTCTTGACAGGGATTAGCTGTGAATTGTATTTGACCTTGAGTGTTTTATCGGTGACGGCTGATATATCATATACGCGCTTCTTCAGTAGCGCAACAAGGTCAGAACTTAAACCGCTAGATTGGTCATTTGCGTCACACAATCCTAGACGATGATAATCGGGTCTAAATGTAACCTTGGTATATGGCTTTGTTTTCGCGGCTTTTGTAATTATTGGCGCGCATATGACATCCAAATTGTTTCGGAACTCTTGCGTGTATTTTAGGCCGCGAATATGGTCCACTGTTTCAACGGAACCATAAGTGGACCATATTAGAACCAGCTTGAATCCGAATCCATTTTTGCCGCCGACAATTTTCTTCTCCTCTTTGTTGTAATTAGTAGAAGTGCGCAGCCGACCAAAGATGAGTTCAGGAACCCATACGCCATCTTTTTGCGCCACATCGATACCGTTACCGTCGTTAATCATGACAATAGTGCCGTCATCTTGAATCGCGACATCAATGTAGGTAACTGGCAGAGAATTTTCTACCCCTGATTCCACCTTGGATGCCATGCGAACAAAGTGGTCTCTACAATTAACGATGGCTTCATCAAAGAGCTTGAATAGACCTGGGACATAAATAATATTTTTTTCAACTATTTTATCGCTAGCTTCATTGAGAATCCAGAGATGCGCGTCAACTGTCTCTACTGACCCAATGTAGGTATCTGGATTATCGAGAATGTGTTGCTTATCCGTTTTCTCTTCCACATTAAAGAATAATGTGTTTTTATCGTTTGATTCGCTCGTCATTGTAATATGATTATGTGTTAATATATAATGTAATTATATGTTTAAATAGATTTCAATTTTATTAATATACCTATTTACCTATTTATAGTTAAATATAAATATACATATGTATTAATGTCATCTAGCCAAAATTTTATGCCTGGCCGCGTTCCAGGAAATACGAAACATTTAAAGCGGTTAATTGATTATAATAGTAAGATTGCTTTTTTTAATTTAGAATCCAAATTTGTAGGAGGCGACCCTGATTTTTTTTGCGGATGTTTTAAGGACAAGGTGAATCGCATGAAACAAGGATATAATGACCCAGCTCAGACAAATTCAGAACGCGTTTCGCAACTAACAACGAATACTTTAGGAGGAAAAACTACCTTTGGTAATTTCAATGTGCCGGCAAAAATTACCTACTTGGGCGGAATCGAGGGTCAGCCGGGAGGTATTCCTCGGCCTCTTAGAAATACTTTTTAAAGGGATGAAACCATTTAGTCATAAATTTAGTCATAGTTTTTTTCTGGATAATATATATAATGCACACTCAAACAATTGGAACCCGAGCTCAAGTATGGCATGGAACCGCCAGAAAAACATCAGGTGGATTAACAAAGGCCCATTTAATGCAAAATAAAGCAGGGCGCATTGTTTCGCGTGCGAAGCACAATACCGCCAAAAGAGAGATGCGTTTAGTTAAACACGGTTACGGAACCAAGAAGGGCGAATTTGGATTCGTAAAGATCGGCTCCCATAAGCGTTCTCATAAGAAGAAGAAAATGCGTGGAGGAAAATCATTGTCGTATTCATCGTTTAAAGGTGGTGCCGGCGTAGGTTCATGGAGTCCCGCCGATATCAATTCCGATTATATGATTAAGGATGTGGTGCCGCAACAATTCGGACCCTTGGAGCGCGCTTTGGTCGGCGGTCGAGGTCGTGGTCGCAGTCAAGGTCGTGGTAAAAGCCGGCAACAAAAAGGTGGCTACTATGGTAACGCATTTTCTCCAGGGGATGCTATGGGACAAGATATCACCGGACAAGGTGCGAGTGCTCCCGCTCCTGTAGCGTCACAGGAACAGGCCAGTCAAGCCGGCGGAAGACACAGACGCGGAAAGAAACACAGAGGAATGATGGGCGGCACTGGTAGCAGAGGATATGCTCCTTCTGAGCTAAGTGCTCCAGAAATGCGTGCGCTTAATGCTTAAATTGTACTAAGAATGTACTAAAGTATTGCGTTTAAATAATATAATCAATTGTAAATAAACAATTATATTATTTATACTATTTATCCTCTTTGTTAGCTTTGAATCCAATCAGAACTAACAAATTTCTCGAATTTAATATGAGCCTTCAAATAATGCGATAAATATTTCTCGAAAAAATGCTTGCTAACATTAGGATGAAACGAATTTTCAACCGTCACCTTTGCTTGAATATAGGACTTATAATTTTGATACAGTTCGTCAAACGATATTAAAGAATCTTGAATCAATTCATTCTTGTGTTGCTGCTTATAGTAATCGAGCATCTCTCCGATATCATCGTGTTTTGACCATAAATTACAATGAATATTGGTAATATATTTGTTTTCGATAATATCGACACTAGGATTAAAAAAATGCCAAATCATTTTAATAATTTCCTTGTCAGAAATATGGCTGTTGGTGTAGCTAACAGCCTTGTTAGTTAGTTTATATATAGACGAAATTTCATCAATTTCATATTCCTCGTCTAAAATATTATTGTCAGAACTGTTAATAATGGTAATATGCTTGTCCCAGAAGGACAAGAAACTACTAACATTTGGCAGAAACTTACTGGTTACATTTGGAAAGCCCAATCCCATGTCAAAAACAGAACTGCTATTAATAACACTATAAGACAGATGTGATTTTAATAGCATCTTTAAATTATTCGAATACATCATATTAGGCACATTTATACTGGACAAATAAAGCTTCCAAATGTAGTGCATGTTCTTCCATGATAAACTACAAGTAGTGCTGAATATATTTGTATTAGATACTGACTCGATACACTGACTAACAAATTGTTCCACTATTTTGTTAGGTGTGTTTAATGAAAAGAACATAGCATATTCTCTTACTGGATCTTTGCTAGGTAAATTAATTAAAAACTGGTCGGAGCTGACATATCGTTCCGAATAATGCGCCGCCACGCTAATTAAATCGATTCCTATTTTGTTTAACACATCTTTAATGAGATCGGTGGTAATAGAATTGAAATTTTCGTTCGTCTTGATTAAACGATATCCTAACAAATTATGAGTATCATGATACTTGGAAATAAAATTGTTCATAATCGTATTACCGGTAGTAATACAGCATATAGAATCAATAAAAGAGACGAGCTTTTTCATGCTTGAATTAATAAAAAACAATAAGCCAGTTTCTTCCGTGTTTTTTCTTAAAATACAGTCACCTATAACCGTTAAAAAATACTTAATTTCGGTTTTCGTTTCGAAAATAGTATTTAAAAACCCCAATACATTTTGGATCGTGTATGTTTCTGGTACAGATTTAAATAGGGTTCGGTCCTTAATCTGTTTGAGAATATTCTGCTTTGTCTTATGCTTCCATGCGATTAATTTACCTTCATCTGTAATTGTCGATAACAAGTGATGGTGAATATCGTCTTCCTTGACGATTTGGTATGTTTTGCCGTCATATTCGTAGAAAATGTTGTTATAAGGCATATAGAAATATTGGTGTTTACTCAGAAAAACTTTATAGAAATTATCTTGTTCCAGTGTTAGTTCATTAATTCTTAAAACACGCTCTAAATATCGTTTATTTTCTGTTTCCAAAATAGCGGGCAAATTGATTACATGTATCTGTAGCCTCTGTAAAATATACGGATTGTCTTTATATTTTTCAGCTAGATCTGAAATAATGTGAGCTTGTTTGTTTATTTCTGTCATGTTTATTTCTGTCATGTTTATTTCTGTCATGTTTATTTCTGTCATTGTAAATTCTGTCATATATTTATACTTGTAGATATCTGTTTAATACATTGTTAAATATATATTAAATAATGTATTATATGTTAAACAAATTTGGATTCTTATTTCTTATTTCTATCATATCGATTTTTATATCTTTATCAAGAAATTCACTTTGGACAAATTCCTTAGAATAAGCATCTACTGAAGTATGTAAAATGATTCTGTCATTATTTTTTAATCCATTCCATATAACATTTATATGCTGTATATCTAAAGCGTATACTTTCGCATTTACAAAATAATCATGCCATAATTTTATACTACCTCCATTTGTAATACCCTGTCCTCCGTCGCCAATACCGATTTCCAATACATTTAGAGCTGTTGCCTTTTTAGCAACTAACAATTTTTGATACAGTTCTAAATAAGAATGTATTGTGTTTTATCTGTTCTAGAATTATCCACAATTTCAGCTAAAGACATTATAATGTATTATAATGTATTATAATGTATTATAATGTATTATAATATTAATATAATTAAATATAAATATAAATATAAATATAATAATGTCTTTACCTGATATAAAAACTTCAAAAATAGGAATTATATATGTTTATTATGAAAGAATCAACGAACAAAAAAATCAAACAAATTTGTCCTTTTTTATAAAATACGGGTTAAATGAAAAAATATGGAGCAATTTGGATATTGAAACATTATTTGTTATAAATGGTCATCAATGCGAGGTTATTATTCCGATAAAATCAAATATATTTGTTTTAAAAGAAGATAATTGTTCCGATTGGGAAGGATGGTTCAATGGAATTAAATATTTAGAAACAAAATACAATATGCCAATTTGGAAAAAATATGATTATTTGTGTTTAATAAACGCGAGTGCGATTGGACCGATATATGAAAATAATATAGAGGATCATTGGTTACATCCATTTTATAATAAAATGGTTAAAGACAATGCTGCAATATGTTCGCCTAGTATGAATTTTTATAATACATATAATCCTACAGGAACTGGACCTAGAGTACTTCCTATATTTTCTTTAATTAGATGTACCAAATTAATTATGAATATACTTACAAAACAATCAATTAAATGTACCGATATATCGTCGGTCAACACATATTACGAACCTTTAATGATTAACTTACATAAAACAAATTGTAACACAGTTTTAGGACCAAAGTTTGATAAAACGGATGCCTGTTTAACAGGCGAATATGGATTGTCGAGAATATTAATTAAAAATGGCTTTAGGCTAACTAGTTTATTATATGATTTTAATTGCCACAATCCTAAAAATTGGTCTATTAATAATTTTACAGAACCAGATCGATACATGTCTTTTAATGGACAAAATATTCCTCTTTCGACTATTTTTATAAAGAATGTTTGGAGACTGCCTGATGGCAGTTATGCCAGCTTACCCGTATCATATGACGAATGTGTGAATTATATGTATTCTAAATTAAACATGAAACCAATTTTACATGATAATAATGAAACAATAATATATAATTATGACTTGTTGAATAAAAAAAATCATCCTAGTTGGTCAAATAACAAGGACTTTTATGAAAAATATGGTTATGCGGAGGAAATGATTTTATATAACAAACCAAGTAGACCTATTTCAAGTAGTTTGATTTATGCTCATTATGATAAAGACGATATTGTTAAAGACTATGTGATACATGCTATCAAAACATTTCGATATTTAGGGTATGATATTTTATTTTTTACCGCGTCAAAATCTATTAAAAACATAGATGCAATGCCGTGTAAGGTATTTTATATAAATAATGATGGAGTAGGAACTGATTGGAAAATATGGTTAATTGGATGCGAGTATTTAATAAAAAATAATTTAGTGTATGATTATATATTTTTATTAAACGACAGCTTAATTTTGCCTATTAATGGTATAACTAATTTTGAAAAAACAATACATTTAATGAGAGCAAGCTCTGATTTTTGGGGACATTGGGAGTCGAATGAAATACAATGGCATATTGTAGGAACTCCTATTGAGTTTAAATATAAAATGATTACAGATATAATTAACTTTATAAAAAATAATATACATAACTGTAAAACTATATCAGATTATATTAATAAATGTGAAGTAAAATTCGCACAATATTTGATTGATAAAGGATACAAATCAAATACAGTTATTAAAAACAGCGATTATATAAATTTAACGGTTTTATGTCCTGTATTTTATCCAACAAATATACATAATTGGATTAAAAATCCGAATACATTTGCGATAAAATGGAAATATAGTATATCATATTTAAATAAATATTCTGGAGCTCCGGAATTAAATTACTTAACTCGTTTTTTATATTATGGTAAATATGGCACTATATCACAAGGTGAATTAGGAGGAGTATTTCCACAATCAAATGATGAAGATAATTAATTATTATAATATCTATTATATTTTACTTATAACAATTTCTGGAAAATATGCTTCAATAATAATAATCTCCTTTTCTCCCCTGTGTTTTTTAATTTTTTCTTTAATTTCTGCGGCAAAATTCCAAGCTAAAATGACAATAACAAATCTATTATTTTCATTAGTAACATCATTAATAAAATGGTTAATGTCTACAATTGGTATATTCATTTTTGGAGACAATAATCCAATTTTTAAAGGATTTTCATCAATAATGTAATCTAAAAATATCTCGCCATAACATAAAACAGTCTGACCTTTAGCGGCGGCACCAAATCCAATACATTTATATTTTTCATTTTTCATTTTTGTTAGTTCTAACTTCAATTTGGATACAATATTATTGGTTTTCAAAGAAAACTCATCGTATGTTTTAGAATCGTAAATGCTTAACTGCGCTTCATCTAATAAATATCGATTCACATTATTTGCTGTTTTATAAGTTTTTGATATTTCAAAAATATAACTATGACCGTGAATATCCGCCTCTAATATTCTATTTAAATATAGACCATTGCGCTCGACCAATGTCTTCATTGATTTTGTATTATAAAAAGATATGTGTTCATGATAAGTAGTGTCAAATTCAGTATTTATAATCATATTTTTTTGAGAAGTTTGAATAAATAAAGATGTATCACAGTCCATCACTAATTTACAATTTTGTAAAAAGTCATCAACATATTGCGTATGAGCAAATACATTTTGGGCCGTTATCACTTCCATTATTGGTAATTGTCTTGCCGCATTTTCATTCCAAAAATCACAGATAATTTTATGTCCTTTTTTCGTAGCAATTGGACATAAATTAGTAGCAGGGTCTACGCCATAGGTTTTCCACCCTAATTGCTTAAAAACATCTAATTGTGTTCCATCATTAGATGCGATATCTAATATGTTACCTGTCACTTGTTTATAGCTTGAAATAAAATTGGCATTTTTTTTGAAAAATTCCAACCCAGTTTGAGATGTTCCGCTAACATATTTATAAGTTTTAAACAATACTTCAGGATTTACAGCATGTGACAATTGGCAATGAAAACAGTCAGGGCAATACATTAATTTTAATGGATATAATTCACAAATAATATCAGATTCGTGATAATTATTAGCTAAAGGCTGATAACCTAGATCTAAAAATGATATAGTTTCTTTTTTACAACATAAACAGTTGTGTAAAGGATTACACTCATTTACAAGCATTATATATTATAAAGTATAAAATATATAAAGTATAAAATATATAAAGTATAAAATATATAAAGTATTGTAATGTATTAAATATAAGGTATTAAATATAATGTATTAATGGCTTTACAATATTCAGATAACAGAGGAAAACTGTTTTTTCCGGTAAAAAATAATTTTGATTTTAAACAATGTACTGTTAGTTGTAATAATAAAAATGTATTAAGAGGCATTCATATAAATGCTTTTGAAAAATTGGTAACATGTATACAAGGTAAAATATTAGATATAATAATTAATTTTGATATAAATGCTGACGATTATCTAGTTCCAAAATATTATGAATTAGATCCCTTAACCGACAAGTTTCAAATTTTAATTCCTAAAAATTACGGTCACGCATTTTTGTCTCTTGAAGATAATTCTATTATTGTTTATCATCTTTCCGGGGAATATACAGATGCGGATACAAAACATGTTCATTTTTTAGATCCTTTTATTGGCCTAAACCTACCTATTAGTAAGGCTCAACTTATAATTTCTGATAAAGATAACCTATTTCATTTTATAAAACCAATCGAATACATTATATTTGGAGCTAATGGATTCTTAGGCGCTAGTATTATTAAAATACTTAAAACAATGAACAAACATTTTATACCTTGCGATTTTCGTCTCGAAGAAGTTGACAAAATAAAAGACATATTTGACACATATAAACCTAAATATGTTATTAATTGCGCTGGGTTAACCGGTAATCCTAACATATTTTGGTGCGAACAGCATAAAACACAAACAATCGAAACTAATATAATATACCAGCTAACATTAGCAGCATTATGTCAAGAAAGAAATATACATTTAACTATATTTGGGTCGGGTGGAATATTTAACAATGATAAAATATATAGCGAAACTGATGTAGGAAATAATTTTAATAATTTTTATGGCGAATGTCGAATTAATTTAGAGAATATAGTGAAAAATTACTGTAATATTTTATATTTAAGAATAAACTATCCAATATCTGACTCGTCATCTAACAAAAATCTACTAACTAAATTGATTTCATATACTCAAATAGATGAATGTGAAATATCGATTACTTATATAGATAATTTATTTCCTATTTTAATTAATATGATTGAAAATTTAGAAGTAGGTGTGTGTAACTTTACCAATCCTGGACAGATTAATTTAGCTGAAATAATTAATAAATATGAAAAGTATAGCGGTATTTATACAAATATTAAAATTAATAATATATTAACCACAAACAGATCATTCGCGAGGCTTGAAACTAACAAAATTAATAAATATAATCCATTAAATATTGAAGAAGCAATTGATTGTTGTATACAAAAATATATTCATAATTCATAATTCATAATTCATAATTCATAATTCATAATTAATTTACTAAATTAAAATTACATAATTAATTAATTTATTACATAAGTATTTAAAGGTTTGCGTTCAAAAATGAATATAATGTCTCAGTCTAATAAAAATCAATCTACAAATACAAATGAAGGGAATGTATTAACTATTAAAACAGTTCAAATCGCCCCTTTTCGCACTTTAATGACCGCCTTAAAAGATATCCTTTTAGAAACAAATATTACATTTCAACCCGATGGCATTCGCATTATCAACATGGACAAGTCTCATACCATTTTAGCTCATCTGTATTTGGCCGCACAGAATTTCGAGTCATATGAGTGTAAGCAAGAAAAGATTATTATCGGCGTCAATATGTTTCATCTTTTTAAGCTAATCAATTCAATAGACAATGACGATACGCTAACGATTTACATCGAAAACGCCGACTATTTTGACGGCATTGTTTCTTATTTGGCCTTGAAATTTGAAAACGGCGATATTAAGCAATGTAAAACTCAAAAGCTGAAATTGATTGAACCCGAGCCAGAAGAGCTTGAATACCCCGATGTCAAGTTTAGCTCTATTATTAATCTGCCTTCCGCGGATTTCCAGAAGATTATTCGCGACCTTTCCTGTATTTCCGACAAATTGGAAATCAAATCGGTTGGCAATGAGCTCATATTTAAGTGTAAAGGACAATTCGCTGAGGCGGAAATTCATCGAGCGGAATCGGACGGGTCGATGGGATTTATTTTAAAGCAAGATTCGTCTAAAATTATTCAGGGCGAATTTTCTCTTAAAAATCTCGGATATTTCATCAAATGCACGAATTTATGCTCTCAAATTGAAATCTACTTGGAGAATGATTTGCCTCTGGTTGTGAAGTATGATGTGGCGAGTTTGGGATCTATACGTTTATGTCTCAGCTCGTTACCGTAACCGTAGTAACAATATAGCTTATCATAATACTCACCTATTTTATATAAACTAGATATACCCTTGACCAAGTTAAAACCATTTTTTTCATATAAATCCCAACCTTCAACACCATTTACAGAAATAGCAAATATCCCAGTATATTTTTTGAATACTTCTTGAGATTGTGTTTTTATTACACATCTTTTACCTTTTTCACTATAACAATGATGTCTTTTTGTAATGATTTTATACTGGTTTCATCGATACAAATAATGTCTTCTAATTTATATTTCTTTATTTCTTCATAAAATGTCTTGGTATTTACATTTATATCAATATCTTTACCAAATCGTTTTACTGGTTCGTGTCGTATTCTTGTTATTTTTAATGTAATATTATTATCTTTTATAACTCGGCTAATGTGCGATTTATTCAAATCTACATCAGGATATTTATTTTTTAACAAATACAATAAATCTTCAATTGTGATAGTTTTATTTTTATTTAATTCTTGTAATAAAAAATCAACATATTCTTTTTTTACTTTATATGCTATTGGTTTCCTGTAATGAATATTAACATTACCATCGTTTTCATATCTGTCAACCCATCGCATTAAGCTTCTGCGAGAACATTTAAATATTTTACAAACTTCATCTTGTGTTTTATCTTCAACTAAATAATAATTTACAGCAGATAATTTATAATCTGTGCTTTTACGTGTAGTCATATATAATAATATTTATAAAATAAATCAGTTAAATTTAAATATTATTATATATAGAAACAAAAAATATATACAAAATATTTTACAATACGTTATAGTCATTAATATTTAATACTATGTTTAATTATTGAATTTGGATAATAATATTTTTTTAATATTTCAGTCCATCCAACCGAACGATGTTTTCCATGATTACAAAAGAATGATATTTCAGTTGAATTATTTGTTTCTATTTCTTCTATTATTTTGTGTATTAATTCAGTAAATAATGGATGTTGAATTATTGAATTTTGAATTTCATCATCTCTACCATCAAATAATTTTATATCTTTTATATCAGTTTTAGTTGTAAATTTTGTTAGGTCAAATGAAATTTCACATTTTGGTTCAGTATGTCTCAAAATACCCCAAGAATAAATTATTAATTTTCTATTTTTATTATACATAATATCTTTTATTGAATCTAATAATATTTTATTGTAATCAAAATCATTATCTATTTTAGTTTCTTGTTCGAACCCATCATACGCAATATCATTTTCATAAAAATCATAAATTAATTTTATTATTTTTGAGGACTGCATTATATTTATACTTATATTTGATTATTATACTTTAAATTAATAATCAATTTTTTATAAATTCAACTAAATTTTTGAAAATGATAAAAATAGTTTTTAGATCTAGCAATAATTTCACAACAGTTTCCATCATCTCTTATTAGAATAAAATCCTCAAATTCTTTTATATTTTCAGGAAGATAAAAAGTAAAAAATGGATATTCTTGTAAAAAATGTTCTTCTAATAAATTCAACATTCTTATAATGTTTTCTATTTTGTTGGCTTCATGAAACATATGTAATTTATGTGTTCTAAAATTATAAACATTCTCAATACAATTAAACTTAAAATTAAATCCAAAGTTTCCAAATTTAAAATTATTATGATTGTTATTAGTAAATTTTTTTATAATATTTTTTTTATTAAATTTACATTTATATTCTTCTGTATCGAGATAATTACACAAATCACATCTTTTTTGATATTCGCATATACAATCTTTCGGTTTTGTATAATCAAATAATTTTTCTAATGTTAAACAATCGGTGTCACTTATTTTTTTATAACGTATTTTCATATCGTCAATATTACCTATATTTGTTAAATATTTTGCAAAAGGCATTAATTTCGGAAGATAATATTGTCCCCAAAATCCCATTTTATTGTTTGGAAAACCATAAGAAGATGAAAAACATACATCCCATGTATCAATATTCCATAATATATTGTAAATATTTTTACCATTTTTACTTGTAATGTTATTTTCAGATAATTTTATTATTTTGTTTTTTTCTTCTTCATAAATTTCTTCAAAAAATATCATTTCAAAAATAAAATCTTCATTTTCTTTTATTTTATTCATTTTTATTTTATTCATATAAAATATTATATATTTATATTTAAATATATTTTTTGATTAATAAAAAATTGATTTATTAATATAATATAAAACGAATAACACAATATATATATAAAATGAATAACACTGTAATAAATAACACTACAATCAATTTATTGCCTTTGGATGTTTACGATACTCCTTGGTTAAGATTTGATAAAAAAACCATCCCAAAAAAAATTTGTGGTAAATGGGCACTATATTTTAACGACAAATCATTAATGAATGAAGTTTGGAAGGTAGCAATAAAATCTTTAATGGAAGACAAATTATACGGAGTACAACGTTTAGCATGTTCTACAAATTATGTAGGAAAATCCGGTCGTATTTGCACTATTGGCACGTTAACATTTGCTTGTGACGTTTCACCGGATGAAGAGAATGAAGAAATTATTATGAACGTAGGAAAAAATATTTTAGAAATATTTAATTATGATGAGAGACAACCCGTTTATTATAAATCAGATGAATCTACTTTGTTTAAAAAAGAATTCACAATTCCAACTTCAAAAAATTATACCTATAAATTAGATAATCATTTATACATAAAAAAGGTTGAAAATATAATAAGTGATAATGATGTGCATTAGGTGGGAACAGTTGTTTCATTTTTTAACAAATATTTAATATATGAATTATATTTGTTAAATAATACTTAAAAATAATACTTAAAAATATAATTCATATAATTATATATAAGCAATAATGCCAATTACAGCAACGTATATTAATCAAGATTTTAATGAATATGATTCATTCGATAAAATTCCTGATTTTAATTTAGTATCTAAAATTATTTGTAATAATAATAAATTAACGTTTCTACCTGATAATATGAATTTTCCTAATTTACAAGAATTTTATTGTCATGACAATAAATTAACATCATTACCTGATAATATGAATTTTCCTAATTTACAAGATTTACATTGTGATAGTAATCAATTAACAGCATTACCTAATAATATGAATTATCCTAATTTACAAAGATTTAATTGTTTTAGAAATCAATTAATAGCGTTACCTGATAATATGAATTTTTCTAATTTAATACATTTTTGGTGTGATAGTAATCAATTAACAGCGTTACCTAATAATATGCATTTTCCTAATTTAATAGATTTTAGTTGTAATAATAATAAATTAACAGCGTTACCTGATAATATGAATTTTCCTAATTTACAAAGATTTAGTTGTTCTGATAATAAATTAACATCATTGCCGGATAATATGAATTTTCCTAATTTACACTCATTTAGTTGTTCTGATAATAAATTAACGTTTCTACCAGATAATATGAATTTTCCTAATTTACAAGTACTTGATTTTGTTGATAATAATGTAACAGTATTGCCGAATAATATGAATTTTCCTAATTTACAATATTTAGGATGTTGTGCGAATAAATTAACAGCATTGCCTGATAATATGAATTTTCCTAATTTACAAGTTCTTGATTTTGTTGATAATAATGTAACAGTATTGCCGAATAATATGAATTTTCCTAATTTACACGAATTTCTTTGTGGTAATAATAAATTAACATCATTACCCGATAATATGAATTTTTCTAATTTACAAAGATTGTATTGTTCTGGTAATGAATTAACATCGTTACCTGATAATATGAATTTACCGGATTTACAAGAATTAATTTGTTCTAATAATAATTTAACATCGTTACCTGATAATATGAATTGTCCTAATTTACAAGAATTAATATGTGATGATAATCTATTAACGTTTCTACCAAATAATATGAATTTACCTAATTTACTAGAATTGTATTGTTATAATAATCAATTAACGTTTCTACCTGATAATATGAATTTACCTAATTTACGACGATTTAATTGTTCTGATAATAAATTAACGTTTCTACCTGATAATATGAATTTACTGAATTTACAAAGATTTGATTGTTATCATAATTATTTAACGTTTCTACCTGATAATATGAATTGTCCTAATTTACAATATTTTAATTGTTCTAGTAATCAATTAACGTTTCTACCAGATAATATGAATTTTCCTAATTTACAATATTTTGATTGTAATTATAATCTATTAACGTTTCTACCAAATAATATGAATTTACCTAATTTACTAGAATTGTATTGTTCTAATAATAAGTTAACGTTTCTACCTGATATTATAAATTTACCTAATTTACGACGATTTAATTGTTCTGATAATAAATTAACATCAATACCATTATGTATTTTAAATTTTAAAAATCTTCAGGTATTTACATCATATAATAATAATAAAATAGAATTATCTTTACAAATTGCACAGTTTATTGATAGAATAAAAAATAAAAAAAATAAAAAGAGAGTGAAAGATAGAGAAAGAAAAAAAAGAAGGAAGATTAAATTGTTAGCTCAAACTGATGCAAATAATGTGTAAACAAATTATTTAAATATATACATTAAACAAGATTTTTGATAATAAATCGCAACTCTTAGTCGTCTCCTATAACGCAAATAAATAATTTTTTGGGACTAAAAATTATTTATTGGCTATATATATATATATAAGTATTTAAATATAAATACTTATATAAGTATATTATGGATTTTTCTTGTAAAAATTGTTTTCACATTTGGGTTTGCAGTTGGTGTAAAAATCGCTGGTGTGATGATACTGGTATGCCATTTTTTTTTGAAGGAAAACCAGAATACTGGAATAATTATGATTACATAAAAAGTGAAGATTTTTTAGCCTATTCAAAAAAGCAACAAAAAAAAAAGATAAAAAAATTATTACAGCAACCGCCCACTTTGAATCAATTTTGTTTGTGTGAAAAATGTAAAAATAATTATGTTGACAATAATATTTGTAAAGGAAGACATAAAACAAAAATAAAATATGAAATCACAAACTATGAATCCTCACTTTCGTGTAATAACGATATTGAGGAATTGACTGGTCATGCTTACCTGACAGATGAGAATGGTAAAGCTTACCTGACAGATGACGATTGTAGAGATGCTGATGGCAATTTGTTATCATTCGAGCACGAATGTTGGAAAAAAGGTTGGGCAAACCAGGTATTAAAAAATACTGGAGTAATGATATGCTGGCAGACAGGACTTCCATTGCCGGTCTGCAAGTAATGATATACAAAGCTGAAAACGATGTTGGTTATGTTTGAAATGTAAAATAAATACATAAAATATAAAATTATTTGTACATCAACTCTGTTCTTATAACATATTTAATACCATTCGTTATATTTGGAACTTCATGTAAAATATTTTGATCCATTAAACAAATTAATCCTATTTTTGGAGTTATTGAAATTTCAGTTGAGTCATCAAATAAAAATTTGGTATTTCCGCCATCATAATCATCATTAAGATAAATAAGTACTGTTATTAATGATATTTCATTTTTATCATTTTTATAATGTTCATCAATATGTTTTGCAAAAAAATCCCCATCGTTATATTTCAAAAATCTAAATCTTAAATTAATTTCACAAAATGTCATATCATTATAATTATTTGGAATAATATGAGCTATTCTTTTATATAATATTTTAGCAAAATCAATACTATCAATAACACATCTTAATGATTTTCTAATTTCTAAAAAAAAATGTTCTTTTTTATATTTATCGATATACGAACTTGCTTGAACATATCCAACGTTTTCTGAATAAATAATTAAATTGCTACATTCTTCATCTGAAAAAACATTATTTATTAATGATAAATGTAAATTACATGCACTATTTACAGTTTCAGATATTAAATAATTATAGTTTTTATTTTTCTTGTTTTTCAAACCTAAAATAATATTCATATATCTTTATATAACATATATCTTTATATAATTATATAAAGATATAATTATATCTTTATTACTTGTTTTATGGGCGTTTGAAATGAGAAAAGGTGTAAAAGGATCAGGTATAAAATGTTTCAAAATATATTATATAATTTAATTCAAATTCAAATTCTAATTAAATTATATAATTTAATATATATTATGTCCTATAAAAGTTACAATAATTATTTAGGGTCGAATCGTTGCTGTAATACAACCAATTCTAGTTCAACAAAAGGAGCCCAGGGAGCTCAAGGTACAGGAGGCCAAATTGGCCCCGCCGGACCCGTTGGGCCCGTTGGACCAGGTGAGACAGGATTTCAAGGCGCAACAGGTCCACAAGGCGCAACAGGTCCACAAGGCGCAACAGGAGTACAAGGCCTTATAGGATTTCAAGGATTTCAAGGAGTTCAAGGCCTTATATTGACGCCTGCGCAGGCGCCGTCGACATTTCAGTTTGGCATAATAGGTAATCTCAATATGGGCTCAACATATAATCTTGTTCCTGGAATATGTAGGGAACCAGACTTATATACTGTCGCTGCTAACACATTTCCAATTCCAATAATAAATTCAGCATTAATTATATCAATTGTAATGAGTTGTAATAAAGCGCCAGCAGTGTTAAGCAGCTTAATATTTAAACTTTATGATTTGTCTACCTCTTCTGGGGCGCTTGGTACGGAAGTATTAACATTAACATTATTAGCGGGAGAAAAAACAACTTCATTAATCAATAAATCTTATACTTATCTATCAGGTCGGTTTTTATACGCGACATTAGACACAGTTGGGAATCCAGGATTTGGGTTAAGAGATGCCGTTTCTATAACTGTCAGTTATTAAGTATTCGAACAAATAAAGTAATAGTAAGTAAATTATATATTATATTTTAAAAATATAATATATAATATGTCCTATAAAAGTTACAATAATTATTTAGGGGCGAATCGTTGCTGTAATACTACTACTTCAACAAAAGGAGCCCAGGGAGCTCAAGGCATAGCAGGACCAATTGGACCCGCTAATTCAGGAGGAACGGGTGGGACGGGGACGGGCGCACAAGGCGCACAAGGAACGCAAGGATCAACCGGAGTACAAGGCGCAACAGGATCAACCGGATTTCAAGGCGCAACCGGAGCAACCGGATTTCAAGGCGCAACAGGAGCAACCGGATTTCAAGGAACGCAAGGATTTCAAGGCGCAACAGGATCAACCGGAGTACAAGGATCAACCGGAGTACAAGGCGCAACAGGATCAACCGGAGTACAAGGCGCAACAGGATCAACCGGAGTACAAGGCGCAACAGGATCAACCGGAGTACAAGGAGCAACCGGAGTACAAGGCGCAACAGGATCAACCGGAGTACAAGGCGCAACAGGAGCAACCGGAGTACAAGGCGCAACAGGA
>Ga0209086_10001293_pt1 | contig 20469 bp, 17 predicted proteins | sample M_130207_XF_Meta_FD_187312 | JGI IMG/M metagenome (GOLD analysis project Ga0209086, IMG submission 187312) | Freshwater microbial communities from Lake Montjoie, Canada to study carbon cycling - M_130207_XF_MetaG (SPAdes) (version 2) | ecosystem: Environmental > Aquatic > Freshwater > Lake... | reverse complement strand
AAAAAGAGAGGCTGAAAAAATAAAAAGAGAGGCTAAAAAAATAGAAAATAAAACAAAAAAAGAAAATATTAAAGAAGATGAGAAAGTTAAAATTGAAAAAGCAAAAAAACTTGCTGTAAAGGATGGTTTGCTAATAAAAAAAGAAAATGGAAAATACATTGCAAACATTAACAAAAATGATATTGGGACTTTAAGAAAAGTTTATAACAAAAAAAAATCTTTTACAATAAGTGGACATGTAAAAGAAGACATAACAGTAATTAACAAAAATACAAAGAAAACAGATGAAAATGGTGAAACAAAGACAAAAAAAATATACGTGCTAAGAAAAAATAAAGTCAGAGCAGCGAATAACAAATGGTCCGACAGTTTAAAATTATTAAAAGACAACGTTAAAATGGTAGGCCCAGATAAATTTAAAACAAAATATTCTAACGCGACAGAAGAACAAAAAGAAAAATTACTTCAAAATCTACAAAATTATAAAACAGTTATGGATGACTACATAGGCAAATTACCAAATAATGACGCAACAAAAATAACAAAACAAGCAAAACTCAAAGAAGCAGAAGAACTCTATAATAAATACAATACACAGCCCGCACAATCACCATCAACACCGTTTAGACAACAAGCAGAACAAGAAGTCGTAGCGCAAGACGCACAGCGCCTATCGGCCATGGACCGGGACTATCGCCAGTCTTTCCAGGCTGCTTCGCAAAAAAAACCTTTCAAAGCCGACCGGTACAAGCTGGGCAGCAGCGACATGCACGACTGGCCATCATCCGCCGGCTCCAGCGTGAGCAGTAACCGCGACTCCTGGTACGCCGAATGGAACGCAAACCGAAGTTACTGACACAGTTACTGAATGGGAGCATTTTTGGTCCACTGCTCCAGGCAGGTAAAAAGAGTTTTTTTGACAACACTGGAGTCGCTTGGTTTGTAGCTGCGTGCAAATACAGTCAGAAAAGTGAAATCAGTCACTGCGACGGCAATCACGCCAACTATATTATGTAGAAACAGGTGCTTAAGCGAAAATCCTCCAAAATACCAAAGTATAAAGATCAGTGCAATGCCACATCCGACAAGAATTGCCAGGAAAATTAGTGATTTCTTCAGCAAATTGTTATTTGTTGTTTTAACGCTGGCATCGGCGGCGCTCATGTCCGGGTACTGAAGGGCCTGCATCTGGACCCGGACCTGTTGGTTTTGATCGTCTGACAGCAATGCCGCTATCTCAGACTGTAAGTCCTGGATGATTTCGGTCGTCTCGGTCTGGACAACGGTGCGCTCGATGAAGGACGCATAGAAAAAAAAGAAGAGAATCACAAATGTCCCGACCAGCATTACGTGAAGTACGACGTCTGCGACGGAGTGAAACGTGTATTCCGTCCAGGTGACTTGGGTTGCCAACGCTGGGTAACTTTCCAAACCAAAGTCGTTCTCCATTTCCTCCATTTTTTTTATTAATAATTAATTAATAAAAAGATGATTCTTGAAATAATATTGGAGGTACTACTCAATATATTGCTAATGTTTTCTATTTTGAGTATTCTGTTTGTTCTATTTATTAGCAAAATAGAGACAACGGCTTACGAAAATGAAATCAACGACCAGATCCAGAAAAATATCAACATTTACCTCGACCAGGCCAATAAATCAAGCGACTTTAAAGTCGCGCGGACCCTTAAATTATTTTTCAAGGAAAACCCAAATGTCGATAAAATCATTGCCAGCAACACACAAAATATTAGCCAGGAATCGAACCGCTGGCTTTTCATTTGCATTTTCATGTCGATCGGTTTCCTGCTATTTTTGTTTCTTTTTTTCTGCTTCATGCTCCAGTTCGCCGCCCATAACGACATCTATCTCTATAAGAAAATAAGCTGGACCTTACTTATATTTTCTTTTGTTGGCGCGGTCGAAGGAGGATTCTTCTACAAGGTCGGAATGAAGTATGTTCCAACCCCGCCCAGTACTCTGGTGGATTCAATCGTCGACCAGTTAAAGAAATGGTAAGTACGATCGAGAGCCTTCCCGACGAGCTCCTGGAGCTATGTCTACCCAGGGACGCCGTGTGGGCCGTCTCCGTGGGAAGTCTGGTTTGTCGTCATTGGCAAACCCTGATAATCAAAAGCTCGATTTGCCGCTTAAAGTACATCATGAAGCCGTATTTGAATTTATCGATTCTCTCAAAGTGTCCCGGCTGCATTGTCTCGATTGACGCAAAAAAATTTCCATTTTGGACTGGAACCTTAAAATTTTCAAATTTTTTGGCCAGTCTGGACGCTTTTCAGCCTACACTGCGCCATCTCGACTTGTCGTACGGTTCCATCGATTGCTTTGAGTTTAAAGATAATTACAAGATGCCTCCGTTCCCGTCCGGATTAATTAGCCTGAAGCTGGATTCGCTCTGGTTCGAAAATATATCACTGGAGTCGTGCACCGCCCTGCAGTCGCTGAGTCTTCGCCGCACCAAACTGACCGACGCCACTCCACTGGCCTCGCTCATTTGCCTCCGGAAACTCGACATTAGCTTCACTCCAATCACAAACCCATCGGTTCTCCGGTGCCTCACTAACCTCGAGGAACTCGGGATGTCGTTTGTGCGGCACTCGGACTCCCCCGAGGTCGAGTGGGTTAACAACCTGCCCATGCTAACAAGCCTCTGTCTCTCGAGCTCCGGCATCACCGCGATGCGCAGGTCGCAGTTCCGTCCGCTGCGGCTCCGGGCGCTTGATTTGACTTTTAACCAAATCAAGCACTGTGGCTTTCTTCAGGATATCGGCTCCTCCCTTGTTTTCCTGGGACTCGGTGGCAACGAAAGCCTTGAAAATCTCAACGACGTCGGGAGATACTGCCGGAACCTGCGGGAACTCATTCTCTATGGCACCAAAATAGACGATATTTACCCGCTCGCCAACTGCCTTTGTTTGGAAACCCTGGATTTGTCGTGTACCCCGGTGCGCAACATCCGGCCTATCGTCCAGTTGCCACGCTTGTCTCGCCTGGATTTGGTTTCCTGTTGCATCGACACACTGAGACCTTTATCCCAAATCCCGAGTCTCGTGGAACTTAGTATCGAGACCTGCAAATGTTTTTATGACCTCACGGAGATCGCCGAGTGCCGCAATCTGCTGAGGCTTTCGGTTTGTGTTACTTGCCAAGAAGATTTGGAACCAGTGCTTTTTATTCCGGATATCCGGGTAAACGGTTGTGTGAATAAAACATTGTAATTATTTTTTTTTGTACGTCTGACTGCACACACGCAATGCTTGCCTTTTACTGTCAACAATACCCGGCCCTAGAGGCACCGCTTCCCAAGGTTTCTAAAATTATTGACGAGTTTTTGCGCCGTGACCCCACCGAAGAGTTGGAATTGCGTCTGGGCTCGATCAACATGGGTCGCTTTACAAACGGAGTCACTGAGGATTTTTTCGAAAAGACCCTGCAACTCGTCGAGGAGTTTGATGGGTTCACTAAACAAGACTCGTCCTGGGTGCAGGCGGTTGACTACTTTTATCAATTTAAAAACTTATCCGTCCGGTCCCGCGTGAACGAAACAGGCCCCGTCGAAACAATCTACAAGGAGGTTCGGGAACGGCTTGACGTTGAAATCTCAATTGACCGCGAATTTGGTCTACTGAACCTACTGCCGTCTGCGATCCGGGTGCAGGTCGCCAAGGAGATCCCGGTCCAAATCGGCGCCAACGACGATGTCGGCATGACTCTCACCTATTTGCGGTTGAAGCAGCAACGGCACTTTCAGTATAAGGAATTTTCCTTTGAATTTTCCAAGGTCTGGACCGGTGCCACCTTTCAAGAGGCCGATCGGGCTTTTTTTACGAAACCGCCAACTGCCTATGAAATCGAGATTGAGTTTGTGGGAAATAGCTGCAAGACCCCGGTACAGCTGGCCGTTTCGCTGCTTTTAAAAATTTTGGATTTTTTGCCAGAAAATGCTATTCTGCAATAATAAAAAAAATTTACATGAACTCAAAAAGTAAAAAAATTTTAGCTTTTATAGTTATATTTGCCCTTATTACATCGCTTTGCTCTACAATTGGAAATTTTTTCAATGAGTGGGTTAAAAGTATTCCAATCCATACATCACACAAAATTCTTATTCAATTGCTCTACATTGCCTTAAATATTATAGTTTTAGCTTTTTTAGTTTTCTTTGTTTTTCGTGACATTGACTTTGACAAATTTTTTTAAATATTATTTTTTTTTACTTAAAAAAGCGGCAAATTTAGTCAGCGCGCGTCAATTTTTAAAATAAAAAAATTATTAAAAAATTAATAATAAAAAAAATATGATGCAAAACGACATATCGGTCCAGGGCTGGAGCTCACAAAACCCATACAATTACTCGGCTTGGAACGCCAATTGGCCGATCGAGGCCCTTGACTCGATTCCCGGTAGCGCCGAAGACCGACAGATTGATTTGAACGATTTGATGCCCGCGGGATGGAGAATGGGAGCAAATGTCGGTTCAGGACAGCAGTTGGTTACCGGGGGCATCAATGACGAATCGGGCTGGAACGCCACCGTTCCTAGCCGGGAGCAGTACGAGCGCTATAATCTTACAGCGGGCAGTGCCCGACTGGCCCTGAATACTCGGTGGAAAAGCCCGACTGGCGCAATGAATGAAACCCTTCCGGGACGGCTGCCGCCTCCCATTCCCGTTGGGACCGGGGAAGTTGATTTCAATGATAGTGATGCGCGGCAATCTATGATTTACAACTCTACCGGCTTTTGGCCCTCTAAGGAATCTTGCTAATTAAAAAATAAAATAAAAATTTCAATAGTTTATTGGTTGTAAGCTGTAAATGTCGCGCAGTAAATCCATTGGATTAATTGGGTTGACGTTGCTGCTTGGCGATGGCTGGCTCGTGTAAATGTCACGCAGCAGCTCCATTGGATTGATGTTGCGAGTCGACGATGAGTCGTACGCCACCGGACTCGATGGCCGGTAGGGCTTCGATGACCGCCGCAGAAAGTTGTCGCTATGCTTTATGCTATTGTGTCGCGAAGAAATTTCCAAGCACTCCATTGGCAACGGCGACAGCCTTTCGTCAATTGTATCCATTGGCACCGGATGCGGCAGGAACTGGCTTTTATCGTAGCAAAAGCTGGAGACGTTGAACGGCACCAGGAGGTTGGCAATGTGGAAAATGCGAGACAGTTCGTCCGACAGTGTCGGCCCATGGCCCGTGGCCCGTTTGCAAATAATTTGTTTCAGCGGGGGGAGCACGGTGACGACGCCGTTCAACAGCAGCGGGCAGTTGGAGATGGTTTCAAAAGTGCCGGTGCCCATGGGCGGAATGAGGCCCATAAAAATATTTTCAGACACGCCGCGCAGATGATCGATTTCGTTGCGCAGGGCGCCCTCCAGTAGCTGGTCAACGGTTGCCTCAAACGACGCCCGGGCCAAAATGCCAGTGTTCATGTTTTTGTTGAGGCCGTGGCGACTCAGCGGGATAATCGATCCGGTATTAGTCATTACATCGACAATCATCTGGAAATGGCGGTCGTGGACAAAGGTGCCGTCAAACGAAAGGACGTGACGCAGTTCGGCAATTAAAATGGCAACCGCCGCCTCGATGCCCAGCACCGAGTAGACCTCCAGCACATGGTTACTGTACGTTGAGTAGACGTCGATGTTGCTGTCGTAGACGCCGGCGTGGCCAAAAAACTCGAGCAGACTGGTCCCGGTCGTGATGAGTACGTTGGAGCATTTGAGCAAATACGGCGAAAAGCGCGATATGGTTCCCACCGAGTGGCTAGCAATTGACTTGATGCCCTGCAGTTCCTGGTAACCTGAAAGCACAAATTTTAAAATTACCGAAACGGGGGCACTGGCAGTGAAGTCGATGAACCAATCGTTGTCATAGGGCATTGCCGTGGCCGTGACGCTTCCCGGGAAGTGGGTCTCAATGGTGTTGCGCAGAATCGGCGGCGTTACCCGTTCTCCGACACAAAACTCAAAATTCAGCAGAAATCTCACCGCGTTGACTTGCGACATTTTTCCAAAGGAGCCAATGGTGCGGAACAAAAACGGCGTTAAAATATCAGGCCGAAAGGGATCATTTTTAAGGGGAATGATCATGGTAGGACTGGATGGCGACGAGCTCGCATCGGTCAACTCCTTGAGCCTGGGCAGTCCCAGGGTCACATTGTAGGCCAGCACGCCGGCATAGTGGAAGGTGTTGAGCGTTAGTTGGGTTGCGGGCTGGGCAATTGACTGGGCCGCAACGATTCCCACCATCTCGCCGGGCGCAACCTTGGCCCGCTCGTACCGCGACAAGCATTTGCCAAGCAGCCATTTCCGGGCGGCGATTGATGGGCAATGCTTTAAGAAATTAGAGTACTGGAGGCAAAGAACAATACAGGCCTGGTAGATGACAGTGCTCGAGTTGCCGATGCCGCCGAGGCAGTCCAGCAGTTGCAGCACCAGGCCGCGGGTGTACTCCGGCTCTGCGTCGGTTTTCTCAAAATCGTCGCCGAATTTTGCCTGGGCCTGCAGCAAAAGACGATTGATGTCGCAGGGAATATATACAATCTGGTTTGTACTGGGAATGAGCCGGCGGACGATGGCAGAGTACTGCAGACAAAGCTCGGTCTCCGGGGACTTAAGCTTGGACAGGAGACAGGACGTTGCGGGTTCCTTGAAGTATGGGGCCACTGAAAAACGCTCGAGCCACATTGTGTCACAGCCGTCATTGCCATAGGAAAACTGCAGGATTTCGCCAAACGCATTGCGAACACTTGAGTCGCCGTAATGGGTGCGCACCGACTCAAATCCCTTGGCCAGGCGGCGTCCGAGGTAGCCGGTGTCGGCAGTCTTGACGGCAGTATCGACGATTCCTTCGCGGCCGGACATTGCGTGGTGAAAAAATTCGGTGGGATTGAGACCAGTTGTGTAGGAGTTCCGGATGAAGCCGTAGCGCTCGCAACAATGGTCATCGTGGGCAAATGCCGGCAGCGTTCCGGCCACCCTGGCGCCATTGATTGTCTGCTGGCCGACGGCACCGCGGATCTGGGTCAAGTTCACCGAGTTTCCCTTGGCGCCGCTGGCGGACATAAGAACGATCGAATTGGTTTCGCCGGTGTTGCGCTGGGCAATGGCCGTCAGGTTTCCCAGCATCGACGACAGGGTCTGGGCCTTGAGCGATCCGGACAGATTGCTGGCAGAAACTTTTGCGAGCGCCGCGTCGATGAAACTGGTGATTGCTTCCGACGAGTCGTCGTCCAGCGTGCAGTCGTCGATGCCAATACTGAAGCCGCGCCACGACAGGAACGAGCATGCCAACAGTTGCCAGGTACCGAGCAGCTCCAGGGCCACGTCCTGTCCGTAGTCCAGGACGACGGCGGCGATTGTGCTGTGAATAACGGATCGCGACAGGCGTCCGCTGAGCATCCTGCCATTGAAGATATTGATAACGTTGGGGATGTTGATGGTAAAATGTTCGGGAAGAAAAAGCGAGACAAGGTCAAAGCCCGAAAAGCTGAAGTCTTGTTCGATGCGGCTAGCGTCGAAATTGGTGTCCGCCAGCACCAAAAGCTGAAAAAAATCTTCGCGAGAAAATGCAACAGGCTCGGTAAGCAAATAAAGCCCGAGGGCGCAGTCCTGGACGGCGCCGAGTGCAAGCCTGGAGTTCTGCGGCGATATGATGTGCTTCTGGACGGCGAGCAGCTCCTGCAGCTCAGCCTCGGCCTCCAGGGTAGTTGGCAAATGCAGGTTCATTTCGTCGCCGTCAAAATCGGCATTATATGGGGGACATACGGCCGGGTTCATGCGAAAAGTGAGCAGGCCCTCGGGCAGGATTTTGGCCCGATGGCCCATCATCGAAACCCGGTGCAGGCTCGGGTGCCGATTCATGCACACGTAGTCGTTGTCCAGCATGGTTCGCTCCACGGTCCATCCGAGCTGAAGGGGCAATGGGAAATTCTGGGGTTTTTCAAGGTCGATGAGGACGCGGCGCGGCGGCTCATTCTTCTCCAGCACAGTGACAAATCGTACGATTCCCGTCCGGAGCTGCTCGGTCAGTACCTTGATATTGATACTATTCACAAGCACCGGCTTTAGCAAAATTTCCGCAATGCACTTGGGCACGCCGACCTGGTCCACCTTCAAAAACACATCGGGTGTAATGACGTCCCGGGCACTGTAGTTGACGCGTTTGCCCATCAGGGTGTTGCGGACCCGGCCATTCTTGCCGACGAGCCGGTTGCGCAGGTCCCGGGAAGAGCCGCCGATGCGTGTAGTTGCCTTACGCTCGCCACGGACGTCGTTGTTCATGTATGACGACACGGTCCACTGCAGGTCGGCCAATAAAATTTTGTCAGGCTTTCCAAAGACATTGTCCGGGGTGTTGATGTGGTCGCGCAGCTTGTTGTTGCACTGGACGATGGCATTAAGGCTCCGGGTCAAATCGTCCTGGCCCCGGTTTTTGCCGCCGAACTCGTGCACCACCGACGGCCTAATGCAGGGCGGCGGCACTATGAGCACCGTGAGTATCGCGTGTTTGAGCCGTTTGATCTGGCCGTACAGAACCGAGTCCTTGTCGAGCAGACTGGCGGCGCGGCAAAAGAGTGCCAGGGCTTTGGTTGCCGGCAGGGTTCTTGATTTTTTTTCAAAGGATTTATTTTCAGGCCAGGAGACATTGACCTTGTGGCCGTCGATCTTGTAGTGCGGAATGACGCCCTGGCAGTGGACACAGCGTGAACTCGTCTTTTCGACCAGAGTAGTTTCGTTGGACGCCACCGATGCCGCACTGAAGCTTCGTTTGCGCAGTGCCGACGTCGCCGTCCTGCGAATAGCGGCCGAGCAGCGGAGCACACTGGCACACCAGTAGCAGAAGTTGCGGAGCAGCTTGACAATTTGTTTTACGTAGCCGACGTGGTAAATTGGTGCGGCAAATGAAATGTGGCCAAAGTGACCGGGGCACTGAAGGGTATCATTTCCGCAGGTTGCGCACCGGAGCCGACGATCAAGCGAGCCCATGCGCAGACTGAGGACACCATTATCGACCGGGACGCGTTGCTTGGCCTTATAAAGTGACGTGGAGCTTACCTCGACAACCGACTGTTTTACGATGTTTTTTGCAGTGGCAATTGAGAAATGAATGGATTTTGAAGCCATCGTCGCTGCCACTGCTCTGCTGTCAACACAAAATTAAAATAAAAGGCTTAGAAAAAAACCAAAAATCTTTATTAATGTGGAACGACAAAAACACAAATATTGAGAACACCGCCTACGAACCCCACGGCAGCGGCATGTCGGTGTGCGCACCGAGCCGGTACAGCAGCGACAGCCAACTCCGGTGCTCCTGTGTCCCGGACGGACCCGGAGTCCCCGGACAGTTGCGCCGCTACCTGCCATCCGAGTGTCCGGTGAACTGCAATGCCAGCGGCGGGTTCTGGGTCCCGGTGCAGAGCGGCCGCTGTATCCGGGCGCCGTCCACCAACTCGGGCTCTTCGGATGTGTTTTGCAGCAAATACGAATGCGAGCAAGCCGGCGGAGAATATAGTCTTCAGTAAAATTATAATTGTATTTTATAATTAATAAAAAAATGTTCAACGAAGACGTTCTTATTTATTACAAGGTTGCTGCCGGTGTCGTCATTGTGGTGCTCGTCATGTCCTTCGTCACCATCCAATTCGGTAACCACAGCCGGGTTCGCTATACCTCCTGGTTCAAAAACACAGTAAACTCCCTTGTTGATATGGCCGAGTCGGCGGCTAATCGCGGTGATCAGGACCTGGATCTGGTCATGTCCCTGACCGACTACACGGCAGCGGTCTCTATAATGGACACTCTGCGCTCCATTGTGCCGGACTCGGAGCTGCAGGACATCGCCCAAATCAATGTTCAGAATTTTATGCAATTATTAGCAGAGCGGCGCCAGACGGTGGTGCAAGAAATTGGCCCGATTCTGTCAGCGCCGCCGACAACCACAGCCCGTTGAGTACATTGCGACAGAGCGCTGATGATTTTGCCCCAATGGTAGCACATTCGCAGTCCCGGACTTTTTCGGCGTCCAGGTCGGTAGCATTGGACGTCGATTCTGATCGGCCTTAACGGGCCTCGCCGCATTATATAATCGGTCCGGCACCGACATGGCCCTAACGGGCACTTGCACAGGAACCGGCACCGACACAACCTGAATTGTCTGGGTTTGAACCCTAAGGGTCCCAAGGGTCCTGATGCGGTCCATAGCCTGTGCCATGTTGTTGGCAAATGAATTTGTGGCTGCCGACGTCTTGTGTTGATTCATTGGCCTGCGGGGCCCCGGTTGCACTTTGGACAATTGAGGCGGCACTTTAGTCGGCCCAGGTAAAATGGCAAGTGGGTAGTACTGGCGCTGCAAATCCTCAAGGCTCCGCTGGTTTATTGGTTTACTTAAGTTGAGGTTTACCGAGTTGTGCAGCTCAAAGACCCAGCGAAACAGGGCGTCGCGCGACTGCAAGTCGCTGTCCCGAAGGCCTCGGTTATTAAGAAAAGTTTCATAGCTGCCGCGGCACTTTTGACAGGGCAGGACGTATCGCAGTGAGTCAAAAAACATACGGAATCCAAGTTTTTCGGCGGGCGTCGGTGATTTTGAGAATCCGACTGCTGCGAGGTGCAGGACGTCCCAAAACTTAGGGCCCCAGTACTCCGGGTTCAGAGACAGCTCGGACGCCTCTGGATGACTATTTTTGCCCGACAAAAGTTCCATTTATTTTTTTTATTTGTATTTAGAAAAAAAGTATTTAATGCTTCAGGATATTCAAATTCCCGGCTTACCAGGCCCCACAACAAACAGCGGCTACGGGCCCCAATCCATCTCAGCGTCCGCCGGCCTCCTCGCGATCGGCAACATGGCTAATATTGGTCCGGGTAGGTCCGAGGCTGCGGGTTCCATGGCGGCGCTGCAGATGTCCACGATGACGCTGAGCGACTCGTCGTCCGGCTTCTTTTTCAACTCAGGCCTGCGCTGCGAGGACCACAATATGATTACTAATGTCGACAACATGTGCGTCATGGCTAATTCGGACAGCACCCCGCCTTTTTGGATGTCCCCGAACACTGTCCCGACGCGCCCCATTTTTACTTACGACCAACGGCCGCCTACCTTCTCGCCCATCAATCCCTACTAATAAATATTTAATAAAAAATAAAAAATGTGTTTTTTATCGGCTTTTTTCATTATTTATTTTTTTTTCAAAAGAAAATGAACGTCAGCAGCGCTTTCCACACCACCCTGGACATCATCGGAAAGCAGTACGGCTACGGCGCCCATATTTTTAACCTGGTCGCCGAGGCCTACCTCGGCTTCTTCGTCACGCTCTTCGGCTACAGTCTTTCGTGCATCTACTTCATGGGGCCCGCTATTCCCTGGACAAAGCTGGGCTTTTGGGAGAGCCGCAGCTCCATCGACATCTGCTCCCAGTCATCGAACCTGCCCCCTGAGTACTGGTTCCGCCACCAGGACGAGTGCGACGCCCTGGTCTATGGCCTTTTTGAGAATTTCGTCGTCGTCCTCGCATCATTGCTCTGGTGCATCTGCATTATCACCGCCGGCTTTTGGGCCATGAAATTTGCAATAACATCAGTCTTTCCGGCTGCCGTTGCGAAGCGCCGAAGCAAGCGGGGGTCCATGGGGCGGCGGATGCAAATTGAGTACACCGTTGCACCGTTTCCCGCGCTCGCTGCTGAGGTGCTTCCGAAACCTGTCGCTGCCAACGACAAATGGCTCCAGGTTGACGATGCCATCAAAATAAAAAATCCGGTCGGTGATCTTGGTGGTGCTAATGGTGTTGTCAAGGACTAGAGCCCGGCCCTTCTTTGAGGTCACCTGGGAGAACACCCGGTCAAAATCTGCAAAATTATTAAAAACCCCGAAATAATAGTCGTACAACTTCTGCCGCGTCTTCTTCGAGGTCTCGCCCAGTGCAAACACATAGTCGATCTGGCCCCGCAAATCTGGCCCAATGTCCAGCAAATACTGCTGCGTAATCATCAGCAACAGGCCCAGCCACCGGCCATTCATGAAGGCTTCGCGCATCTCATTGCTCCGGAAGGTGCCCCGGTCGTAGGCCAAGTCGTCCAGGATGGCCGCAGTTATCCGATCGTAGCCGGACCGCAGACTTACCTGCTGCAGCTTGTTAATGACATTGCGGAACACGGGCCCATTGAAGCTCCGGTGCAGCACGTCGGGCGGCAGCGAGTTCTTGATGCGCTCAAACCCGTCCCGGCTCCCAAACATCCCAAAGGCGTAGTCGATCCGCTTCGCCAGGTTTTTGAGCAGTGTAAACAGAATCGTCGACTTCCCAGTGCCTTTGCGGCCCACGATCAGATAGGCCCGGTTTACTTGCGCCGCATCGCAGTCAAATTTCTTAATTGTTACACTCATCTTATGTTTATTCAGTTATTTTTTTTTATTAATTACATCGTAATACGAATCCCGTATTGCCGGTTCAGACAGGCCTTCTGCCGGTCGGTTTCCGAAGACCCGAGCCACTCGCCGCACAGAAAGTCCAGGTCGTAGCACTTTTTGCCGCTCATGCCGACCTTGGCGCACTTAGGGGGCTTAAAAAACTTGTTGCGGTACGCCGACCGGTCCGCCGCGTCCTTCAGGTAGTAGCCGAGTAGCACCGTCTCGTAGTAGTCCAGCGGGTCCTGTTCGCAGCACAGCTCCATGCTCTCGCCCGACACCGGGTCATACATTTTATTGTCCTTTGGGTGGAAGTCGTACTTGCTCCGCTCGTAGTACTGGGCCGGGTATTTGACTCCATCTATAGTTTCGTACTGAGGTTTTAATTCTGTTTTTCCAGTTGGTGGGGTTGTTTTTCCATCGACCTTTACAAAGACATCCTGCAAAATGCTGTTTTCCGTAATAGGCGATTTGATATGCCGCAAGTAAATCAACCTGTATTTTAATTCTTTTTTCTTTTCGGCTTCATCACTATATTTATCGCCGCTGTCCTTCTTGCACTTTACTGGCACAATCATCTCGGTGTGGTAAAGCAGCTTCAGGACATTGCTGGTTTTATATGGTTCTATGTCAGCACAAGTGTCGTAGTAAATTTGCATCAACGCGTCATTGGCACGCTCGCGGGTATCGTTGAACGTCACAACACATGGGGAATTGCAGTGCTTGCTGGACAAGTATGGCGGAGCTTCACCGGGTTTGACCCAACAGACGCGCTTTTTGTTGCACTTTAGGCCGGCAACATCCTCGGAAATCTGGGTCCATTTCTCGGTTGCAATGTTGAAAAGGTAAGGAGTGCCTTGCTTTTTTTTATCAGCACTAGGATTAGACATTACTCGGACGAAACTTTTTTTTTTATTTAGTGTGCGCTCTTGCACAAAAAATTAATTATTTTTTTTTTCTGTCATTCAAACTCTATAAAAAAAACGGAAGCCATGAACGCCGCAGACAAGGACTCCGTTGTGCAGGAAAACCTCCGCCGTCGCTCCGTTATGGAAGAGTACAGCAAAAAACCGCTGGAGCGCGCCGTTTTCGCCGACAAGGTTCCCGAGAGCGTCATAGGTCCGGACGTCGCCGCCGGCATTTGCCTGTACAATATCGCACACCAAGGCCGCTCCCCGGTGCCGAAAAACCTGGAGGATCCAGCGCTGCGGCTACTTGGCATCTTTCGGACGGCGGACGAGGCCATTCTGCAGGCCACCAAGCTAGCCACCCGCCTGTGTAAGCTCGACTACTGGATCACCCCGGTCGGCCAGTGGTTTCTGATGCACACGGACCGCGACAAACCCCAGTCTTATATCCAGGAAATAATAGAGGAACGATTGGTGCAGAATGAATCCCGCCGGAAAAAAGATTTTGAGCAGCTGCGCGTCGCTCACGACAAAAAGCTGCAGTCCAAGACCAGCTATCAAAAGAACGAGCGCGACCAACGGCGAAAACGTGCGCAGCCATCGACCGAGTCCGACTCGGGCCGGCCAGGCCAAGCCGAGTCCGGCATCCCCGAAATAACTCAAAAGTACATTCAGGTGGGGCAGCGGTTTGCCGTCATATCGGTGCTGCAAGACAAGCTGCACTCCACGCGGATCGGCAAGAAATTGCCGGAGCCGATGGTGCGGGTCTACGGGGCCTTTGATTCCAAAAAAACGGCCAAGTCGTTCATCGCCGACACGCTGGCGCCCCACATCGGCGACTTTGATATTGATATCGTTGACATGTACGCTTGGCTGCACCCGCACTCGGTCGACCCGGATCTCCTTGAGGAGCAGTTCCGGGATCCCGAGATCAATAACATCATGAACCACGCCAAGGACGAAAAGAAAAACTCCAAGGCATTTCGGGAGCGATGTGCCCTGCTCGACAAGGAGCCGGACATGCCCCACGTCACTGGCCGCAACACAACCGCGACGCTATCGCTGAAGGAAATTGAGGCGCCTGCTCCCCCTGCGGAGTCGCCGGCTCCCCCTGCGGAGTCGCCGGAAATTTCTACCGAAATCACGGTTTCAGACGGGGACTTTGGGTTTTTGAAACAGGAGGCCGCGCAGTACTATTCCTAGTGCTTTACACTTCTAATTTTAACGGAAGTTTTTTACAAGTCGTGTACTTTGAGGTGTCTTTGCGTGTCGTCATCCAGCGGCGCCGCAATATTTCAAAGGCAAATGCCTCGGCCGTAATTTGACCAATAAAATTTTTACAACGAATTGTATGTTTTCCATTGGACGCTACTAACGAATTTAAATTGAGCATTGCTAGTCTTATCTCGCCCTGTTTCATATTCTGCAGTCGAGTCTGGTCATTAATTCGGGACAACATATTTATAATCAATTTTTTTTTCTTTATTTTTTTAAGTACGACTATTGCTACCCCCATACCCACTCGCATACCGACTCACATCACGCGACTGCAGCAGCTCGTAGCAAACGTCGCGGATTAACATCGTGCTGCCGTACAACTCATCGGGCCCCATGACCTGGTTGAGCAACAGGGTTTCACGTATTCTTGATGCCACAGTCCGTGGGTGAATTCTGCAGTTGCGCAAATTAAAAAATGCACTGGAAATTGAAGCCACGATGTTGTTTAAGTAGGCGCTTGGCGCAGCCGTTGACGCCGTTGACCCAGTTTGACGGTTGCGAACTCCTCCACGGCGGCGACGTTGTCGTCGGGCAACAGGGCCCGTTTGGGCAGCTCCGGAACCGACAAAATTGCTTGCAACCGTATTGGAATAGGCCACAGGTGCGATCGGACTGTTGTAAATTAACGGTGTGCAAACCTCACCGGGTTCCGGGCACTGCGTATTCCACGCCCACTGGAGTTGCTGCTGCTCCGCAAGGTGTCGGTAGTACGCTTCCTGTTCCTCCGCGGTATAGTAGTAATTTTCAGCGGAATTGTCCTGCGGCGGTTCAATGCAAGCCGTTTGCAGCAGTTCCGGTTCCTCCACGATGTCTTCGATGTCGGAATACTCCTCGGGCGTTGTTGCTTCTGGGAAAATAGTGCTGCTCATTGCTGTACTGTCCTGTTTGGTTTATGGAAATTTTCTTTTCCTCTTTTTATTTGTAATTTTTTTTAATTTAAATCTGGTGTAAAAAATTTTTTTCGCAGAACACACAATCACAGAAACTCAAGAAGATCCACAACCCGCCTATATTTTGCAAGCGCGACGGGACCGTTGTCCGACCACCGTATTGCTCCATAGGCCTCCTGAAGAGCAGTACAAATTTTACCGTAGATTGTACCGGGATAGTGTCTCGCAATAAATACAAAGCGAGGAAATTCGGTAGCAAATCCGTCGTCGATCAAATGGAAACAAATTTTCTTTGGTTCGTGGATATTGCGGCCCCAGATGTTGATTATTTTCCGCGTGAAGCTGTGCACAAACTCGTCGTAGATAAACTCAATTTCACGGAGCTCCATATTTTTTTTTATTATACCTCCAAATTAACCTCAAGGTAAATCCTAAACCCAGCCACGTTGCGCATCTCCGCATACTTGGCCTCGGTCAGCTTAGCCATCGCGGCCAGAGGAAACTGCTTTTCAAGGTAGCGCAAAAACGGCTCATTGTCCTGGATCAGCTTCTGCATCCAGTAAAAGTCAATGACTCCCAGCCGTCCGATGAACTCGGCCAGTGTCAGTCGCCGGTTCTTCAGCATCGTTCCCAGTACATTGGCGTACCGCACGATCTGCTTCGCCAGGTAGTTCTGCATCTCTTCGTCCCTGTCTTGCAGCTCAAAGTAGTAGTCGCGCAGCCCCTCGGTTCCGCTGTACCACCACAGGCCCTCCGATGCCACGACGCACTCCCAGGTGCTGCTTCGCTTTTTTTCATTAAAATCCGGGTAACCCCAGGAGAGTGCCTGCATCAGGTCTTCGCCGCTGGGCGGTTCGGCCATCCGCAGGGCCGAGAGCGGATGCGTGTGAAAAGGGTACTCTGTGAACTCGCGGTATGCCACGGTTTCGTCGTCGCCGCGTGCGACTTCCTTGACGTCCACGATAACGGCCTCCGCATCGGTTTCAAAGTAGCCCACAACCTCTTGCTTTGGATTGTCCTGCAAAATCTGGAAAAGTGTGGTTTTGTGTTTCTCGGACAAATGTGGTGTTTGCATTTTCTTTTAAAAATTTTAATATTAATCATTTTCATAGCGGTGCTTTAGCAAATAAGCGCACTCAATTGAAAACCCGATGCTTAATTTTTGTCTTATCGATGCCACGGTCTCCGAACACTCCGAGCTGCCCATGTTTTTGTCGGACAAGCACGTGCCCAATACGCCCTCGCCGAGTTCCGAAGGAACGACCGCTGCTCGCTTTTGCTATTCGCCCATTTTTGTAACGCTGTTTGGACGGCGCGAAGACGGAACCTCGGTCGCCGTTGTGGTCAACAATTGGCGCTTTCATTTTTTTGTCGAGCTGTCCGACGACCAGAGCTCGCCAATTAAGCTGGAACCTCTCGTCGCTTCCCTCCAGAACCGTCTGCGCAACGTCCAGCTTGAGTTTGTGCAACGCCACAAAGCCGTCGGCTTCCATCCGGTTTCCGCTGCCAATGGCTCGCGCAAGCTTTTTGCCTTTCTTAAGGTTTCGTTTTGCAGCTTCAACGACGCATTTGCTTCCCGGAAAATCCTGCAGCAGTCTGGCTTTTCGGTGCACGAGGCTGATTCTTTTTCGTCGAAGCACCGCAATGTCTTTATCGTCGGTCAGCTCATGGAGTACCTGACCGAAAAGGCCATAAGGCCAAAAGGCCTTGACGACGACGGACAGAGCAATCCCTGCTCTTGGTTTTCCTGGATTTCCGTGGCTATCGACGGTCCCGCGCGGCCCGGTCCGTTCCAGCAGCGCTACACCCACTGCGCCGAAGAGGTCATTGTGCGTTTTCAAAAACTTTCGCTACTACCTGCCAGATCCCTAATTCCACCGCTCCGGATGCTATCCTACGACATCGAGTGCTACTCCCCGGACGACAACGTCTTTCCCGTAGCAGAAACGTGCCCAATAATTGCAATTGGAAATACAGTTTACCAGTTCAATCCATGCGGCGTCAGCGAGTTTGTGCAGCGTATCTGTTTTTCATTTGCGCCTGATGCGCCAGGTATTACCCCGGTATTTACCCAAGAACCCGGCGGTGACGATAGCCATCCGTTTGAGCTACGCGTGTTTTCATCGGAGCTGGAGATGCTGGAGGCGTGGCGCGACTACCTGGTGTTTGGCGACTTTGACATTTTAACTGGATATAATATCTGGAAATTTGACGTTCCGTACCTGATGGACCGGGTCAAGACTTTGGCCCCGCGGGGCTCGCGCTTTTTCCGGCTCGGTAAAATTATGCGCCATTCGATTGATACGGAGCGCCGCTCAAAGCCTCAGTCTTGTTCATCGACTTCGATGGGAGACAACGACATTTGGCTCTTCAATGCCCCGGGCATCGCCGAGATCGACGTCTACATGCTGGCCAAGCGCTTCAAGACAACCAGTCTCAAGCTTAAGGACGTGTCAATGGTCGAAATAGGCGTCACTAAAGTTGATTTGCCCTACTCTGAGATTAATGTGGCCTTCCGGGCCGGACAGCACGCCCGTATCGCAGACTACTGCATCCACGATACTTTTCTCCCTGTGAAATTAATTGAAAAGTGGGGCTCGTTGAACGAATTCATCGCTGTATCCCGGGCCACCTACACCCCGATCATGTCGCTGGCCTCCGGCGGTCAGCAACTTAAGGTGCGCAACCTCTACTTTCAGATGGGCCACTCGATGAATTTCGTCTTCAATACCCACAAGTTTTCCCAGGGCGACTATCAGGGCGCCACCGTCATCACCCCTAAGCCCGGGTACTATACTTTTCCGGTGGCTACACTGGATTTTGCCAGTCTGTATCCGAGCTGCATGATGAAGGACAACCTGTGCTCATCTACCCTGGTTATCCCGGACATCTCGGAGTTTACCGAGTCTCTGCCCTGCATCAAGCTACTGGAGCACCGTTTTGTCCAGCACGTTCCTGGCATTGTTCCGACTCTGCTCAATAACCTGCTGGCCGCTCGGGCATCGACAAAGCGACTAATGGCTGAGGCAAAGCGCGCATGCCGACCGGACTACGAGGTCGTCCAACTGGACCACCGCCAGCTGTCGCTCAAGCTGTGTGCCAATAGTGTTTATGGGTTTTTCAACACGGAGGGCATTTACAAGTGCATGGCGGTTGCGGAGAGTACAACCTGCGCCGGACGCCAGGCCATCGAACGGGCCCAGCTCATCGCGGAGGGCGAACCGTACTGCTGTGAAGTCATTTACGGCGACACAGACTCTATTATGGTGAGAATACCGGGCGCCCGGACGGTGCTGCAGGCAAGCGACGTTGCCGTTAAAATTGCCGACTCTATTTCGTCTTTTTTTGAAGGCAAGCTCAACATTATTTTTGAAAAGGCTTATTTGCCCTACTTGCTGGTCAAAAAGAAGCGCTATGCCGGCCAAATGTATAGTTCTCCTACTGCCAAGCCGAAGCTCGATTGCAAAGGCTTTGAGATTGTGCGGCGCGACAGCTTTCCCCTGTGCCACGAGCTTCAGCGTCGGGTATTTGATATTTTGATTGCGCCGGTTCCCGAGGATATACATATATGCCTCATTGAGTTGGCAGAGAATAGACGCGCCGCCGTATTTGAGCTGCTTCAAGAGATTTTTCGGCGCTTCCTTCTCAAGCAAATTGAAATTTCAGAGCTGGTGATGTCCAAGAGCCTTAAGCGCAAATACGCTAACGAGGCAAGCGTTGTCCAGGCCGTCGTTAACGCCCAGATCAGGACTGTTACGCCGGGCCGTGAATTTCCTCCTGGCGATCGCGTTCCGTTTATCATCGTCAACGGTGACGTTGTCATTTCGGCCACCCTGCCACCCCTGATTCGATCCCGGAGCGCAAACATTACCAATCGCGCTGTTTTTGTAGACTTTGTCCATAAATTTGATGTTTTTAGCGACAACATCGATTGGGTCTACTACATCGAACGGCTCCGGCCAACCGTTCTTCAAATTATGCAGTATGTCTCGGCTTCAAAATTACCTCTTATTATTTCATTATTTACCACCACCATCGATGTCCTCCGGCGCTCGATGCGCACATTCGCCGACATATCACACCGGGACATTGGCTCTTTCTTCAGCACATCCGTTAATTCGATTTCCGTTAATTCGATTGAGCCGGCTTCGTCATCTTCGCTTCCAGATCCTCCTATCCGCGTTACCGTTGGCCCGTTGTCGTCAAATTCCGTTGCCAAGCTGCCCAAGAGAAAACAGTCGCCCACTGCAAAAAACTCAAAAATTCCCCAGAAAGTCCCTCGATTATCCATTATGTCTTTTTTTGGTAAAAAATAAAATATTATATATACAGTATACAATTTTTTTTATAGTAGCTTATAGTTTAATAATAAATATTCATCATTATTGCTTTAAGCTTAACAAAATATTTTTTAATTTTTTAATTTCTTTAAAAAGAAATACTAAAATTAATTCATTATTTGCTAAAATTGAATGATTTGAGTTATTAAATTCTTCAAAATCAAATCCAACTTCTATTTTGTTTCCGTCACGGTTGCATTTTGGTATTAGTCGTTCGATTTCATCGTATTGAATTTCATTTTCTTCCAAATTTTCCTTATAAATTAAAGAGCCAGGTACGCCAGGAACCCCAGGTGGACCCTGGGCACCGGGTGCGCCATCGGCTCCCGGTGCGCCAGGTGCGCCTTGAACTCCAGGTTCCCCGGGTGCGCCTTGAACTCCAGGTTCCCCGGGTGCGCCTTGTGGTCCCGGTGCGCCATCGGCTCCCGGTGCGCCAGGTGCGCCTTGAACTCCAGGTTCCCCGGGTGCGCCTTGTGGTCCCGGTGCGCCATCGGCTCCCGGTTCACCAGGTGCTCCTTGAACTCCAGGTTCCCCAGTTGCGCCTTGTGGTCCCGGTGCGCCATCGGCTCCCGGTTCACCAGGTGCGCCTTGTGGTCCGGGTGCGCCATTGGCTCCTGATTCACCAGGTGCG
>Ga0209086_10001290_pt1 | contig 20489 bp, 15 predicted proteins | sample M_130207_XF_Meta_FD_187312 | JGI IMG/M metagenome (GOLD analysis project Ga0209086, IMG submission 187312) | Freshwater microbial communities from Lake Montjoie, Canada to study carbon cycling - M_130207_XF_MetaG (SPAdes) (version 2) | ecosystem: Environmental > Aquatic > Freshwater > Lake... | reverse complement strand
TTCTGGCATTACATTTCGGTCGATTGCGTCACATGAGTTTTGAACAGGGACTCGAATTTATCGATCATCTTGAGTCTCTTCCTGAGTTGGTCACCCAGGCACTTGAGTCGAGCGAGTCGATACGACACATCGCCGAAAAGTATTGCGATTCAAACACATTTTTGTACTTGGGACGGCAATACAATTTCCCGATTGCTCTCGAAGGTGCGCTCAAGCTCAAGGAAATCAGCTACATCCATGCCGAGGGCTATCCAGCGGCAGAAATGAAACATGGACCGATCGCCTTAGTGGATGCGTTTACTCCGAGCATTTTTCTGATCCCACAGGGAAACGTTTACGAAAAAGTGGTCGTGAACCTCGAGGAGATCAAGGCTCGCGGCGGGCCAGTCATCGCGGTTGTCACTGCCGGAGATAGTCGAATCAAAGAGTTGGCAGATGACATCATCGAGATTCCCGAAGCACCAGAATTTCTTCAGCCGATCATTACGGCGATTCCACTGCAACTCTTGGCCTATCATATTGCAGTGTTGCGAGGATGCGATGTCGACAAACCGCGAAATCTTGCCAAGAGCGTGACGGTCGAATAGTGTCAGCAAAGAGAGAACGTCCTGTCGCCGTCGGTATGCTTGTGTCGATGTGACGAGCTTTGTAGCATTGGTGCGAGATGTGTAGAAACTAAAATTGTTAGTTTTATACTCGTTCTCATGGCCCGCACGCTCAAAGCCCGAGTGGCGGAATTGGCAGACGCGCAAGATTCAGGTTCTTGTCCAGGTAACTGGGTGGAGGTTCAAGTCCTCTCTCGGGCATTTCTCTACCGGCTTTTGGTCGGTGATCGTGTGATGAATGTTTCTCAATGTGCGACGAAGGCGTAAGCGTACTGACCGGCTGTTTCCTACAACGAATGGAAGTTGCACGAGAACGTAGCTTGGATGAAAGTGCCCGTCTTTCATAAAAAAAGGCCCGAAAATCGAAGCCGCTGCGAGTTCTGCGCATTGTGACCATCATTGACCTTCTATCAGTACCTCTCAGGCAGGCTCATCATGCTAGAATTGCCTGAGCCGTTCCCGGTACAGTCGTCACCGATTTCTTTTATCCGTCGAGAAACCAGAGCGTTTATGAAAATGTCTATGGTGAGAGACCAAATCTATTTCTCCGCTGCAAAACGTTTCAGACCGCGATGGTTTCACAGGCACTGCGTCTTGATCTGGTGCAATATTCTGATCGCTTTTTTTCTGTGTGATATTTCCTGGACGGCAGAGACCCAGCCTTCGGAAGGCGACCTCGAATTTTTTGAGTCTAAAGTCCGACCGCTCTTGAAGGAACACTGCGGCGAATGTCACTCGTCCACGAAGGGTGATCCCGAGGGTGGGCTGTCCTTTGATACGCGAGGAGATTTTCGTTCGGCCGAGGGCGTAGTGGTGTCGGGAGAACCCGATGCCAGCCTGCTCATTCGGGCAATTCGGTACGACGATTCTGAGCTTCAAATGCCGCCGGATGGAAAGCTTTCGAACGAGGCGATCGTCACGCTCGAGGAATGGGTTCGTCGCGGGTTGCCGTGGACCGATGATGGAAGTGCCACAGCATCCAAAAACGTGTTTGATATTGCACAAAGAAAGGCCGCTCATTGGTGTTGGCAACCGATCACACGAAAAGCCCCACCCCAGGTCGCGCACACCGAATGGGCTCGCAGTGACATCGATCGATTTGTGCTTTCAAAACTTGAAGCGGTCGGACTCACTCCCGCTCCCGAGGCCGACGTGGCAACATTGGCACGTCGAGCAAGCGCTTGGCTCATCGGCATGCCTCCAGATCCTCATGCGATTGATTCACTTCTTGCCGATTCCGATCCCAATGCCTTTGAAAAATATGTTGATAGCCTGCTGGCGTCGCCTCATTTTGGAGAGCGATTTGGTCGGCACTGGCTCGATGTCGTTCGGTATGCTGAAACTCGAGGACATGAATTCGATAATCCCATTCCAAATGCATGGCGGTATCGAGACTGGGTTATCGAAGCATTGAACAATGACCTTCCGTACGATCAGTTTGTGCGAGAGCAGGTTGCCGGCGATCTGGTTCCTGTTGCCAGGCAGGATGCCACCGGTGCAAACCGATCGGTCGTCGGCACAGGGTTCTGGTTTCTGGGTGAAGAAGTTCACTCGCCGGTCGACATCGCTCAAGACGAAGCAGATCGAATAGATAACCGCGTCGATACGTTTGGAAAAGCTTTTCTTGGTTTGGCAATGGGCTGTGCCCGCTGTCACGATCATAAGTTTGACGCCATCTCCAACGAAGATTACTACGCAATTTCCGGCATGCTGATGTCGAGTGGATACCGTCAGGTGCCGTTTGAGTCACTCGAACACAACCGGGCGGTTGCCACGGATCTTCTTGAAAATTCTGCGATGGCGCGTCGCCAACTTCTTCCGCTCGTAGGAGAACGGCTTGAAGCGGCGATCGAATCATTCACGGTGCTGTTGCCGATAGCGGTTGATCTTGTCGCGCATGACGAACAGAAAGAGCCGTTGGAAGCGTCGACGAAAGCTACCGCAGAGGCTTTGAACGTGCATCAGGCCGATCTCTCACGACTTGTAATGCTTGTTTCAAACGCGAAAAAAGACCTGTCGCATCCTTTGCATCAAGCGGTCAATCTGTGTGGGGCTTCGGGAGTGATTCAGGCTGACCAGGCATTCGACGCGTTTATTGGTCTGGTGCAATCGAATGAATCGCCCAGATATTGCGCGAAGTCATCGAATGACTCGCCCTTCAAGATTGTTGCCGATTACGCCCTCGACGGATTGAAAACACCCATCTGGTCTGATGCGTTTGCATGGGGGCTCTCGGCGGTTCCTGCCGGACAGCCAATGCCGATTACACAATCGCCGTTTGTGCAGATTCTCAGAAGTACGGAAATCCGAAGCGAAGCCATCTGGGCTAAAGGAAAATCAACAGCTCAGAGAGATCCTGCGCCCCTTGGAGAATTTGATCGTGCGGGCAAAGTGCTGCGTTCTCCAAAGATCACGCTTGCATCGCCTTCGCTCTGGTATCTCATCAAAGGTCACCTGCAAATTTTTGCTGCTGTGGATAGTCATGTGATGGTGGCCGGTCCACTGCATGGTCGGACGATTCTAAGCGTCGACACCAAGGGCCAGTGGAAATGGCACAGACATGATCTGTCGCCGTATGTTGGACATCGTGTGCATGTTGAGTTTGCGTCTCGGGAAGGAGAGTCTGCCGTTGCAGCAGTTATTGATGCACAAGATGAACCGAAAACGATTGATCCACTGGCTTTGCTTCTTGTGTCGCAGTGCTGGCAGGCAAGCGGAGATTTCACAGGAGAAGGCCACACAAATTCTTTTCGACCCGATTCATCTGCGGTTTGTGCGTCACTTTCAAAGTTGCTTGTCGAGGCTACGAAAGCCTGTCGAGCCGGAACGCTTGCAGAGCATCCCACTGCCAGTGGTCTCGCGCCGCTCGTATCAAGTGTGCTGGAAAGCGAGATTGGAACCGTTCCTGTTCTAATACCCACTACCACGAGCCTGATGGACAGGCTTCGTGAGCAAGCGTCGTCCATTCACGGCCTGCGAGAACAGACTCTTTTGCGAGCGAAACTTGAGTCTGCGACGGCACCGGCAATTCTGGATGGCAATGGAATCGAGCAGGCAGTGCTCATCAAGGGATCTGCGGCGCGCCGAGGCGACATGGTACCGAGACGATTTCTTGAGGCCATCGACGGCCCCTCTCAACGACCGTGGCCCACGGATTCCAGCGGCAGAATGGAGCTCGTTGATCGCGTGCTTGATCCTGCCAATCCACTCACCATGCGAGTTGCAGTGAATCGAATCTGGCAACATCTATGCGGACGTGGACTCGTGCCAACCCCAGATAATTTTGGTGTACTTGGCGAAGCGTCGTCCCATCCGGAGTTGCTCGATTTCTTGGCGATTCGTTTTCGAGATGAGGGCATGAGCATCAAAAAACTTGTTCGTGAAATTGTTACAAGCAGCACGTGGCGGATGTCGAGTGTTCCCGATTTGAAAGCTCTGTCGATGGATCCAACCAACAAACTTCTGCATCACTCTACGATTCGACGTCTCGAAGGCGAAGCGGTGCGAGATTCAATGCTTGCGGTATCGGGACGATTGAATCCATTGGTGGGAGGTCCACCGGTCGAGGTCTATCTCACAGACTTTATGCATGGCCGGGGACGACCAAGCAGTGGGCCGCTCGACGGCGATGGGCGCAGAAGCATTTACACAAGTATTCGGCGAAACTTTTTGCCTAGTTTTATGGTTGCCTTTGACATGCCCAACCCATTTCAAGCAATGGGACGTCGCAACGTCACCAACGTTCCCGCGCAGGCACTGGTGTTGATGAACGATCCGCTGGTGGCATCGCTCGCGAAGACATGGGCAGAAAAAACGATTCTTGAGGAATCGCAAACTCCTCGAGAGCGAATCGAATCGATGTACCTCAGGGCATTTTCCAGAAAACCCCAGCTCAACGAAATGGATGACGCAAAAGTGTTTCTCGTCGAACAGGCGCAGATGCACGGAATAGATTTTGAAAAGAATCCTCGTGACTTGGCAGCATGGACCGATCTTGCACACGCGCTTTTTAACACCAAGGAATTTATCTTTATTCCTTAACATTGTGACCAGAGCCATCAACCCACCAAATATTCAAAAACACAATACGGAAGTGGTCCTTTCAACGAAACGTGAGTGGAAAAATTGATATGAATATCTCACGGACTCAGCCACAATTGAGCACATCGCATCGCGCCTCCAAAAGTCAGCATCACTGCGGCCGGTTTGCATCTTTTGCCACTCGTCGAGAGTGGCTTCGTCGATCTGCTTGCGGGTTTGGAGCGATTGCGGCCGGAGCTCTTCTTGGAAAATCGAGTCTGCAGGCTAGCGTGAACGGCGAAACAACTGGTGGAATACACCATGCAGCACGTGCCAAGAGCGTTATTTTTCTCTATATGGACGGCGGAGTATCCCAAGTCGATAGTTTCGATCCAAAACCGCGTCTGGATATTGACGGAGGAAAAAATCCGCGAGATCTTTTTAAAGTCGACGCTACTCAGTTCGATAGTGTTGGAAATTTGTTGCCGAGTCTTTGGAAATTTAAGCCGTATGGGGAAAGCGGAATTCCGGTAAGTGAACTTTTCCCGCACATCGGTTCGATGGTTGATGATCTTGCCGTCATTCGCTCGATGACCAGCGAATTTCCAGAGCATACCAACGCCAACTATTTTCTTCATTCAGGAAGTGGGCTCCAAGGTCGGCCGAGTATGGGAGCATGGACAACCTACGGATTGGGAAGCGAAAATGAAAACCTACCGGGTTTCATGGTGATCAACGGCGGCCTCATTCCTCCGGGTGGCTTAGATAATTTTACAAGCGGCTTTTTGCCGGCGAGCTATCAGGCCTCTGTGATACGCCCAGATCCCAAAGGGCTTTCCAATGTGTCCAAGGCCGAGAAAAACGATCAGATGCAGCGGAGAAAAATTGATTTTACACGAACACTTGATCGAGGTCTTGTCGATCGACTACGAGGAAATGACGCTGTTGAAAGTGCCATTGCCAATCAAGAACTGGCGTGGCGAATGCAGACGGATGTTCCCAATCTGCTCGATACCGGTGATGAAACAGTTCAAACAAAGCGAGCGTATGGATTTGAGGCTGACTATCCGCAGACACGCATCTTTGCTGCAGAATGTCTCTTGGCAAGAAGAATGATCGAACGAGGGGTGCGTTTTGTTGAACTTACTTGTCCGGGAGGCAATGGTGACCGTTGGGATCAACATGGAAATCTTCGGGACGGACATTGGAAAAATGCAGTGAGCGTCGACCAGCCTATTGCAGCTCTCATACGCGATTTAAAAGATCGAGGGCTTCTTAATGAAACACTCGTTGTCTGGAGCGGTGAGTTTGGTCGCACTCCTTTTGCCCAGGGCAACGATGGACGTGATCACAATCCTCAAGGATTTACGCTTTGGATGGCCGGAGGCGGAATCAAGGGGGGCATAACCCACGGCGCAACCGACGATTATGGCTACCGGGTTGTGGACAAACCATGCACGATCCACGATCTGCATGCAACGATTTTGCATCTCTTGGGGATCGACCACACTCGGTTAACATATCGCTTCAGCGGTCGTGATTTTCGGCTTACAGACGTCTTTGGCAACCCAATCCACGACGTGATTGCATAGCCGGTTGCTCCAAGAAACAGGTTCTGTAAGATTTGGTTTGGGGCTGTAGCTCAGTTGGTTAGAGCATCGGACTTTTAATCCGTTGGTCCTCGGTTCGAGTCCGAGCAGCCCCACTGAACGCTTGTGCACTATCTCGCATGGTGAAGTAAACTCCTGCAAAACAGGGGTTTGCTCATGCGAGACAGTGGTGTGCTGCGAGTCAAAACGACTCTCTGCGTGCACTGACTGCAGCGCATTATGCAGCGCTTTTCTGTCAGTCGTCTCCTTGCCATTCGTAGCCTTGATCAACCAATGCCCAGTCGTCTGCGCACACAAGCACCTGACCAACGTGAAACAGATCTGCCGCATGCTGTGCTGGCAATCTATCGATCGCAGGGCTTGCGGAGAGCGCGACCGGAGCGGCGGACATTGCTTGCATGGCTTGCATTGCTTGAACTCTTCAGCCTATCCCGGACCGATCATCAACGTCAGGCTCCGGCATCCGCCTCGCCCTCCATAGTCTGCGCTTACTGCTACTGTACCGACGGACTGCGGGCCACACGGAAACCCAGGCGGTTGACGCGGTTCGACGGGGCGTCGCCGCGGTTCGCCGACCGACAGCGGCCTGGGGTGAACCCCCAGCAGCCGCCGCGAAACACGCGGGTCGAGCCCCCTTCGGGGCCGATTGGATCGACACCGCCTATAAGTTTTCCGTCGTACCAATCCGAGCACCACTCCCACACGTTGCCGTGCATGTCGTGCAAGCCCCAGGGGTTGGGCTTCTTCAAGCCGACCTTGTGAGCGTATTGCTTGCCAACATTTTTTGCATTGCCGTCGAACCACGCGTACTCGCCCAACTTTGATTCATCATCGCCAAATGAAAACGCTGTCTCTGTTCCTGCTCGACACGCACGCTCCCACTCTGCTTCTGTTGGAAGACGATACTCTTCGTTTGCTTGCAGCTTTCCAGACTTGCGTTCTAAGTCCGTCAGCTTCTCGCAAAACTCCGTGGCATCATTCCAATTCACATACGTTGCGGGGCAATCCTTGTCAGCCTGTACATTCTTCTGCCCAGTCCACGGCTCCGTGCCCATCACGCTCTGCCACTGCCCTTGAGTCACTTCTGTCTTGCCAAGTGAGAATGGCTTCGTCAGCGTCACGCTCACTTGGGCCTCGTTTTCTCGACGATCCTTCTCGCCTACCGGGCTGCCCATCGTGAACTTCCCTGCCGAAATCTCAATCAACTCCATACCAATTGAATTGGTGACGCTCGGGAGCTTCACGCCCTGTGCGAACACTGGCGCACAAAACAACATCGCAGCGATGACAAAAGCGACTCGCATGGAATTCCCCTTGAATGTGTGGTGACCGGGGTGAGCTTACACGCGAGCCATGGGACGCGATAGCGACGGTGCGCTGATGCGCAGATGAGTCGCATAGAAAAACAGAGCATGATCTGTTTTATGCTCGCCAAGGCAATGGCTCCGAGTACCTTTTGCGCCGCCTAGCCAGAACGCAGGCCGTTGATGCGCAGATGAGTCGCTTAAGGCTTGTTTACCACTGAAGGCCTAGAGATAGCCCGCGCTGCGGTACGACCTCTTCTCTTAAAAAAGGCTCTTGCCGCTCGCCGTGAGACGATCGGCGGAACTTCGGTATTTAATTCTATTTATGTCTTTTGCGGTCGAACAAAAAGAAACACTGTATTTCTAGGGGTTTTTTTCGATTTCGGGATTTATGGATTAAATTCCTGAGGAAACGGGGATTTCACTTCAGACCCCTTCCACTGTCGGAAGTCTTGATCGCCAAAGCGTTCCTGACATAGCCCCGGCATAGCCCCGGCGATTTCTCGAGTTCAGTTCAATTTCCGAGTCGCATACATAAAACCCTATTTTTTTAGGGTGAATCACAGTGGAGGATAGGGGATTTGAACCCCTGACCTTCTGGCTGCCAGCCAGACGCTCTCCCAATTGAGCTAATCCCCCAAAAAAGGTGAACAGTTTTTTTGATATTTTATCAGAAGTCGGCAGTCACTCCTCATTTCAATGCTTACTACTCTGGCAGAAAAGTATCGATGTGCCAAGGACGTGTCAACGCGAGTCGTGAAAGTCATTGCTTTATTCATTCGGTCCTGAAAGCAGTGGTGTCAACAGGAACCATCGCTGACGATTGAAGATCGATTTTTACCGATCGCCTTCAAAGCAGTTGGCATCACGAGGAATGTATGGAGCGCCCATCCCCGCAGAGGCTCGAAAGCCATTCCGGGGAAGAGGAAAAGCCGACTCGAGAAGTGTCCACGGCACATTCTGTAAGTCAGAACGAAGCACTCCATCGTCGTCGACGCTCATGCGACTTTGGACGATGCGCGCAGGAGTGTCAACCAGAAGATTGAATCGTCCATTGGCCGAACTCGAGCACGAAGAGAGAACGCCCGTGGATGCCCCCGCGATGCTCATTCCAGCGCGTGCACAGTGACGACACTGCACACCGGAGAGTTCGAAATTGAAAGAATCAATAACCGCGACACCGTCAATGGAAAATCCTTCAAACGAAAGATCTTCAACTCGAACAAAACGAGCCCCGACGAGAGAAAGCCCGCTGCGCAGACTTGTTACTCGCAAAGGAAGACTTGAAAGTTTTTGTTTGGAATCACTTCGCATGTGAATCCAGCCGCCGAACTGCGACCATTGTCCAACTTTGAGTGCACGAATTTCGTTTGATCCCTCTGCCTCACCGCAAGGAACAATCTCACCATCGAGCAGCAGCAAAGAACCCGAAAGTCGAGGTGGAAAAAATCGAAACACATCGTCTGCGACCCACTCCCACGCAGCAGGAGGCACGGGCGCATCTCCTGACACGACCGCACCGTTTCCCAAAATTGTAAATGGCTCCAAGGCAGTTCCCCAGTGCCGCGAAGCCCCAATCGCGATCTCCTCATAATAGGGGCCACTGCCGGGAACAATTACGATTGTGTCACAAGGGCCCGAACGATCGATCGCCAAGCGGATTGTTGACACTGGCCCGGTACCGGGAGAACCCCCAAGAAATTCAGGAGAACGACCGTCGTAGGTGTTGTTGCCTCTGAGATTGTCAACGTACCAGGTTGTCGCCGAAGCAAACCCAGTGGTCAGAAGGAATCCAACAAACGCAACAAGTCCGAGAAATCTGGAAAAAAGCATGTTCATCATTTCACAGTCACTCGGTGTTGGGAGTCATTGCAGCCGGAATCTTCCATGCAACCATACACAGAAATTGTGTACTGACTCAATCTGCGACCAATTCTATCAACGGTTTCAGGATGGACCGCAGCAGACAGATGAATTGTGAGCGAGGATTATCGAGATAGTGTTCACCACCGTACAGATTGTGTTTGTGTCGAAAGAATCTTTCTCAGAGGATTGAGTCAGATTGTGAAAGGACGTGCGATGTACGTCGTAGGGTAAAAGACTCGTATGACCATAGTTCGTGATGCATCAACTGAACGCAACGAGCCTCTTTCGCAACCAATGCAGCCTTCAGAAATGGTCAGAGCTGTCGTGTCGCTTTTTTTGGCGGTTTATTTTTTTGGCATGGTTCTTTGTATCGCGGGAAATTCATCGAGTGGCTCTTCGGTGCTTGTACGAACCATCAAAACAAAACTTTTTTCACCCTGGCTCTATCCACTATGGTTGGATTTAGGGTTCGACTATCACCTGACATACGGCAGCGTTGGCGATGCCGACTTTTCCATCAGCGCAACAGCCATCCAAGATGGCGAAGTGCAGACTCTGGAATATCCCTCTGCGGACATGGGATCGCTGCGAGCTGCCAGATGGCGGCGCATGGCCAAATGGATGGCAACGAGCGTTGAAGATCCAAACCGAGAGAGTGCGCTTCCTTCTTCGATTGGTTCCGGAATGCTCAAACAGCGTGGAGTCGATGAGGTATCGATTGCGGTGATTCGCAATGAACTTTTCGAGCCAACAGATTCCCGTGTCACAAATCGAAAAAATATCATTTCACGAGATGACGTACACGTTGAAACTGTCTATTCGGCTCGCATGCGTCTGGTTTCTGGTGAACCACAACTGATTAAAAATGAAGTGCGTCGCGACGTGGCGCCGCTGGTAAACCCTGCGAAAACGAATGCATCGGAATCACCACGCGAGGTGAAACCATGAACAGAGACAATGCATCCATCCTGAAAAACGAGGAGACACGCTTCGCTATCAAGTGGGAACAATTCTTTTTTTCGCCTGCAAACAGTCTGCCTCTTACGATCATTCGTATTCTTGCCGGAATCGAAATGATGTTTCTCTGGTGGAGCTGGTCTCCCGATCTGCAGCAATGGTTTGGACCGAATGGTCTGATCTCCCAAGACCTTTTGCAGCAGTGGCGTGGTGGCTGGGCATTTTCAATTTTTGACCGTACCACAACGGAGTCGAGTCTGTGGGCCGCTTATGGAGCTGGCTTCGTAGCGTTCTTTATGCTGACGGCAGGTGTCGCTACGACTGGAGCCGCAGTTGCCGCAATTTTCTTTTGGATATCGCTTCTGCATCGTGGGCCGATGCTGGTGGGTTCTGCCGATGATGTGATGACCATCGTACTTTTCTGCCTTGTTATTGGTCCTTCGGGAGCACAGATTTCCGTCGATCGCATGATCGGATGGAACCGCCAAGAACTGGTTTCTTGGCGAGCGGGCTTGGCCTTGTCCCTTCTCAAGCTCCACGCGGTAGCAATCACGGCATCCTCATTGCTTGCACAGCTCAGGGGAGATGTATGGTGGGACGGAACCGCGGCATGGTGGATGGTTTCCAGAATCGAATCGAGCCTTATTGACCTGACGTGGATCTCGCAGTCGCAATACCTCATCAATATTCTGACGCATGCGATCACAGTATTTGAGTTTGTATTTATCTTTGGTGTGTGGAACAAAAAAATGTGTCCATATGTTGCAGGTGCGGCACTTGTCTGCTGGCCGTTGATTGGCCTGCTGGCGGGCGAAATCCCGTGGGGCATCGCAATGGCGATTCTCTCAATATCGTTCGTTCGAGCACATAGGATTTCGGAAGTGATACACGGAATGACTGGCTGGAAAATCAGTCGCCCCAACCACCTTCCAACAGTACTTTGAAGCCTGACTCATCGAGAACTTGCACTCCAAGTTTTCTGGCTGTTGCAAGTTTACTTCCGGCATTTTCACCGTTGATGAGATAGTCAGTTTTCTTTGTCACGCTCGCACCAACGCGTCCACCGGCAGCAACGATTGCATCTTCTGCGTCCTTGCGGCTGTATTTCTCAAGCGTGCCCGTTACAACAAACAGTTTGCCAGCCAACGGCCCGGAGCTTACCTGCTCAGCAGGAGGATCACTTTCAAGTGTGACTCCGCATTCCCGAAGATCGGTAATGATTCTGCTTCCGTGTTCGCTGGAGAACCATTGATGAACGCTTTCGGCAATGGCCGGGCCGATATCCGGAACTGTAGAGAGATCTTCAATAGTCGCTTGAAGAATCGCATCGATCGACAAAAAGTGATCTGCGAGCGATTGAGCTACACGCGGGCCAACGTGACGAATGCCCAATGCGTTGAGCAGCTTTGAAAGGCCTCGCGTACGGCTGTTTGTAATGTGTAGAACGAGAGCCTCGGCAGATTTCTTTCCCATGCGATCAAGGGATGCGAGAGTGAAAGCATCGAGTCGGTAGAGATCGCCATAGGATTGCACGAGACCGGTAGAGACGAGCTGTTCGACGAGTTTGTCACCAAGGTGATCGATGTCCATCGCACCGCGAGAGGCAAAGAAACGAATGCGTTCGCGCTGCTGGGCTGGACAATGAAAATGAGGACATCGAATAAAAATGCCTTCAGGATCCTGCATGAGTATCGTCCCACACTCCGGGCACGCTGTTGGCATGCACCACGGCAACAATCCTTGTTTTCGCAAATGTTTTTCAACTCGCACTACGTGCGGGATCACTTTCCCCGCTTTTTCCACAACGAGCACATCGCCGATACGCACATCCTTTCGAGCGACCTCCGCGGCATTGTGAAGACTTGCCCGACGCACGATTGTGCCGGCAAGTTCAACCGGTTCGAGATCAGCAACTGGTGTTACGGTTCCACCTCGCCCGATTTGAACTCGTATCGCGACGAGCGTTGTAGTGGCTTCAAACTTTTCAAACTTCCAAGCAATCGCCCACCGAGGACATTTCGCCGTTGATCCCAGAATCTGTTGACAATCAAAATCATTGACTTTGATAACGAGGCCATCGATTTCAAAATCGAGCGAGTGGAGTTCTTCGATGAGATTCGTCCCGTATTGCACAACTTCGTCGAGCGAGTCGAAGGCCGCCGATCGTGGAGCAATGGATAACCCTGCGAGTGACGCCCACTCGTAATAAGCAGATTGACTCTTCAGGCTGAGCCCGCGTGAATCGCCAAGCCCGTGGCAGAAAAATTTTAGTGGACGACTAGAAACAATGCGTGGATCGAGAAGGCGAACGCTGCCGGAGACGACGTTGCGCGTATTGGCAAACGCGGGAAGCCCTTGTGACACTTGAGACTCGTTGAGCTTTACCAGATCGGCGTTGGTCATATAGACCTCGCCCCGCACCTCAACCATTTCAGGAGGATGATCGAGGGTCAGCGTGAGTGGAATACTACTAATGGTGCGAACGGCATGGGTGACATCATCTCCAATCAAACCATTTCCCCGAGTGACTCCCTGCACGAGCAGTCCGTTGCGGTAGATGAGCGAGATGGCCACGCCGTCGATTTTGAGTTCAACCATCCATCGCGTGTGTCTTTCGTCGAGTAGTTTTGTGACACGCTTGCCCCAGTGCAAAAGATCTTCCGAGCTGTAAGTATTGTCGATCGAAAGCATCGGCACCTGATGTGCTACCTGCTGAAGGCCTGAAACGGATTCACCACCAACGCGTTGGGTTGGGCTGTCGAGTGCAATCAGATGCGGAAATCGTTCTTCGAGTTGCCGAAGAGATTCTAAAAGACGGTCATACTCAAGATCGGAGATCTCGGGATCGCTTTCGACATAGTATTGTCGATCATGCCTGCGGATTTCGGACCGCATCTGCTCGATCTGCGTACGTGCGTCTTCGTTCACGGATCTTTCGAGCCTTCCAACGAATGTTCCGGGAGTTCTGCGGAGCGGACCGGTGCACCGCGACGTTTTTCTCCACGCTTGAGTGGACGAATTCCATGACGTTGGTCGACGGCCACTGCACCGCAGGTGGCAACTGCAAGAAGTCCCAACTGGATTGCGAGAATTATTTCGCCATGCTTCTGCATGAGACGATCGACTGGATGGACCGTTTCGGGTGAAGTCGCAAAATCAACCGATGCTCGAATGCTCATGGACCGTGTACCGCGAACAACCACCATGCAGTAGCAGCACGCGGTGATCGTAAAGAGAACCCCCAGAATTCCCAGGAGAAGATTAAATGGATTGGAGCCAGATGTGGCCATGCGTTACTCGATTTTTGTGAAGGAGGAGAACTCGATACGAGGTCTTTGGAAACATGTTGAAATGAAGACGATTTCCACGTGAATCCATAAGTATAGCCAGCGGAGGGTGGGGCAATGGCTGGACCGTACCGCGATCAGAAAAACGCCTGCGGGTGTTTAAGCAGCATGACTCTGCGAGGAAATCTGTTCGACGGCCGCTACAACAGAGTCGACAGAAATTCCAAGGATTGATCGCATACAGGTCTTGCGGTCGTGCCAAGCAGGTTGTGTTTCGGGAAGAGCTTCAATCGAAATATGCCCGACACCCCACGGACCGTTGCGTGTGGCGGGAAGCGGTCCAAAAAGTCCTACGCATGGTGTGCCAATCGCAGCAGCGAGATGGAGAGGGCCAGTGTCACTGGAAATAAATACCACAGCACGGCGAGCAAGTGAACCGAGTTCGCGAAGGCTTGTGCGAGGCGCCTTGATCGTCGCAGCAGGAGCCGCTGCACAGATGATCTCGGCCATAGCTTCTTCTTTATTTCCTCCCCATACGACCACCGAACGAATTCCGGAAGAGTGAAAAAGTCTTTCGGCGACTGTTGCAAAACGTTCCGCCGGCCAGATTTTTGAAGGCCAACCCGCTCCTGGATTCATCACCGCAAATCGAGATCCATGACGTTGTTCCCTGATCCATGCATCAATGTGATTTTGTTCTGCGTGCCACAGCGGCATCGTACTGCCACCGGCTACCGCTTCGATTCCGATCGCACGCAGAAGCTCGCAGTTGCGCTCGACTACGTGCACGCTTGTGGAAGTCACATGATGTGTATGCAACAAGCGAGATCCCTCTCGCGATTGGGACGCACCGAATCCGACTCGCACAGGAGCCCCAGAAAGCCACCCAGCAACAGCGCTCTTGAAAAGAGATTGCACATCAAACACGAGATCGGGAGAAAATGCGCGCAACTCCCGACGCAGCCGAAGAATTGTGGAAGGGCTTTTCAGCCAGCCTCGCGGTGCGGTCATCACGGTGTCAACTGCCGGATGGTCTGCCAGTACTTCTCCAAAACGGCCTTCCACGACCCAGCCAATGTGTGCTTGTGGCATTGATGCACGCAGCGCGACTGCCATGGGAACTGCGTGGAGCACATCACCGAGCGCTGAAAGCCTCACGATGACAATGCGCCGGATGTTTCGAAAATGTTCATTCATAGCGAAATTCTGCAGAAATGCCGGGAAGTGTTGCAGCCTCGTTGTGCCAAGCGTGGCGTACGCATGGAGATGCGACAAGATCACTTTTCAGTGACATGGTGAGCGCCTTTGCAAAACGATTATGAACCGCGAGATGGTTGCTGATCGTCGGAAAATAACAATCTACAGAACGTCACTGCTAAACTCGGAATCAGGATCGAGCCCCGCGAGTTCACACATGGCCGCTGCAGAGACCGACGGAGGACAACTCCAGACAAGAAAAAAAAGCGATTCACATACGCGATCAGCGGCGGGGTGTCCTTCGATAAACCCGGTTCCCTTCGTTGCCGTCAGGAAGGCTTGGCCGACTCGCACGACAAGATTATTAGCCCGCAGACGGAGTCGATTCCTTTGCATGGGTTCAATGTCACGGGTGATCGAATCAAAAAGTTCGTCTCGTACGCTTCTGCATTCACTCTGAAACTCATCAACCACTAAACGCAGCGATGGTCTTGCAGCGGCTTCCTTCTCGATGAGATCGACGCTCCCGCATGCCGCGCCAAGAGCCAGCGCACTCGTAGCAAGGCCCCCGGTACGAACTGTTGATGAACTTTTCTGATCGATCGGCTCACCCGGATCGACGCGATCGAAATGAACTGCCGAAGTTCGACTTCCAGAAAGTGCAAGAAGTTTCATCGGGGGTTCGATACAAAGACCGCGAGCCTGAAGCGGTACGCAAAAAAATTTTGTTTCACCAGAATTCGTTACTGCCGCTGTGATGAGCAGGTCGCTTGAATCGCCACCGGTGACCCACGGGCATAGTCCGGTAAGACTCCACTGAGTTTCATGCTGCGTCGCAAGAAGTGCCGGTGCAGAAAGGTGTCTTCGGCTCGTGGAGATTTGCGAGATGCCAACGGTTGCTCGAATTCGCCCGCTGGCAAGATCCGCGAGAAGTGTGGTTCGCGATGGGTCATGAGAAGTATCAATGATTCTGACTGCCGCTGCCCACTGCGAAAGAGCCAATGCTGATGTGAGGCAACGCCTTGCAATTGCAAGAAATAGTTCAATGAGTACTCGTTCACTTGCTCCAGTTCCACCGCAGTCTGTTGGTATAAATGCTGCCAGAATTCCTGTTCGCGCAAAGAGATGAAACACACCGCTTTTCCACGGGCCTGCGTGTCGGGTATTTTCAGCATGCGTGGCGATCTCGTCGCCGAGCGAAAGTAGAACCGCCGGATCGGTGAGGTCCTGAAAAAGAACCATGTGCGTTGTATGAGGAAGCATCGAGTTCCTGTGGGAATAAAGGAGAAAGTGGAAAGTCAGAATGAAAAATAGTCCTACCGGACTATTACGGAACCCGTGCAAAGATCCAATGAACCATACTGCTGGTCGAAGAATTGAAACAGAAGGGCTATACTTCTGCGGCACCCTTGGAAAGTTGTATTGAATCGGGAGGCGGACCGATCAAGTGCTCTGAAAAAACCCTATGGAATCGACAGCATGAGTCAGACAGATATCGCCAGCCCGTTCTCCAGTTCAGGTCCGCGTCTGATGGAGCTTTCTCCTCAGAACCTGTACGACAAATGCGTCGCCCTTGCTCGCAACCTCTGGTGGAGTTGGCATCCAGAGGTGATCAACCTCTTTCGTGAACTCGATCCCATTCGTTGGCGACAACTTGATCACAATCCAATCGCGCTGCTGGCTGAGTTTACGCCAGAAAGATTGGAAGCACGGGCCGCGGAGCTTGTGCTCTACAGTCGAATTAATCAGGCATATCGCCTTCTCAAGGAATACCTGGCGCATCAAGCAACCTGGAGTAAGGTGCATGCCGGGGTGCTTGGATCGAACCCTGTGGTTTATTTTTCAGCAGAGTTTGGCATCCATGAATCGGTGCCAATTTATTCAGGTGGTCTGGGGGTTCTCTCCGGTGATCACATCAAGAGCGCCAGCGGCCTTGGAATTCCGCTCATGGCGGTTGGGCTCTTTTATAAACAGGGCTACTTCAAACAGCAGCTCGACATCGACGGATACCAGCACGAGGAATATATCCTTTCGCGAGTTGAGAATCTTCCAATTGAATCAGCTGTCGGTGCCGATGGAAAAGAAATCATCGTGCGGATTGAAACGCGGACCGGCGCGCTGTTGGCCAAGGTATGGAAGATGATGGTTGGAAGAATCAATCTTTCTCTTCTCGATTGCGACGTTGATGGAAATAGTCCCGAGGATCGCGAACTCACAAGCCGCCTCTACGGTGGTGACACTCGAGTGCGAATCCGTCAGGAATTGGTGCTCGGTGTTGGTGGAGTCAAGGCAATCCGTGCGATGGGGATTCATCCTGGCGTGTACCATCTCAACGAAGGCCACTCAAGCTTTGCGGCGCTCGAAGCAGTGAGAGGTCGAATGGATGAAGATGGTCTCCCGTTTGATGATGCCGTTCGAGAGGTCGCAAGGCAGTCTGTTTTCACAACCCATACGCCTGTTCCAGCAGGTCACGATCGATTCGATAGCGCTTTGATCGAAGAGCATCTAGGGCCTCTGCGAGACAGCTTGGGAATATCACACGATCAACTGATGGGGCTTGGGCGAGTGGAGCCGCACAACCATGGTGAACCATTTTGTATGACAGTCTTGGGCCTCAAGCTTTCCAGACGCGCCAACGCCGTGAGCGCGTTGCACGGGCATGTCAGCCGCCGAATGTGGAAAAATCTCTGGTCGTGGAAGGTCGAAGAGGATGTGCCAATCGGCCACATCACCAATGGCGTGCATGTACCGAGTTGGTTGGCCTGGCAAATGCAACAACTGTACGATCGTATCTTTCCAGATAAGTGGTTTAGTCGAATGGGGGAGCCTGAAATTTGGCAGAAGATTTACGAGGTTGATCCAGGAGAACTCTGGGAAACACACTACGCGCTCAAAAATCTCCTGCTGCAATTTGTACGCAGACGGACAAGCCGACAGTGCCGTCGTCGAGGAGAGAGTGACGCGGCTGTCGATATGGCCCGTAACGTTCTCGATCCAAATATTTTGACCATTGGGTTTGCCCGTCGATTTGCTACGTACAAGCGGGCTGATTTGCTTCTCTCGGATCTCGACCGTCTCTTGGCAATGATTGGCGACCCAGACCGTCCGATTCAAATTATTTTTGCTGGAAAAGCTCATCCAGCTGACGATCCAGGCAAAGGACTCATTCGCAAGATTGCCAATCTCCGGCACGACGAACGACTTGCAGGTCGAATTGTCTTTGTTGAGGATTACGACATCAATGTCTGTCGCCATCTGATTCAGGGAGTTGATGTCTGGCTCAACAACCCACGTCGTCCACTTGAGGCATCCGGCACAAGCGGTCAAAAAGTAGTTCTCAATGGCGGCTTGAACTGCTCAATTCTCGACGGATGGTGGGCAGAAGCCTACGACGGCCAAAACGGATTTGCCATTGGGAGCGGGCAGTCACATTCCAACGATGACATCACCAACGCGCGCGATGCGGAGTCGCTTTACCGAGTCTTGGAGGAAGAGGTAGTGCCGCTGTTTTACGACCGAGACTCCGATGGGTTGCCGCACCAGTGGATTCGTAGAATGATTAACTCGATTGGATCACTTGCGTGGCGGTTTAGCTCTCATCGCATGGTGATGGATTACACACGAAACTGTTATGTTCCAGCGGCAGGCGGAGTTTCGTGTGACATGTCGCACCGATAGCGAATCGGTACTCGTCGAATTGAGTTTGTGGAAGAGTTTGAACAAGCGACCCTTAGTTCGCAGAGCGTTCCTGAGACTGCGCAAAGTCAATTTCATTCTGCCATTTGATCACGGCAAGTTCAGCGTTGGAAATCTTTTTTCGTAGCATCACAACAGCTTCTTCATGCATCGTGGCTTCACGAATAGTTTCGTCTCGATAAATTGAATCCGCGGTGAGTTTAGATTGTATTTCTTCGAGCATTGCTTCAAGGATCACTTTTTCCGAGGAGTCAGCAACGATCTGCTTCGTCAATTGATCGATCAACTCTTTCGCCGAGCCAATCGATTTCTGGACGGTTTCAAGAGCCTCTTTGGCTTGGCGAGAGTTTTTCTCCGCGACGATGACTTGCTCGACGACAGCCGCGTCATCCGGCGTGGCTTTGGCTGCAACGCGGCAGGCCTCGAGAGCAGACTCCGCTTTTTTGATCGAGGCTTTTAAATCGCCCAGTGACTCGCGTTTCATCTTGAGGTCGTCGGAGAGTTTCTTTTTTTCCGCATTCGACGTGTCGATTGTACTTAAAAGCATAGTTCGCTTGGATGAAAGTTCCTTAAAAATCTGTGTTCCTGTTTGAACACTATGAATGGCAGTTGTGCGGGCGATATCCGCAACTGTAAAGGCATTGTCAGCAGGAATAATTGCCTTGGAATGTTCGAGTACCTCATGTCGGGCCAGGAGCAATCTTTTCTCGAGGCGAACAGGATTCGAATCGATTGAACCGATCCTTTTTCCATTGGAAATATCATGAACCACCACCGAGCCGGTCCAGTCGCTCGCCAACACCTTCGTTGAATCACTGCTTACAGAAACTCGTATACCAATGTCGGCCAGTTTTTCAAAATCGCGTTCAAGAACTCCATCTGATTTCCAGAGTTTAAATTTGTTGTCCCTGCCGCAAGTGATAAGCCTTCCGTCTCCCAGCCACACGACGCCAAGTGCACCTCCGGAATGTGCGTTCCATGATTTATTTTGGGATCCGCCGTCTGCATCCCAGAGCCGACATGTGCCATCTTCGGAAACGCTTGCGAGCACCGCTCCATCCGGGCGCCATGCAACACCGGTAATTGATCCGGTATGTCCACGGAGCAGAGCGTATTCTCGAGCCCCGGACGATTCCCAGAGAAATAAATTTCCTGCTCTGTCACCAGTGGCAAGCAGCACACTGTCCGGAGAGAACTCCAGTGTGGTCACCCAATCGGTATGTTTTTTAATTTCGCTTTCAGTCGAACCATTCACTGTCTGAAGGAGACGAACGACTCGCGAAGGACCGCCAATGGCCACCAATCTTTGATCCCCAGAGAGATCGGCAACAAGCACTTCATCAAATTCATCGCCAAGCTCAGCCACACGAATTCCACTTGAGATATCCCACGCCACGACCCGACCACTGCGTGCCGGTCTTCCTCCGCCAGCAATCAACAGCTTTGCATTTCGCGAAAATCGCAGGGAGTTTACGTCACCCTCCGGAAACGGAAGCACACCAATTAATTCGAGTGTTTCAGTGGAGTAAAGAAGAACCTGCTCTCGTCCCCCAATCGCCACGAGAGGACCATGAGGAGATGATGCCATTGCAGTCACCGACGTACCACGAAGTCCCTCAACAACAACTTCAAGCGAGAGCCTCGGTGGCATGATCGGCGGACCTTCAAGGGAAATGACAGTCCCGGGAGCCATTGTAAAGTCAGAAGTTTTTTGTGCGGAAGCAATCGGCGCTGAGCCACTTCGTTCAAGGGCTCCAGCGGAAATCCACGCCTTGATAACAGAGAGCATCTCATCTGAAATCTTCTCTGACTCCGGGGGCATGCTCGGCTCGGAAGCATGGCTGACAAGTTGCCACAAATAACTGCCTTCGGCATCGCCGGGCAGTATGACTTTTCCAGAACTACCCCCAGCCAGGGTCTGCAAAAAACTGGATAGATCGAGTCCGC
>Ga0209086_10001289_pt1 | contig 20510 bp, 34 predicted proteins | sample M_130207_XF_Meta_FD_187312 | JGI IMG/M metagenome (GOLD analysis project Ga0209086, IMG submission 187312) | Freshwater microbial communities from Lake Montjoie, Canada to study carbon cycling - M_130207_XF_MetaG (SPAdes) (version 2) | ecosystem: Environmental > Aquatic > Freshwater > Lake... | reverse complement strand
ATCAGTTGATATCTATGGAGATATAGTAAATAAAAGTAAATTAATATTTGAAAAATATATACCAGGATTCAATGTAAATCATTATGTGTCAGATTCAGTTAAGTTTTTAGAAGAGTATAGTGGTAATCCAAACTTAGTTCACTTAGACTCTTGGGACTTAGATATAACAAATCCGGTTCCTTCTATGTTACATGGTTGGTTAGAATTTGTTGCTATAAGGGATAAAATGCCATCTGGTTCAATTATATTAATCGATGATAATTTTCTAAAAAATTCTTGGGTCACCTGGAATATAATAGAAAATGGTAGTTATACAGGAGAACATAAAAGAATTGATATAACTTATGATATAATTGGCAAAGGCTCATTAATCTATCATTGGTGTAAAAAAGATGATACCGATTGGAATTTAATAGGAAATCACTATAGAATAGGTGAAAATATTAAAATAATAATTAAAAAAAGATAATATGGGAAATAAAAAAATATGGACTTTAGACAAAGAAGGCAATGAAGTTCTTAGAGACTTAGCAAAAGAAAATGAAAGTTTCACTATGGATAGGTATTATTCTGGTGACTTTGATGGTAACAATTACATGTGGCATGAAATGTTTACAAACTTTGTTTATGATGACAATGGTTGTGATTATGAAAGATATGGTTGTTTTATTAAAGAAGGTGATGTTGTATTGGATATCGGTGGCAACATTGGTATATTCGCACACAGAGCTGAATTTAGAGGAGCTTCTAAAGTTATATCATTTGAACCTTTAACTCCAACTTTTAACTGTTTAATTAAAAACAGAGGTCCTAAAACTTTAGTTTATAAAATGGCAGTTGGTGCTCAAAATAAATGGATAGACTTCATGATACACACAGATTATACACATATTGGTGGTGGCTCATCTAAAGATGAGGCTGTTAATAGTAGACCTGTTATTCATCAAGAAAAAGCTTATATGGTCGGTATTAATGAATTATTTGGTAAAGTATCGGATAAAATTGACTTTATGAAAATGGATATTGAAGGTGGTGAAGTTGATGTCTTAACATCAATCACAGATGAGAATTTACAATCACTTAGATGTTTATCTTGTGAGTTTCATAAACTAAATGAACACTTTGATGATTTCCAAGATAACTTTATTAGTAGAATGAATAGATTGGGTTTTAAAAGTTTTGTACTTTTTTTAGGTAATGGAGATTTAAGAACTGTAAATTTTTGGAAAGAATAAAAAATAAAAATTATTTATGAGAATAGGAGTATTACTAACAGCATATAACTGCGAATCACATATAGATGATTGTTTAGCACCTTGGTTAAAACTAAGAGAAGAATATAACTTTGTTATAGCATGTAATAGTGGAATGTTTAAGGATTATTTAGAGATGGGTATTTCTGAAAAAAACGAAGGAACTTCAAATAAATTGGTTAAAAAAGGATTAGATTGTTTAACAACTTTATCTGGTAAAAATTTAATCGATGAAGATTATAGCAGAGATATAAGTTTAGACTTTCTAAACGGTGGTAGATTTGGTCGTGGTAACAAATGTGACTTATTAATTGTAATTGATGGGGATGAAGTTTTTACAGAACAAAATATTAGAGATATTTTAGATTTCGTTATGAAAAATCCTGACCACGATGGTTATAGAATTAACTTTAAGAATCACACGATTAATAAAGGTTTATTTACATATGACTATGAACATGATAGAATATTTTGGATGAATAGACACGGTGGTATTAGAAGATTCTTTTTTGATAATAGATTTGAATATGGCGACCACTTTGATGGTAAATCAACATATAAATATTCAGACTCTATTGCAATACCAAAATCTATAGCTTATGTAGATCACTACTCCTGGTTATCCGATGATTCAAGAACAAAAGATAAAATACTTTATCAAAATAAAAGATATCACGGTATAAATCACGAAGTACCTCTTGGTTTAAGATGTGGATTTGAGTGGAATGAAGAAAAAGATGCTGTTAAGTTTAGCTCAACATTTTGGTCAGGAAGAGGAATGCAAGTTCCTATTTTACATCAAATGACTGACGGTCCTTATACATTTGATTTCAAATTAGATTTTAACAGAGCTGAGAATAAGTTAACAATTGAAACATTTGAAACAAATGAAAATTGTTTATTTGAAATATCAGATATAAATAAACAACACATCTATAATTGTAATTTGACTGTATCAAAAGGTTCTAATTATTGGATAATACCATCAACTAAACAATTTGATTTAGATGAAACATTTGAAGGTTTTAATATAAAAGTAACAAAGGATAATCAGTTAATACATGATGAGAATCTTTACTTAAAAATAAAATAAAAATATGTCAGGAATTAAAAATGTAAAATTAGGAGAAAATGTATCAATTGTAGAACCAGCGAACTTATATGGGTGTACTATTGGTGATAATGTAAAAATTGGACCATTTGTAGAAATACAAAAAGATGTCACTATTGGTGAGAATTCAATAATAAGTTCACACTCTTTCATTTGTTCGGGTATAACAATTGGTAAAAACACATTCATCGGACACGGTGTTATGTTTACAAATGATACATTTGATTCTGATTTAATTGAGGATTGGAAAATGAAGGAAACAGTAGTAGGTGATAGAGTTAGAATTGGATCTAATTCAACTATACTACCTGTTAAAATTGGAAATAATGTAATAATCGGCGCTGGTTCCGTGGTTACAAAAGACATACCAGACAACTGTGTTGCTTATGGCAATCCAGCAAAAATTACAAGACAATTATGAAAATTTGCTTAATAGGTTACGGATACTGGGGTAAGATAATCCATAAAAATTTAATGTCTTTAGGATATGAAGATGTTAAAATAATTGATATTGTTTTAGATAACTTTCACGAGTTAGATGATACATATGATTATTACTTTGTAATAACACCATTCACATCACATCATGAAGTTTTAAATAAAATTGGTCAATATAAAAATAAAAGAATTTGGTGTGAGAAGCCACTTACTTTAACTTTAAAAGAATCTGAAGATATTTATTCATTGATGGATAAAAATAACAATATGTTATTTGTTGATTGGGTTTATACTTTTAATCCTTGTATTGATAGAGTTAAAAAAATTGTATCAAAAAAGAAAATTAAACAAGTTATACTTAATAGAACCAATGAGGTCCAGTTAGACATGATTGTGGTTCTATACCTGATTTATCATCACATGACTTATCAATTCTTTACTACATATTTGGATTAGATAATTTTGATTTTACTTGGAATGAATTTTCAATTAAGTCAAATGAAGAATTTGGATCAAATATAAGTTGGTATTATAAAGATGGTTTACAAGTTATTATTAATTCATCTTGGCAACATAAAACAAAAAACAGAGTTGCTTTATTTATAACTGAAGATGATGAAATAATAGTATTTGATGATGTTAAGAAAACTATTGTTAGTAGCAAAGGTTTGGAAGATTTATCTAACACTAAATCACCTTTACACTTAGCGATGAATTATTTTTTTACAGCTGATAACTTTACAGATAATAAGAATATAACATTAAAAATAACAAATAATTTAGAATATGCAATTTAACGATTTAGGAAAACAATGGCAAACAATTAGAGAATCAGTTCTTGAGAAAATAGACAAGTTAGGACACGAAGGCTCTTATATAAATGGAAAATCAGTAACAGAATTTGAACAACAATTTGCTGAATATTTCAATAGTAAATACGCAATCGGTGTATCAAATGGTACCGATGGGTTAAAACTAGCTTTACAAACATATGATTTGAAATCAAATGATTTAGTTATTATTCCATCTAATACATTTATTGCTGATTATTTAGCAGTTAAAAATTTACCAGGCGATAAACCAAAAATTGCTTTAGTCGATCAAAATGAGCACTTTACGATTGATGTAAATAGTTTAGAATCTTTTTTAGAAAAGTGGAGAACAGTTTATGGTAAAGTTGTTGTAATTCCTGTACATTTATATGGACAAGCTTGTGATATGGATAAAATTGTTGAGCTGTCTAAGAAATATAACTTTGGCATTTTAGAAGATTGTTCTCAATCACATGAAACAAGATACAAAGGTAATCACTTAGGATCTTATGGTGAGATGGCTGTTTACTCATTATACCCTGGTAAGAATTTAGGAGCTGCAGGTGATGCTGGTATTATCACTACAAACTCAGAAGAATTAAATATAAGATTAAGATCACTTAGAAATTATGGTTCTAAAGTTAAATATTATTACGATGAACTTGGTAACAATCATAGATTAGATTCAATACAAGCAATAGTTCTTTCCGAGAAGTTAAAGCACTTACACTCTTGGACAATGACTAAAAATGAAATTGTTACAAGGTTTCTAAATGAAATGAATAATGATAAAGTTACTTTACCTAAATCACACCAGGATTGCACCACACACTCATATCACATCTTCTGTGTAATGGTTGATGATAGACAGTCATTTGAAAAACATATGGCTTCTAATGGTATTACTACAATTATTCATTATCCTATTCCAATTCATAAAACCTCTATCTTTGATAGTTCTATGGATATTGTTTATTCAAGTAAGATAACAGATGAGTGGGCTGATAAAATAGTTTCTTTACCAATTCACCCCTTCTTAACAACTGAAGAAGTGGATTTAATAATTAATTCTGTAAATAGTTTTTAATTTAAATAAAAATTACTATATTTGTATTATGAAAAAAATTATACTATTATTACTTTTATTGACAGGAAGTCAATTAGTTAAAGCAGAATCAAAACCAATAATTACAATTGAGTGTAAGTATTCAAATGCCTCGGATACAACACACTTTGTTAATCTAAAAAATGATAATGAATTTTGTTGTAACTTTATACTCACAACAAGCTTAGATTATTGTGAAGATGTTACTTTAATCAAACACACGAAAACAGGTGTTGTTTTGGGAACATTCTACGGAAAACCATCTAAAGAATTTATTATGACTATCTGTAATAAGATGGGATATTTAGACCAAAACAACGTTGATAAAATAGCAGAATCAATGTTAAAATTTAAAAACAATTAATATGAAATTTATTACTTTACTACTACTATCTTCTTTTCTTTTCTCATGTGATTTTAAAGAACATAAGTACAAAATTGAAGGCCAAGTCTTAGTCTTAATCAAAAGACAAGTTGGCCAGAATGAGGTGAATGTCACCCAAGAACTCAGACCCGCAATCGCTTACACTGATACAATTTATGGTCAGAATGCGGATTCTATCTGGTATTATAATACAGATGGTTCTAAATTAACTTTGTTAAAACCTTATACAATCTATAAATTAAAATGAGTTTAGCTTTAATAATATACATTATTTCATTTTCAGTTGTTATATCAACATTCATAATGGGATATGTTCTTTCTAAAAGATTTCCAAATTCTAAATTGTATAAATTTTGGAAGAAACACATCACTAGTGATATTGATATGGATAACATTTGAAGATACAACAAAACATCAGATTTATATATAATTGTAACGGAGGTTTGGCAGAGCGGTCGAATGCGGCAGTCTTGAAAACTGCTTTACGGGAAACTGTAACCGGGGTTCGAATCCCTGAGCCTCCGCAAAAACACAAGAGTGGCGAAAATTGAGATAATTATTTATGATTATTGATAGCAGACGTAAACCTTGAAAGAGGTTGATTGATAGGTAACTAAATCGTGTTGGTGCAAATCCATCCTCTTGTACAAAAAACCCACTCAACTGAGTGGGTTTTTTTATTTCTTTTTAGGTGTTGTTATATTTTTAGTCATTATAGTTTTAACACTTTCTAAGTATATTTTTCTGTCTATTTCTTTAATAGATGAAATATTACAGAATTGATAAACTCTTGATCTCAAAAGAAGATATAATCTGATTTTTGATAAATTAATTGAAAATACTGATTTTTCATGTGTTAAAAGAGTAATAACCTTTTTATTTTTAAGAGTATCTTTAGTAATAACTTTACCTAAGAAACCTTCAGTCATAATACTCAATCTATGTAAATTAGAAGGAGAAGTTATAATAATAACATCGGCCCATTCAATTCTTTTTCTATAAGATGTAATTAAATCATTTGTTTTTATTTCACTGCGATCAATTGGATCAAATTTGTCTAAATAAAGGTCAACAAATTTATATTCAACTTTATTTTTATTACAGAATTCTTTAACTGAATTGTGTATATCAAAGTTAAAATCTTTTTTATTAGGACATCCTATGATATTTAATACTTTCATTTTTATATAATTTTATTTTATAAGTATATTATTTTAATATTACTTTGTTTGTAGTTATTTACTTATCCATATTTTACCACTTTCTTTAACTAACTTAAGATTTATAACACCTATTTTAATCATTGATTTAATAGAGTTAGCAGCTGATGAATTATCTTTATAGTGATGTTCTATATTAGATATAACATTAGATAATTGTAATTTATTATCACCTACATAATCGATTAATCTATTAATAGTTAATTTGAAAGGAGTTACAAATTCACCTCTGTTATTAGAAGCATCTGATAATAATTGTTCTTCATATAACTGAGGTTCTTTAGGCTCTAAAGTTATTGATGGTTGAACTCGTTCAGTGAATATACCATCCTTATAATAAATAAGTCCTATTCCATAGTCTCTACAAATTTGCTCAGCGAATAAATTAAACTTTCTTTTTTTAGGAATCAGAATATAAGTTTTATTTGAATGTTCTCTCCATTTGAAACCTTGCTCAATTATTTTCAAGGACATTGACATTTTAACTTCAACCGCAATTGATTCATTTCCTTTCTTACAAAATATATCAGCTCTTATGGATCCACCACCTTTAAGAGATACTTCTTTGTATGTTGTGTAACCAAGTGATTCAAAATAATCAATTCCCGATTTTGCTAAAATAGCTTCTGGATTTTTTTTCATAAATTATATATAAAAAAACCCACTTAGTATGGGTTTTTTCTAATACAATAAATTCTATATAATTGTTGATATGATCAAAGACATAATAACAATCAGGAAATTATTGATAAGTCATATGTTGTTACTGATACCGATTCAATCGGCTTTAAAATATTCGATAATGAGTTAAGAAACTATTGGTATACAAAAGAATTATTTTATCCAATTGATGAAGAAAGAAATAAAAAAATTGAAAAAATAATTTGGTAGATTAAAAAAGATATATTATCTTTGTAAGACAAAAGAGATAGATAACGATTCAGATACAAATCTAAAAAAAAATAAAAAAAGATTTGGTAGATTAAAAAAGTTTACTTATCTTTGTAAGAAGAAAAATAAAATGGTCGGTTCGTCTACTGGATAGGACGGGTTTCTTTTCAGAAATCAAACAGAGGTTCGAATCCTCTACCAACTACAAATGGCCCGTTCGTCTACTGGACTCGCAAGAGAAACAGATTTATCTGTTTAGGACGTCTAACTTTTCGGTTAGAAAACAGAGTGTTCGAATCCTCTACGGGCTACAAAAAAAGATATATTGCGGGGTAGAGCAGGGGTAGCTCGCTAGGCTCATAACCTAGAGGTCGGAGGTTCGAATCCTTCCCCCGCTACAAATTTACCTACTCGACTATAAGATAGTGATGTTAAGGTTGTTATACACAAACCACTTTGAGTGAGTGTTAGGTGTGAGAGGTAGAAAAAATAAAAAGAAAAATGAAAGTTTTTCTAAACTTTTTCCGAAACGTCGGATATAAAGTAAGTTCTTTGAAAAAATTACATACGGAAACCTATCTTAGGATAGATGGAAGTAACGGCCGCTTATGGTCGTAAAATAAACCTTGAAAGAGGGATAAAGTGAACACAATTGCAAAATGTGTTTGCGTCTTGGGTAACCGAGGTCGAGTAAGCAAGCAGGATATCACTAAGCCTGAAGTACCGAGGGTAACTCCGTAGGGAAATGGATTGGTGACTGGGCAAGTGTAGATTGTTCAGTTGAGGTCGGAAGACCAATAAGAATAACCTGTAGAGATTTTACGAGAAGTGGTGACCAACCAGTTATTACAATCGTGAGTTTCAACTTGATAGGTGTCTCAAAGTCGAAAGACAATTCATTGTACAGGCGGTGCTGTTAATGAACATCAATCACTCTACCAAGAGTGTAGATTAGTCGCAAGGCGAGTCGTGGTGAAGATATCTTAAAAAGTTGTGATGGAGGCATCACACGGAGTAGTCCAGTATTCTTGAGGCCAAAAGCTTTGGGAGCTGAGAGGTGACCACTACTTCGACATAAATCTACAAGCACTAAAATTTGAAAGTAGATTCAAAAACTAAAAACAAATCGAAAGTGTTACCTAGTTACTGATGAAAGGTACCTACTTAGTCAAGAGTTGTTCTTGGCCACTGAAGCTCGAAAGGCTGATGTGATTTCATCGAAAAACTTATAGAGGATCGAACCTCGTGTTAGCTCGCAAGGCTGAGTAAGTGGATTAAATGGAGAGTATTTAGTAACTCAAGAAGTGGTTAGTCTAACTAACCGGTACTGATAGGATATCACTCAAAAGGTGGTGGATAAGTTTGGGAAATCATAATCTAACCAAAGACCTGTCAAATGAACGTGTAATCTCAGCGTTTTATAATATAGACTCAGCTTTTAGCTGGGTCTTTTTTATTTTAAATCTCTTGATTTAATTAAAAGCTCACCTAAAGCTTCTATCTTACCAACCAATTCTTGAAATTCAATTTGTTCTAAATTGATACCATTAGATGTTTTATCAATAAGTTCATCCATTAAATCTTCAAAGTGAGCTTGAGCTCTTGTAGGATTAAATTTACCATCAGTAGCTTCTTCATAAAAAGGAAGTTTAACCACAAAATGATGATGTGTTAAAAGAGCATCTCCTCCTTTTTCTTTTGCATTATTAGAAATTGTAGTCGCACCATCTAAACGATGTTCAGCAAACTCTTCAAATTTTATAACACTATCATTTTCAAAATTAACATCTGAACCAGATGCCTGCATTGTATCTCCACTAACTTGGTGTGGTACTTCACTAAGAAGTTCGTTAAATCTTTTAAGTTTTTTCATATACTATATATTAAAATTAAAATATTAATTGTATATTTGTCAAATGAGGCACTTAATTATATCTTTGGTAATTGTAGCAATTGCACAATCGCTCGCTTACTTACAATTACAAAGTCAATTCTTCTGGACTTGGGCCAAAGACCATCCCCTAATGATGTCTTTGTTTGGATTACCAATTTCTATTTTACTAATTTACTTTACTAAATATTGTGCTATTGCATTTGATGGTCAAGTTTGGCCAGGTAGATTAATTGGATTTGCTGTTGGTGCTATTGTCTTTGCTCTTCTTTCACACTTCATAATGAATGAAGAATTTAATACTAAAACTATTATCTGTCTTTGTTTAGCAGTGGCTATACTTGGTGTTCAAATACTTTGGAAATAATTAAGCGTAAGGGTCTCTATTAAATTCACTAAAACTCTTAATCATAAATGTATATATTTTTTTTTTAATCTCATTATCTTTTCATACCTTTGTCATTATGGATTATTGGATAAACTCAAATAGTGGTGACTATATAACAGAAGATAATGGTGATTATAAACTTCATTTATTACCCAGATGGGTTGGTGAATATGGAGATTATAATACCTATCTAAAACATGAGATGCTTGAATTAACTCAATCTCAATTTGAGTCTATAAAAGGATTTCTTCCAATTAAAGAAAAGAAACTATTCTCTCGTTTGAATAAATTTAATAGTCGTAAAAGATATGCACCTACTTTATCAGATGGTACGAAAGGTAAGGCAACTCGTGTTGAAGTACCAACTATTCAAGATGCTAGACAACAAAGACTAAAAGAATTAGGATTATAATGTATGAATTTTCTAAAATACTAACCGATAAGTGGAAGGATATAATTGAGTCTATCAATGTTGATGGATACTCACGCAAAGTAGAATCTGTTGATTGTTTTAGAATGGATAAATATTACGCTGGTTATCCTCAGATTGAGTTTTGTTACAAAGTTAATTTCAACTTTAAAGATGGTATTAGTAATGGTCGTACTCATTCTAATCCTAACCGATATGAATGGCATAAAAAATTAGAAGAAACATTTACTAAGATGTTTTGGGATCCAGCCGTTGAGGTTATGCCAACACCAGATTCAGATGAAGTTAAATTTGAGAATAGTAAAGTTGATTATATGACTAATCAAGGATATCGTTTTATCGTTCAGTTTTATCCTGTAGAATTTTTATCAGAATTTCGTGAGGAAAAATTAAAAGAGTTGGGTATATGAAATTAAACGAATCATTTTTCAATATCTTGAGGATAGAAAAAAATATATAGAACAAGAAGAATCTGGTCAAAAGAGAAGTCAGAAGAAGAAAATTAGAAAATTTAGGAATATGATAGAAATTTGGGGTTATATATCAATGATAGTAGTACTTGCTTCAATGATGATGAAAAACATTAAGAAGTTAAGAATAACAAATTCTATTGCTTGTGCAATGTTTATTATTTATGGAGTAGCACACGAAACCTATCCAGTAGTTATAATGAACTTTCTGGTGATCGTGATTAATTTATACCAATTGAAAAAAGGAGAATAATTTATTTATCTTCTGTCTTAGAAGATAGGTAGTATCTAATACCATTGTGATTGAAATAAGACCCGTCTAGTGAATCTGATTGTAAGGTAGACCAAACTTCAGTAAAACCCGGTTCTCCATCAAATGGTCTCATCACGGCTTTCTTTTCTGAGAATCTAATAAACCCTTTAGTTGCTTTAGCTTCCATGTATAGTTTAATTTCTTTTATATATTAGTTGTTTATATCAAAAAATCACTATGTTAGTTTATCTGTTTAGAAAACCATTTTTGTTCGAGATTACCATTACTACTACCAGTAAATTCATTATCATATAAACCATGAACTCTTACTTTAGTAAAGGCATTAAGTATTCTTTCTAAATCTTCTGCCTCACCACCTATAATACTTAAAACATCCATTATCTTTTCTTTTACTTTATCATCTATTGATGACTTTAAAAAAGTCAAGAACTTAGCTGCAGAACTTCTATCAGTGAATACACCATAGTATTGTTCATCGTTTGGTCTTTTAAGATATAAAGATTCTTCAGCTGTGAATTTATAAAAATCATATAAACTTGTAGGTGTGAATTCCTCACCTCTTTGTTTAGATTCCCATTTAGAATCACCATCCCATTCTTCTATTCCATCATACCAATTACTTAATTGTAACTCAATAGAAAACATTGGTACATTTTGTCCTATATTCCACCTTTGAGACCATTTTGACGGATTATTTAAATATTCATGTTTAGACTTTGTTTGACTGGTTGCTTGAAATCCAAATTCAAATGTTATGGCCAATTCAGCTCTACCCTCTTTCCAATCATTAACTAATTTATTAGCCAATTTCTCAGAGTCACTAGATCTTAAAATATCTTCTCCATATATGGGTTTGTTTCTTTCACCAGATTTAACATCACCATAATACATTCCAATTAGTTTAGGATTTGTAAATGTATCATTTTTAGCAATAACACTGCTACTATTAACAAGACACATATTATAATAGCCAAACTCTTGTTTATCGGCCCAATCCAATAAGTTTTTAGACTTTTTATCTTTGTTATAACCACTAAGTTTATAAGCCGCACTTCTATAAGTTCGTGGTTCTAATTCTTCGTTAAATCTTTTTAGATGTTTCATTATTGTATATATTATTATTTAAAATTAGGATTCTTAGTCCATATATACCACTGACCTTCTTCAGTAGCATTAAAATAAACTTCTTCAGCCGAAATAACTTCTTTCTTTTCTTCATCACCTATAATGTGAAAGTAACCAGATCCAAATGGATCATATGTTACTTGTATCATTCCATTTGTATCATTATTAGTTGGTATAACAACTCCAGACACACCCGCAATTAAAATTCTTTTATCAGTTTCTTTAATTGTTTTAGCACCAGCTTCTGATGTTTGAAAGAAAACAGGTTCTGATACTCTTACTTCATTTGTATATCTACCAGCATAACCTTCTTTTCTACCACTTGGAGTTGTATCATAAATACCAATCATACCATTCCATCCGTTGTTTCTATGTGTTCTGTTAGTATGAAACCAAAGTCTTTGTCCTACTAAATCATTAGCATCAACATAACCTTCAACTTCTTTTCTAGAGTCGTAATAAACTTCTTCAAATGTTTTTAGATATTTCATATTATATCTTATCTATTTTATTTGCTAATTGATAATCCAATTCTGTAATTTTATTACCGGCATCGTGTGTCGATAAAGTAAGTTCTATTTTGTTATAGACCCAATTGATTTCTGGATGATGGTTCATTGATTCACAAATAGTAGCAAGTTTATTAATAAAAGCTAAAGCCTCGTTAAAATCTTTGAATTCAAATTTTCTTTTTAACTTATCATTCTTTTCAATCCATTTGAATTCATTTTTATCTAAGATAAAAGCTATCTCATATATCATATTATTTTGAACAAACTCAGGACTACTAACAAAATGTCTAAAGTAATTCAAACCCGAACCTGAAAAGTTTTGAGACATATGGTGAAGATTCCTTTGTGGATAATAGTTAAGAACTATTTTACCTAACTTCCAAGTATCACCAATAGCATCTAAACATCTTTCAAAGTAATCTTTAACATCCGACCAATTGAATAAATCATCACGAGAAACATCAATAGAAACCATTTCTAGACCCTGTGGTCTGATATCTACTTCAACATCATACCCATCGTCTTTTAGCTCAAGAAAGATGTCCTCAACGTCTTGTTCTAAAGATTCAAATAGTTTATATTTCTTTAAGTATTTCATTAAAAAGGATATTCTGTTTTAGTTGCGCCAGGTATTTTAAATGATGCATAAATTCTATTATCAGCAGCTACCGTCAATTTACCTTCAGTTTGTAATTCATCACAAGCTCTTTTATAACAAACACTAATGTCTTTAACCAACTCAAGATTTTTTTCAAATCTTTTCACCATTTCATCTGGTCCATTAAGTATCTGATTTGTTCGATTAGAAGCATATGGTTTTATAGTAACAAGTATTTCACTATCATCGGATTCGAAACCAAACTCTACTTGAATAGTAGTATCATCTATCAGTTCAGCAAATACATCTTTAAGTATCTCATGCATTTGTAGATACTTTTCAGCTACATTCTCGTTGAATTTTTTTAGATGTTTCATTTTTTTCTTTTAGTAATTTTTTTACCATCTATAAATAAATTAGTTTCACCTAAATGGCCCTTTAAAGTATCCTTAATATCATCTATGATCATTTTCTTATGTTTGTGATCACCATCAATATGTATATTGATAATTCCAAAGTCTTCTTTATCGTCATTAAACTTTTTTAGATATTTCATTATGTATATATTATTTTGCCATTCTCAATTAATTTATTACCTTTGTAAAATGAATACTAAAATACATATTGTTGATTGTGAAGGCATACTTAAAATAGTTCAATCACATCATATAAAAGATGGTTGTATTAAAGTTCGTCATTATGAAGGCGATGATGATTATTATGATGAACCCACTCCTGTTACTATTAAAGAAACATTCTCAGTTATTACTAGTGGTCAATTCATTCGTAACTATGAAGATAAATCCAAGTTGAATGCTTGTACTATGTCTTCTGGTGGTATGGGAGAAATCAATCGACTAGCTTACTCTTATTCAGTAGTTGTTATGACTTATACTGGTAGAGGTAAGGTGTGGGAATCTGATTTAATTTATTCTGATGCTGGTATAAAACCCACTCGATTTGATATGTATTCATATCATGTTAATGAACCTGAACAAAGTTATATTGAATGGAGATTAGATTATGAAGTATTTGAATCTTTGAATTTAAATAAAATATTGGTTAAGTATTTAACTAAAGCAGATATTAGAAATTCTAAATTAGAAGATTTAGGTTTATAATTTGGAATGTACAAATATGATTTGTATATTTGTAGTATGAAAGCAATCACAAATAAAATCATCAATAATAAAGAAGTTATTATTATAGTATCATTTTTAGTACTCTTTGTTGGTTTAATAACCTACAACATCTTTGTACACGGAGTTAGATATTAATCTTTATTACTTATAACAATTTTAATATAATCAATAGGTACTTTATAATTACCTATTATTGCAGCATCGTTTTCAATTAAACCATCTTCTGATTTAGAACTTAAATAATCAATACATTGTGAGTCACATATACTTTCTATTTCAATATCATAATCTTGACCAACATATGAAATTAGATGTTGTAAAGCAAATACAAACTCTTGACCAGGTATATAAGGCAATGGTCTTGGTTCGTCACTAAATCCATAAATATCAAATTTCTCAATATAGATTCTAGTTACCTCATCAACACCACCTTTATTATATTCAACTTTAAAACCAAGATCTTCTATCTCACGGAAGATATCTTCAATGTTATCTAACATTTCTTTATTAGAATCAGATTCAAATATTTTATATTTCTTTAGATACTTCATTTGGTATAAATTCTAATTTTACTTTTTGGATCATTCCTATGACTTCTGAAAGCTCATCAATAGTATCAAGATTTTCCCAATCAACTGGATATCTAACTGATGGTAAAGTTTTAAATCCTTCAGATAACATATAATCTTCTATTCTTCTACAAGTCTCAATAAACCATTCTGGGAAAGGCCCAAATCCGCTTCTTTTCTCATCTTGTTTAATTATTCTTCTATCAATATCAATATCTATATAAAATGGCATATTAATATCTTGAAAAACCTCTCCTTTACCTTGTAAAGCCATAACTTTAATACGAATATCATTAGATGGTTCTATCTGATAATTACAATTATTATCTTTAAACTCTTGACAGATATCTTTGATTGTAGAAATAACTTCTTTTAGTTCTTCAAATTTTGATACAAATCTTGACTCAAAAAGTGTGTATTTTCTCTTAAAAAATGATATTCTTGGATTATTATAAATGAAAATATTAATGTTATATAATTCCTCACCAGAAAACTCTTTCATAAAATTATCAATATCTAAATAATCATCGGAATTAGGTATACCAATATCAATTGAATAATCACTTTCTTTTAGATAATCTTTTATTCTTAATAAAACATCCATTATATCTTCTAATCTGAAAAATCTATCTTGATTATCTTTAATATAAACTCTTAAACAATCTTCACCTTTTATACCATCTTTATAATATTTAAGTTCTGTGACACTATAATCAATCTGATAATCAGTTAACTCTAATAACATATCTTCAATATCTGCTTTTATATCAGCGGATACTGATTCAAATAATTTATATGATTTAAGATATCTCATTTAAGTATATATTATTTTGTCATTGTGAAAAGTAATTTGTATATTTGTAATTACTAAATCACTATAAAAATGAAAACAAGTTATTCAAGATTAAAACCATCACGAATCGAAGGCGCTGGTGTAGGCGTTTTCTCAATTAACTTTATTCCAAAAGGTACAGATCCTTTTGACGGATGTACTACACAATTAAGAAATATGTCTAATGAAGAATTTCAATCTTTATCTGAAGAAAAAAAGAAAATGGTGAAAGACTTTTGTTACTACTCAAGTGGTAATTGGAGAGTGCCACAAAACTTTAATACATTAGATATTAGTTGGTTTGTTAATTCATCAGTCCAGCCAAACTTAGAATTCAATACCAACAATGGTAGATATGTTACTTTAAGAGACATCGAAATTGATGAAGAATTAACATATGAATATTTAGTTTATGAATAAAAATTAGTTTCTCTTTTAATATATAAAAGAAAACTAATCACTATGGCAAAGGCAAGAGAACAAGGTAAATCAAAAAGAAATAGAAAAAACTGGGTTAAGAATTTTAAAAGACTTAAACAAAACGAAGAAGTTTTAAAAAGCCTTAAATCTCAATCATAAAAAAATCCCACTTTTGGTGGGATTTTTTATTTTTGTATTAACATTTGATAATTCTATTCTTATTGTGAGTGATTTACTTTGGGTCTCCATATTCGCCACGATTTGGGCAATCCACACAGCTACGATATCCCTGTCGCAAACCTTGAATTATGTCTCCCCAATATCTTCGATCTTTCTCGTAATCGGAGTATATGGACTCATATGTTTTGGTTGGATGAATGAAGTCACCATCTCCGTTTTGACAGGTTACGCCACTTCCAACAAAAGCTATTACACTTCCTCCTTTTTTCCCGTTCTTGCTGTAGAATTGCATATAATCCTCAGACTCATATTCCAAGCAATAAACCGCGATACAAGGGATGTTTCCATCTGGGGTAGATACATTAATTTTTTTCTTAAACATGTCAAAAAGACCTTCAAACGTTTTAATATATTTCATATTGATTTTTTTTTTTATAATTTATATATTAAGTTAAAAAAATGATTTATTTTTGTATTAAAATTTGATAAACTCTATATGTAACTGCGTCACTAGGTCCTCGTAGAAAACCATTATCTCTTTCCCAAGAACCACCACCAGTAACAAACCCTAAAGATTTAACATAATCTTTAACTCTTTCAAAGGATGAATTGATATCATCTTCATTGGATAAACATAGTCCTAAATCACCTTGAACTTCAACTATTATCTTAGGTGTTTTTTCATTACAAGATATAGTCATTGGTGTATAACCAACCATTGTGAACAAACCAATATCTTGTAACTCTAATACCATATCTTTGATATCATCAATCATATCATCACACTCTGATAAAACAGATTCTCCATAGTACAATCTCATTTGGGGAATTGAATGTGATTCAAATATCTTAGTCTCTTTAGAGACTCTCTCAGTATATGTTTTTAAGTATCTCATATTAATCTTAGTATATAATCATAGAATAAGTTATTGATTTCTTCTTCATATACATGAAAGCTTTTACCAGTTACTTCTTCTATTTGTTGTTTATAACTCATTAGTTCATTCCAGAATCTATCTTTATGTTCAGCAGGTATATTATAAATAACGATATCTTTAACTTCTTCTAATGAATCTACATTTGTAGTCATAATATCTTGACCACCACTATTTCTAAATGCCCAGAATCTATGTTCAGGATAATCATCATTATCATCACCAAATCTTTCATTAGAATGTGATAAAATACCAAAATCGTCAAATAAGTCATTTAGAACCATCATTAAGTCATGATACTCATCTTTATTAGATTTATTCTCTTTTATTATATGGTCTATATTTTGATAAAAAACTATCTTAAATGATTCACAACCTTGTAATATTTCTTCTAAATCTGATTTAGACATCATAGAAAAATCTCCACTAATATAAGCTGGTATTCCTTTATAATACTTATCATGAGTACCACTATTTACTTTAGCTAAAGGATGTTCACCACCACATTCAAATTCCACAAAATTGAATTTAGCTCTATTAAAGAATAAAATAGAATAACTAAAATGATGAGGTGTTAAATAATCTATTAACCTCTTAAATACTTCTTCTATGTCACTATAACTAAAATCAACCGTTGATTGTTTATTAACAACTATCTCAATCACATCTTCACATAACTTATTAGATACCTTCTTAACATCATCAAAATGTTTACTAGTAACAAATCCCTCATGGTCCAATTCTATTAAAATATCAGATATATCATCCCATAATTCATATGGAATATCTGATTGATCTTCAAATAGATCTTCAAATAGTTTATATGTTTTTAAATATTTCATTTGTATATAATTATTAAATTCTTTAAATTACCAATCCAATTGTGTTCAACAATCTCTCTTCTATTTATACTAGATCTTTCATGTTCACTAACAGATAAAACAGAACACCCTTTATATCTGTCACCTAAATAATCAACTATTCTTAATATAACTTCTCTTACCTCATCAAAAGGAAATCCGTCATAATAGTTTAAGCCTAAACCTTTATACTCTGATAAATAAATACAAAGTATTTTATCACCACGTTCTAAATGAGGAAGATTCGTACCAGAACCCGGTATATTACCCCATCCAGGAAATTCAGGACCATCATATATCTTTATATCAAATCTACCATCTGTCAATTCATAACAAATCTCAGTAAGATCTTCTCTTACGTTAATATCATTAGATTCGAATATTTGATATGATTTTATATGTCTCATTATCTTATTAATCCCCACATATTTTCTACATTAATATTATAATCAAGTAGTATATTTTCTATTTCTTGAAAATTAACATCATTATATTCTAATACATTAACAAATCTATCACTATTTTGAGCTTTGAATACTTCCCAATTATCGGTATAACTATAAGACCAATCTTCATCTGATGTTAAATTTTCAACCGCATCATCTAATATTTCATGAACTGATGTGTAAGAACCACGTTCTAAATCAATCATCATGTACTTACCTCTACCATCCACATTCTCCACATAATCATCTACTTGAATAAATAGAACAGTGTATATAGACTTTATATTTACTTTATCAACTTGAGGAGATATCTTAGCTTTTAGAAAAATCTTTTCTAAAGAGTCTTGTTCTTCTGGGTTTAATTCCTCATTAAATTTTCTTAGATGTTTCATAGTTTTATATATTTTATTTCCAAAATTCTATTCTTATAAAGTTATTGGGCCAAACATCTAAGTCTGATAACGCATTTATGTTAATTCGTTTATATTGGAGTAACTCAGGCTCTTCTTGGTCATCTTCTTCCATTTCAAATGTGATTCCATAATTAGTAAACCCTTCACCATTCATAAAATCAATTGCTCTTTCAATACACTCAATTACCACTGGTGGTGGAGTTTGTCCTTCTAATTCATACTCTTCATCTTCATCTACTGTTTGAATAACAACAATCCATTTCCCACTTTGTGAATCAGGCCAAACCTCAGCCTTCCAAATTGGTTCATCATTAACCTCTAAAAAGATATCTGGTAGGTCTTGACCAACTGATTCAAATATTTTATATGTTTTTAAGTGTTTCATTCTTTAAATTTTATTATTAATTGTCCAATTGAATAATCCATCCTTTGTTCTGGCTTAAACTTTAAATATAATTCCTCTCCTTGTAATTCAACTGGTATTAAGTTATGAACATACTTACTACTTACTTCGATATCTCTTATTGAATATCCTTCTGATTCCATATAACTTACCATTGATAATAAAGTATCTTTAATCTTGTTATAATCAAATCGAGGAGCTCCATAAGCACCTAATGGTGAAGGTTCACTTTTCTTTTGCATAGTAACTTTTATATACTTATCATCTCTACTTAAAACTTCAGAACTAACCTGAACATTGAAATTAACATCCCATAACTCAAGAGACATATCTTCTAAAGTTCTTAAACGTTCTTGTCGTTTATTATAACTATCAGATGCTAAGTCTGACATTGATTCATATGTTTTTAAGTATTTCACTTAGTATATATTAAATTGGCTCTGACAAAATCTGACGGAGTCAGTTTAAAAAAATTTCCAGGACCCACCACCACTATTTAATCTTGATAAAATCAAGTGACATAAAATTAACGTAGTAGTTTTGGTTTATAGCCCAAATTAAATCACCCTCTTTTATAGGGTGTTCAGGTCTTTGAAAATCATCTTGGTGTCCTACATGTTTACACTTATTACAATTCCAACCATCCATCGATTTTAAATCATTAGGAGGTGAAACACTTTCACTACCACAATTTGGACAAGACTCATAATATTCCCAACTATTGTTTTCAAAATAAGAATTATTACTTAACTCAAATCCTTCTTCTTTTAAGTAAGAAAATAAATGACTAAATTCTGATTCAAATTCTTTCAACTTAACAGTATCAGTACCATTACTTATTTCAACTCTAATTATATCTTTACTATCCCTCCACTTGTCTTTAGTGTGTGTATGATGTAAACTAGAACCTTTATACTCATATATCTTATACTCAACTCCTTTATCACTCAACTCAAGTAAGATATCCTTACAAGTATTTTTAATTTCAGATAGTACAACGGATTCGTTAAACTTTTTTAGATACTTCATATTAGTATATATTATATCAATTATTTAACTTCATACATATATATACATCCTAAATATGAACTTTCTCCACAAAATGGATCATATGTCAATGAGAATTGATTACCAGTACTTCTACCTAACCATTTACTAAAACTGAGAGGATCACTAAAACTACAGGTAAAATCTTTACCGTATTTTTTTCTTATTTCTTCTTCTACTTTTTTAATACCATCCGCAGATATTTTGCCATTATCAATACAATTAGATTTTACTAAACCAACAAACTCTTCTTCTGTTGGGAATTTAATATTCATATCTTTTAGTTTTTGAATATTATCTTCTGTATTATAATCACCATAATTTGTATATAGTTTTAATTCATTCAAATATTGCTCAAAT
>Ga0209086_10001288_pt1 | contig 20511 bp, 17 predicted proteins | sample M_130207_XF_Meta_FD_187312 | JGI IMG/M metagenome (GOLD analysis project Ga0209086, IMG submission 187312) | Freshwater microbial communities from Lake Montjoie, Canada to study carbon cycling - M_130207_XF_MetaG (SPAdes) (version 2) | ecosystem: Environmental > Aquatic > Freshwater > Lake... | reverse complement strand
GCAGTGTCATAAAATGAAAATTCCGCGCGCCGCGCCCTGCCCAACCACTCCCCGTCCCAAGACATTTTAGAAAACACGCGTTTCCGGCCAGACACTAGGTAGGGATCGCCGCGCTGCGGCGTCCCCGGCGCCGAGCGCAGCGTCAGGCGTCGTAAAATGCGTCGCAAGGCGAGCGTCTTATTCCTGTTCGTTCCGCCCCGCCGGGCGGGAATCGTTTAAGCCGTCTTCTTCCGGCGCATCGCCATCCGCAATCCAAGGGCGCCGAGTCCAAAGAGGGCGAAGGTCGAGGGTTCAGGAGCGGCTGTGATTTGTCCTGCAGTGATGCTTTGATTGGGAGTGCTATTGAGCGCCTCACTTGACACCGTGAACGTACTCCCAGTTAGATACATCCAACCGTAGTCATAGTTTCCATTTCCAAGACTGAGTCTGAAACCGTAATACCCATCATTTGGTGTTGTAGTTTGGAATGCGCTAAATGAAGAACTCGATTCAATGGTGGTTCCGTAAGCAAGAGGTGATGAAGTAAAATCACCGACAAAATAGAAGGTTGAGTAAATTCGTTGGAGACATGTGTCTGATCCATAGGTGCCGGATGAACTTACAGAAAAAGTAGTTCCATCCGTCTTGAAATATAAAGTTCCATAATTCTGATCTAGGGTATATGGCGTATTGTAATAGGTAATATCAGCCTTCGCAGTTCCGGCGAATGAGACGAGTCCTGCGACAACGGCAAGAGCGAGGATGTTTTTTTTCATGTATTCGACTTTGATCTGTTTCTGTTTTTTGGGTTGGTCGGCGATGAATTCCAATAATTCAATAAAGAGCATTTTCTATTAATTTTGCCGGTGGGGGGCAACCGAAATGTTGCGAAACGGGCAGAATATGTTGTGAATCGGGCAGAAATGGACCTTTCACCCGATTTCAGCGGATGACAGAGGGCGGGTGGTGGCCCCAGGTAGGTATCGCCGCGCTGCGGCGTCCCCGGCGCCGAGCGCAGCGTCAGGCGCCGGAAATCGAATCGCAAGGCGAGTGTCTTATTCCCGTTCGTTCCGCCCTCCCGGGCGGGGGCATCGCAGCGCGATGCCCTCTACCTGCTTGGATGGCGGGATCCCATTTTGAAACTCGTTCCCGCATAAAGATTTTCTACCACGCCGCACTTCAACAGTCTTAGCTGTCCCAACGCCCCAGGTAGGTATCGCCGCGCTGCGGCGTCCCCGGCGCCGAGCGCAGCGTCAGGCGCCGGAAATCGAATCGCAAGGCGAGTGTCTTATTCCCGTTCGTTCCGCCCTCCTGGGCGGGGGCATCGCAGCGCGATGCCCTCTACCTGCTTGGATGGCGGAATCTCATTTTGAAACCCGTTCCCGCATAAAGATTATCCACCGCGCCGCACTGCACTTCAATGATCTTAGCCGTCCCAACGCCCTAGGTAGGGATCGCCGCGCTGCGGCGTCCCCGGCGCCGAGCGCAGCGTCAGGCGCCGTAAAACAACTCGCACAGCGAGTGTCTTATTCCCATTCGTTTCGCCCTCTGGGCGGACGGGAATCGGCCCCGATACTCGGAAATTCTGGCCTATTTCATCCAGCGGGCGGCGTCCATTGCCGCGTAGGTGATCAGAATGTCTGCCCCCGCCCGCCGCATCGCCAGCAGGCTTTCCAGCGTCACGGCGCGCTCGTCAATCCATCCCTTCGCGGCCGCGGCCTTGATCATCGCATGTTCGCCGCTCACCGCGTAGGCGGCGGTGGGCAGGCCAAATTCCTTTTTCACCCGGTGCAGGATGTCCAGACACGCCAGCGCTGGCTTGACCAGGAGGAGGTCCGCGCCTTCCTGGACGTCCAAGGCGACCTCGCGCAGGGCTTCGTTCGCGTTCGCCGGATCCATCTGATAGCTGCGCCGGTCGCCGAACTGAGGGGCGGACCCGGCCGCCTCGCGGAAGGGCCCGTAGAACGCCGAGGCAAACTTCGCCGCATAGCTCATGATCGGCGTGTCGATGAAGTGGTTTTTGTCCAGCGCCGCGCGGATGGCTGCCACGCGTCCATCCATCATGTCGCTGGGCGCGAGGATGTCCGCCCCCGCCTCGGCATGGCTGGTCGCCGTTTGCGCCAGCAGGGCGAGCGTGGGATCGTTCAGGATTTTTTCGCCTCGGACCACCCCGCAATGGCCGTGATCCATGTACTCGCACAGGCACACGTCGGTGATCACCAGCAGGGACGGCAATTCCTTTTTCAACAGGCGCACGGTCTGCTGGACCACGCCGTTCCGGGCGTAGGCGCCGCTTGCCTTTGCGTCCTTTTTATCCGGAATGCCGAAAAGCAATACGGCGGGGATGCCCAGCGCGTGCGCCGCTGCCGCCTCGCGCAGAACCTCGTCCGGCGACAGTTGAAACACCCCGGGCATCGCGTCCACGGGCCGGCGCTGCTTCCGCCCGCTGCGGGCAAACAGCGGGAGCACGAGCTGCGAGACATTCAGCGAGGTCTCCGCAACCAGGCGGCGCAGGGCAGGTGAGGTGCGCAACCGGCGCGGGCGGGCGACGGGAAATCCGGGCAGAATCATGGCTGCAGTCTAGTTTTTTCAGGACTCGCGCAAAAGGGGAAAGTGAGGACAGGGGAAAGTACGAGTGTCTGATGCGACCAGCGCCGGGGCCGGCGCGAAATACCGTGAGTCCATTTTAGCCGAATCCATATAGTTGAAAAGGAGCCATCGAATGGGGAATGATGGGTGGCAGATGAAGACGATGCAATCGGAGGGCACTTGCCCGGAACACCCAACGGTGGCGGTATGGCGTTACTACAATGGCCGGGCGGATAGCGAGAACGTGATCAAGGAATTACAGGCGGGCTTTGCACTGCCCACCTTGTGTCTGGAGTCCTTCTGGGCGAGCGAAGCGGGCCTGAGTCTGGCGTGCCTGACCTACAACCTGATTGTGTTATTCGAACGCCATCTGGGCTGGCAGCAGAAAGTGACGCTGCGCAACCTGAGGTTCTGGCTGTTCGTCACGGCAGGCGTCCTCAGCCGTCCGGCGGGTAAAGCCACAATCAAACTAGCCGTGTCCGAACGCGAGCGCGACGGGTGGCGCCGCCTGCGGGGAAAATTCTCAGCCCTTTCCCCCACTGCAATGCAGAAGAAAACCACCCCACATTCACAAGCCCATCCGCATGATGATTTAATCCCTAACGCATGGATCCGGTTTATCCGGGCGGCGACCGGATAGGATGATCGGCGCGGCGTCTCCCGGCTCTCTTGTATTAAACCGCTCCCGCCTTATCGCCTCCGGGGATTTCCTTCCGGGACTGCACCACGTGATCCACCAGGCCATAGGCCTTGGCTTCTTCGGCGGACATATAATAATCCCGATCGCAATCCTTCTCGACCTGCTCCACCGGCTTGCCCGTGTGCTTGGAGAGAATGGCGTTGAGCGTTTGCTTGAGCTTGAGCATGTGCTTGACGCGGATTTCCACGTCGCTGGCCTGGCCTTCCGCGCCGCCCAGCACCTGGTGAATCATGATGTTGGCATTGGGCAGGGCATAGCGCTTGCCCTTGGCCCCCGCCGACAGCAGCACCGCCCCCATGCTCGCCGCCTGCCCGACGCAATAGGTGTTCACATCGCAGGTCATGTACTGGATGGTGTCGTAGATGGCCAGCCCCGCCGTGACGCTGCCGCCGGGCGAGTTGATGTAGAGATGGATGTCTTTCTTGGGGTCGGACATCTGGAGAAACAGGAGCTGGGCGATGATGATGTTCGCCACGGTGTCGTCCACCGGCGTGCCTAGAAAAAGAATGCGGTCCACGAGCAGCCGGGAATAGATGTCCCAGCTCCGCTCGCCCCGGCCCGTCTGCTCCACCACAATCGGCACGTAATAATTTTGCATGCGCAATAACTACCCCATTTTCGCCGCAAGTAAAGTCGTGAAGTTCCCGCCGGAAGCGGCGGTCTTTCTTTCCAAGGACCCGGGCGCCCCATAGAATTCCGCAGAGAGGAAACGGCTGGTTTTATGAGTGAAGAAATCTTTGATGTGGTCAACGCGCAGGACGAAGTGGTGGGGCACCGCGTGCGGCACGAGGTGCATCGGCTAGGACTGATGCACCGCGCGGTGCATGTGCTGGTCTTCAATGCCCAGGGCGAGGTCTTTCTCCAGAAGCGCTCCCTGAAAAAAGACATCGCGGCCGGCAAATGGGATTCGTCGTCGTCCGGCCACCTGGACCGCGGCGAGGCCTATGACGACTGTGCGGTGCGCGAGGTGCGCGAGGAAATCGGATTGCAGCTCCCGCAGCCGCCGGCCCGGCTCTTCAAGCTGGAAGCCTGCCCGGAGACGGGCTGGGAATTCTGCTGGATTTACCGCTGCCACAGCGAGGGACCCTTCGTCTTGCATCCCGAGGAAATCGAGACGGGCGGCTGGTTTGCGCCGGAAACAGTGACGCGGTGGGTGGACGGCCAGCCGCAGGAATTTGCCAGCGCATTCGTCCTGCTCTGGAAAAAACTTCAGGCCCAGGAACTTCAGGCGCAGAAAAAGCGCTGAGGGCGGACTGCGGCGGGGCGGAACCTTCAGCCCGGTCTTGAAATCATGGCTTCGCCGCATCCTTGGCGGCGGTGGTGGCGGCGCTGACGGATTTGATCTTCAGATCCCGGGCGATGTCCATCACGTTCACAATCCGGTAGAACGGCGCGTAGCGGTCGGCGTTGATGGCGAGCTTGACCTGCGGATTCTTCGCAACTTCCGCCTGTAACCGCGCCCTGAGAGTGTCAAACGGGATGGGGGTCTTGTCCAAAAAAATGACGGCGTTGGAGGTGATATTGACGACGAAGGGCGGCTCGTTGGTGGACGCGCCGGATTTCCGGGTCTGCGAGGATTCCGGCAGAGCCAGCCGCAGCGTCGGCTGCTGCTTGAACGAGGTCGTGACCATCAGGAAAATCAACAGCACCACCAGCACGTCCACCAGCGCGACGATGATGACCGTCGGGGTGTTGCTGCGTTTGCGGACGTGGAAGCGCATGGCAATGGGTCTGGGGTGTCGTCTAGGATTTGGCGTTGGGGATGGTCCCCGGTCCCGGAATTCCCCCGCGCGGTTCGGCGTATTGCCGACGGACGAATTCATCGCACAAAGCCTCCATCTCGACGGCGAGCACCTCGACTTTTTTACTGAAATAGCTCCAGGAGATGAGCGCCGGGATGGCGATGAGCAGGCCGATCAGCGTCGCGCGAAGAATCAGCGCGATGCCCTGAGCCAGCTTGGCAACGTCATTCAGCCCCGTCTGACCCAGGTCCCCGAACACGGTCATCATGCCGGCAATGGTCCCCACCAGTCCCAGCAGGGGTGCGATGCCGACGATGATCTCCAGCACAACGATCCCGCGCTCGAGCCGGACGATTTCATGGCGGGCGGCGGTCTGAATCGCATCCACGTTGTCGGCCTTCGGCCAGTCCAGATGGTCGGCGCCCTGAATGAGGAGGCGTCCCAGCGGCGAGGGTTTTTGCGCGCAGATGCGCCGCAGGACATCCACGTCGGCAGGCGTCCGGCAGGCGCTGAGCGCGGCGATGACCGGGGGTGGCACGACCCGGTTCCAGCGCAGCGCCAGACCGCGTTCCACGATAAACGCCAGCCCCACCACCGAAGTGAGTGCCAGCAACGTATAAATGAGTGCGTCCATAATTTTAAAAGCCGCAATGCGCGGCGCAGTTTCAATAATAGTAAAAGGTGAAGGTGATTTCTCTAAAATTCGCTCCAATCATCCGGCGCATGTCCGACGGCCACGCTTCAAACGGCGCGGGATCTGTCACCGCATTCCGGCAGACGTAGGCCAGCAGGTCGCCGACGGTGTTCTGCAAAACGGTCATGTCGGTGATGCTGCCGTCGTAGTTCAGCCGGAAGCGCAGGGTCACCTTGCCGCTCCGGTCCTGGGCGAATTTCTGGCTGTCCAGCAGGCTGTACCAGCGGTCGGTGACGGCATCGATGAACCTCCGGTCATATTCGCCGAACGGCGTCGCCTTGGCATCCAGCGAGGGCACAAGCGACTGCCGCCGCACCCCGCCCTCTTGCTGCAGGGCCATGCTGGGCCTCAGATTCGACTGGGCCAGGGCCTCTTTAAGTGTGCGGGGTTTTTCCTCGGTTTTATTTTTCTGCGGTTTCGGCTGCGGCTTCGCCAGCGTCATCTCACCCGGCGGTTCCGCCGGCGTTGCCGGCTCGGGTTGCGCGGCCTGTTTGGGCGGGGGCGGGGCCGGCGTCGGCTGCGGCTGGGTGTTCGGCTGACGGGGCGTGTCCCGGGTCTTGGGCACGTCGGTCTGCCGCCCCGCGAGCTTGGCCTGATTCAGATCGCGATCGGCCTCGGGGTTGGCGGCGCGGGAATTTTTTGAGGAATAATATTTTGTGTTCTGGGGCGGTTCCGGGGCGACTTGATCTGGGTCCACCTCCAGAAAAATCAGGGATTCCTCCTGTTTTTGGGCCCGTTCAGGCGGGGGAACTTTTGCCGCCAGCGGCTTCTTTGCCAGCCAGTGCCAGCGCTGCCACAGCCCGTATTTTTTGGCGAGCGCATAGCCGCCCCAGCCCGCCCCGTGGACGAGGAGTGACAACACCACGGCCCAGACCAGCCGTTTCGTTTCAAAACGGCTAAGTCGCACCGAGGCTGTTTTTTCGCCGGTTCCACCCATGAACCCCCAGTTTGCCGCAGGTCAACCCGTCGGGCAACTGTCTTTGCAATGGGCGCCTTTGCAGCGCGGACCCCGGGCCGCCGCCGAATTAACTCTCTTTCCCTGCTAAAACCCGATAGGCTGCCGTGATTGAACGATATTGTATGAGCACTAAATTATTTTCCGAACTCGGGCTATCCCCCGAAATCCTCAAAGCCATTGAAAAACTCGGCTTTGAAAAGGCCGCTCCCATCCAGGCCGAAGCCATCCCTGTTCTCCTGAGCGGGCGCGATGTCGTGGGCCAGTCCCAGACCGGCTCCGGGAAGACGGCGGCCTTCGCCATTCCGGCCATCGAGAAGACCGACCCCTCCCTGAAGGCGGTCCAGGTCCTCATCCTCTGCCCGACGCGCGAACTCGCCGTCCAGGTGGCGGAGGAGATCCACAAGCTCGCCCTGTTCAAGCGCGGCATCATCTCCCTCCCGATCTACGGCGGGCAATCTTACGAGCGCCAGTTCTGGGGACTCAAGCAGGGCGCCCAGATCGTCATCGGCACCCCGGGCCGGGTGATGGATCACATGCGGCGGGGCACCATCCGCCTCGACACGCTCAAGATGATGATTCTCGACGAGGCGGACGTGATGCTGAACATGGGTTTCCGCGAGGATATTGAAACCATCTTGAAGGATGCGCCCAAGGAGCGGCAGACCATTTTCTTTTCGGCCACCATGCCGCGGCCTATCCGCGACCTCATCGAAAAATATTCCCGCGACCCTCAGAACGTAAAAATCGAGCAGAAGGCGATGACCGTCCCGACCGTCGAGCAGGTCTATTACGAGGTGGACCGCCGCTTCAAGGTGGATTTGCTCACGCGCCTGATCGACATCTACGACCTGAAGCTGGGCATCATTTTCTGCAACACCAAGCGGATGGTAGATGAGCTGGTGGATCATCTGGAGGCCCAGGGCTATATGGCCGACCGCCTGCACGGCGATATGACGCAGATGCAGCGCGACCGGGTGATGAATAAATTCCGCAAGTCCGGCCTGGAATTCCTGGTCGCCACCGACATCGCCGCGCGCGGCATTGACGTGGACGACATCCAGGTCGTGTTCAACTATGACCTTCCCTATGACGGCGAGGATTACGTCCATCGCATCGGGCGGACGGGCCGCGCCGGCCGCACCGGTCGGGCCATCTCGTTCGTGGCGGGCCGGGAGCTGTTTCAGATCCGCAACATCGAGCGCTACACCAACATGCGGATTCAGCGCGCTAAGATTCCGACCGTGGATGAGGTCCACGAAGTCCGCGCGAGCCTTTTTCTTGAAAAGCTGCGCACCACGCTGACCGTCGGCGAATATAAAAAACAGGATCACCTCATTGAACGGCTGCTGGAGGAAGGCTTTAATTCCACCGATATCGCGTCCGCGCTCATCCATCACCTGCAGGGGGGCGACGCTGCACCTGCCAAGCCCACGCCGCCCGAAGAGCCGGTCTTTGACCGCCCGGAACGCCCGCCCTACCGTGAGCGGCGCGACGACCGCGGCGGCCGTTATGAAGATCGCCCGGCGTACAATGCCCGTTCCCGGGATGACGACCGACGCCCCCCGTACCGCGATTCCCGCGATGAGCGTCCGGCTCCCCGGCCCTATGGCACTGCAGCTCCGCGCCCGGCGTCTGCGCCCGGGGCTTCGCCGCGCGTTCCCAAAACCATCATCCCCCCGCCCAAGCGGATTGTGAAAACATTCCACGAGGCTCCCGCGCCGACTCCCGTCACGCCGCCCCCTGCGTCCACGAGGCCCGTTGCGGCGGCCGCCAGCGCTAAAATTGTCGAGCCGAAAACTTTTTCCGACTCGGAAATTCTGGCGTCGGTGAAACCGGAGACGCCAGCGCCGGAATTCATCAAGCCCAAGCCGGCGCCCTTTTACGCGAAGGTGGCGACCGGAGAATCCAAGAAGCGGGTGAAGGCCGAACGCGCCACCCCGGCGGATCAGACGCGGCTGCACCTCAACGTTGGCGAGGAGATGGGCGTGGTGCCGATCGACGTGGTGAATTCCATCGCCGGCGAGACGGGGCTGCCGGGCAAAGTGGTCGGCAAGGTGGACATCCGGGAACGTCATTCGTTTGTGGATGTCGCCACCGAACACGCCAACGCCATCCTCGCCAAGCTCAACCGGGCCGAGATCAAGGGTCATAAAGTGAAAATCAAGGCGGCGTGATGAGCGGTGAAATTCCAGTGTCGCGGGTCGAACTTCTGTTCGAGCTTGCAGTGGAATCCAAGCTGCTGCTGATCGGGCGCGAAACATTGCGACGGAACAAAAGCCATCTGCATTTTGTTCTGATCGCGACGGATATCATCGCCAGCCATCGCGAGGAAGTGTTGGCCGACTTTCAGCATTATCCCGTGGTGCAGCAGTTCACGGCGGCGGATTTTGAGCGGCTGTTCAAAATTGAAGGCGCCAAGACGGTCGGCTTTGCCAAGTCCGACCTGGCCAAGTCCATCTACGCCGAATTGAAGCCGCACCGCATCAATGCGCCGCTGCATCCGTCCCCGAAAACGGGCGCACCACCCCCCTAGCACCCATTACGCCCTTTCGCGTTCATGGAACTCCGAGAATTTGCCGAGCGGGTCTTGTTCGCCACGACGCTGGAGGAAAAACTCCTGCGCCCGGCCCAGATCACCGATGAACGCCCCGGCCCGGCGCTCGTCACGCCCACCAGCCCGGGGCGTCCCGCAGAATTGCAATTCAAGGCGACCGGCGCCGCCCGCGACGCCTTTCCCGGCACAAAAAATCTGGAGCAGGAATCCGAGCGCGGGAAACTGCTTCACTTCTTCGCCAACCACGAACTGCTGGCCACGGAATTGATGGCGCTGGTGCTCCTGAAATTTCCCGAGGCCCCCGCCGCATTCCGCCAGGGCCTCTACCAAACCCTCAAGGACGAACAGGAACACACCCAGCTGTACCTCCATCGCATGGAGCAGTGCGGCGTCCACTTCGGTGAGCTGCCGGTGAGCGGCTATTTCTGGCGCTCGGTCTCCGGGATGCAGAACCCGATGGAATACGTCTCCAGCCTGTGCCTCACCTTCGAGCAGGCCAACCTGGATTTTGCCCGCCACTTCGCGCAGGGCTTCGCCGCCGTCGGCGACGCCGCCACCGCGAAACTGCTGAATAAAATCTACCGCGACGAAATCGGCCATGTCGCCTACGGGCTGAAATGGTTCCGGCGCTGGAAGAATCCCGGCGAAAACGACTGGGACGCCTTTTGCCGCCAGTTGAAATTCCCCCTGTCGCCGCAGCGGGCCAAGGGCATCACCTTGAATGTCGAGGGGCGGCGCGCCGCCGGACTCGATGCGCATTTCATCGCCGAGCTGGACGTGTTCTCTCAATCGCGGGGCCGCTCGCCGAATGTATTTGTCTTCAATCCGTTCGCCGAAGCCCGCATCGCGCACGGCAAATCGTTCAACCCCACCGCGCACCAGGCGCAGCTCGCGGGCGACCTCGCCGCGCTGCCGCAGTTTTTATGCCGGCAGGATGACATTGTGCTGGTGCATCAAAAACCTTCCGTTTCCTTTTTGAGCAGCATCAAGCAGGCCGGCTTCGCCCTGCCGGAATTTGTGGAGAATCCCGCCGGCCACCTCTTAGGGAATCGTGCGGCGGGGAAGGCCCGGCCGGACGCCTCCGGGGTGGCGCATCTCGCCTCGCGCAAGCTCGGCCGCCTGCGCCCGTGGGCGTGGGGTCCGGACAGCGTGGAATTATTCGAACCCCTCTTCGGCAATCTCACGGGCGAGCAGCGCACCGCCGCTGGCAGTTTCAATCCGGCGATCGCCTCGCTTTATTCCAAGGCCTGGAGCGCCGCGCTGCTCAATAAAATTCTTGGCAAGACGGGCAGTCCCCTGCTCGCCGAGCCGCGCGCCCAGGGTGACGCGGCCTACCTCTGCACCGAACACGAAGTCGGCGCGGCGGTGGAGTCGCTGGACGAAGCGCTGGCCGCGATCGCCAAAATCCGCCAGCGCGGCCATCACCCCATCGTCGTCAAGGAGGCGCTGGGCCTCGCCGGCAGCAACGCACTGCGCCTGTTCGAGCCGGAACTCCTGGAATCCCAGCGCCGCTGGATCGGGCACGCGCTCGAAAAGGGCAGGCAACTGGTCGTCGAACCCTGGCTGGATCGGGTGCTGGACTTTTCTGTTCAATTGGAGATGGAGGGCGGCGGGCTGAAACTCTGCGGCTACACCGGGCTGCTCACGGATGTCCGCGGCCAATTTCAGGGCAATCACGCGGCGCCCGGCCATCAGAAAAAAATCCCTGCGGACCTCATCGCCCTGTTTCCTGAGCCCCCCGATATCGCCCGACGTCTCCATACCCTGTATGCGGACATCTTTGGATTGCTGGAGAAGGAATTGCAATCCGCCCGCTATCTCGGCCCGATTGGCATCGATGCGTTTGCTTATCGCGACGCGGAAGGGATTGTCCGGCTCAAGCCGATTGTGGAAATCAACCCGCGCTACACGATGGGGCGCGTGACGATTGAATTGATGAAACAGGTTGCGCCTGGCAGCAGCGGTCTATTCCGCCTGATCAGCCGCAAGCAGGCGCTGGCTGAAGGCTTTGAAGATTTCAGCGCCCTGGCTCATTCCTGGGCTGAACGCTTTCCGCTCCGGTTTCAGGGCGAGCCCGCGGCCCGAATCCGCGAGGGCGCCCTCTGCCTGAATGATCCCGCGCACGCGCAGACCTGCCTGGCCCTGTTCCAGATTACTCACCCCGCGGACACAGGAGCATCGCCGGCGGACCGGACGGCCTCCAGCTCCTCCCACCGGGCGTAAAGTTTAGGCACGCTTGCCTTGGCCGCGTCCAGTTCCGAGGTGAGCTGGTTCACCTGCGCTGCGTGCTTACGGAAAAACTCCGGGTCGGCAAACAGGCCCTCGATGCGCGCCACCTCCGCCTCAATCCCGTGAATCTGGGCTTCCATCCCCTCCAGCTCGCGCTGCTCTTTGAAAGACAGCTTGCGCGGCTTGGCCGGCTTCGGCTGGGCCGCCGGCGCCGCCTGTTTTCTGGCTTCCGGTCGGGGTGCTGCCACCGCCTTCTTTTTCTTCTCCAGATAATAATCGTAGTCGCCGACGCTGTGGGCGACTTTGCCGTCGCCCTCGAAGGCGAGGATGTCCGTGCAGACGCGGTTGAGGAAATAACGGTCATGGCTCACGACCAGCACCATGCCGGTGAAGGCGATCAGCGCCTCCTCCAGCACGCGCAACGTGGGCAAATCAAGGTCGTTGGTCGGCTCGTCGAGAATCAGGAAGTTTCCGCCGTTTTTCAAAACCCGCGCGAGCAGCAAACGGCTGCGTTCGCCACCGCTGAGCTTTTTCACCTGGGTCATGATGCGGTCATCCGAGAACAGAAACCGCTTAAGATAGGATCGCACGGAAATCTTGTCGTCCCCCCACTGCACGAACTCCCGGCCCTCGGCAATTTCATCCATGACCGTGAGTTCTTCGTTCAGCTGCATCCGGGCCTGATCCACGTAGTTGAATTTGGTGAGCTGCCCGATCTTGACCGTACCTTCGGTCGGCGGAAGCTGGCCGATGATGGCTTTGAGCAGCGTGGTTTTGCCGAGGCCGTTCCGCCCGCAGACACCGATGCGCTGGCCGTTTGCAAAGTTGAAGGAGAAACCGGAGAATAATTGTTTCCCGCCGAGGGTCATGCCCAGATTCGCCACCTCCACGGTGCGATTGCCGAGCTGCGGCGGCGGCGGAATGCACAGCTCCACGTCCTCCTCAATCACCGGGCCGGACTGGGCGGCCGTCTCGTAATACCGCTCGAAGCGGTCCTTCTGCTTGCTGCGCTGGGCGCGCGGGCCCTGGCGCACCCAGGCCAGCTCCTTTTTCAGGAACATCTGGCGCTTGTGCTCCACGGTCGCGTCCGCAGCCTGGCGCTCGGCCTTGGCCAGCAGGTACTCCGTGTAGTTGCCGTCATGCGAGAAAAATTTCCCGTCGGATAGCTCGATCATGCGCTTCACCACGCGATCGAGAAAATAGCGGTCATGGGTGACCACCAGGAACGTGCCGTGAAATTCATCGAGAAATTCGGCGACCCATTCAATGGATTCCGGGTCGAGGTGGTTCGTCGGCTCGTCGAGAATCAGAAAGTCGGGCAGCGACACAACCGCGCGACACATGGCCACCCGCCGCTTCTCGCCCCCGGACAGCGTGTCCACGCGCCGGTCGCCGGCGGGACAGTTCAAATGCGCCATGGCAATCTCCACGCGCGTGTCCAGCGTCCAGCCTTCCAGCATCTGAATGCGATGTTCCAAAAATTCGTGCCGCTTGGAGTCGTGCGGCAGCGATTCAAATTCTGCGATCAGCTCCAGCACTGGCTTCGCGCCGTCACGGATGTTTTCCTCCACGGACTTTGTCGCATCGAGCATGAAATCCTGCGGCAGATAGCTCACCACCAGATCGCGCTGACGGGCCACTTCGCCGCTGTCAGGGGCCTGCAGTCCGGCCAGAATCCGCAGGAACGTCGTCTTGCCCGCGCCGTTGCGGCCGACCAGCCCGAGGCGCTCGCCCTCCTGGATCCCGAGCGTGGTGGCGTCCAGAATGGCGCGGTCCCCGTAGCGAACGGTGATTTCTGAGGCGGAAAGGATGGTGGCCATGAATTGTTTTAGATTTTTTAATTACGGATGACCGAAGGCGGAAATTTCTGACGAGGCAGCAGGCGGCGCCGCTTCAGGAAAAAGCCTCCCCCGGCCCTCTTTTAAAGCATTCGACGCTTCAAAAATGTGTGGGTCTCCAATAAAAAAAGTACTCGTTGGATGAGGCGCGGCTGCAAAAATGGAAACATTCATTCTTTGGCGGTCTGCACCGGCAGCGCCGAGAGCGGCGTGTTTTTATTCGTCTCCCCGAAATAATTCGCGGACCACTCGTTCTGGAAAAGCAGGACCGGGTTTTTGCCGATATCGTAGGCGAGCCTCGCGCCGGTCGGCAGCGAGAGCGCGTCCAGCGCCTCTTCGCTGGTCTCTGGCGGCAGCCAGCGGACCACGCTCCACGGCGCGGATTCCAGGCGCGACTCCGCGCCGTATTCGCTTTCAAGCCGGAATTGCACGACCTCAAACTGCAGCGGGCCGACCGCCGCCAGCAGAGGCGTCTTCACCGAGGAATTGCGGAGGTACAGCGCCTGAATGACCCCCTCCTGCAACAGCTGGTCGAGCCCCTGCCGGAACTGCTTGTATTTCCCGGTGTTCGGATTGTGCAGGTGCGCAAACGCCTCCGGCGTGAAGCGGGGGATCTCCTTGTATAAAATTTTAGGATCCGTGGTCAGGGTGTCGCCGATGCCAAAACTGTCATGGCCGACGAGGCCGATGACGTCGCCGGGATAGGCCTCATCCACGGTTTCGCGCTCGTTACCAAACAGCTTGTGCGAGCTGGACAGCCGGACCTTCTTCTCCGAGCGCGAGTGGTGCACGGTCATGTCGCGGTCGAATTTTCCGGAGCAGACGCGGATGAAGGCGATCCGGTCGCGGTGCTTCGGATCCATGTTCGCCTGGATCTTGAAGATGAAGCCGGAGAACGCGGGGTTTTCCGGGGCGATCTCGATGCCGCCCATCACGCGGGATTTGGGCGCGGGCGAATGTTTGAGAAACCCGTCGAGCAGCAGCTGCACGCCGAAATTGTTCACGCCGCTGCCAAAAAAAACCGGCGTCGTTTTTCCCGCGAGCACAGCGGCCTCATCGAACGATTCTCCGGCCAGCTCGAGCATCTCCAGCTCCTCGAGCGTCCGGTTAAAATCCGCCTCGCTCAAAGTGCCGCGCACGGCGGGATCGTGCAGTCCGCCGACGGTGACCGGGGCGCGGTATTTGCCGCCCACCACGCGCTCAAAGGTGTGCATCGTCCGGGTCTGGCGGTCGTAGATGCCCTGGAATTCCGGCCCGTTCCCGATCGGCCAGTTCACCGGAAACGCGCCGATCCCCAGCACGCGCTCCAGTTCGTCGATCAGCTCCAGCGGGTTTTTCATCGGCCGATCGCACTTGTTCATGAAGGTGAAGATGGGCACGCCGCGCTGGCGGCAGACCTCAAACAGCTTCCGCGTCTGCGGCTCGATGCCCTTGGCGGAATCAATCACCATCACCACCGCATCCACGGCGGTCAGCACGCGGTAGGTATCCTCGGAGAAATCCTTGTGGCCCGGCGTGTCCAGCAGATTGAGGCGATAGCCGTCGTAGTCGAACTGCAGGACGGTGGAGCTGATCGAGATGCCGCGCTTCTTTTCCAGCTCCATCCAGTCAGACGTGGTGGCACGCTGGTTTTTGCGCGCCGTCACTGAGCCGGCCAGCTGCACGGCGCCCCCGTAAAGCAGCAGCTTTTCCGTCAGCGTGGTCTTGCCCGCGTCCGGATGCGAAATGATGGCGAACGTGCGCCGCCGCTGAATTTCTTTGGCTAAATCCACAGAGCCGCTAATCCTAACAGAAAATCGCAGGGGAACAAGCCGGGAAAAGGTCTGGCACGAGCGCCGCCGTTCAGCCCTAGTTTCCCCCCACAAACACGGCGCAGGTCGGTGAACCCAGGGGTTGAACCTGCCCGGTGGGCTTCAGTTTGCCGGTGTCCCCATCGACCGCGAACACGACGACGGAATCCGATCCCTGGTTTTCCGCCAGCAGCCACCGGCCGGACGGGTCCAGGGCGAAGTGACGCGGGGTGCGGCCCAGGGTGGAGGCGTGCTCCACCAACGCAAGCCGGCCGGTGGCCGTGTCCACGGCAAAAACTGCGATGCTGTCGTGTCCCCGATTCGACCCGTACAGAAACCGGCCATTCGGATGCAACACGATTTCCGCAGCGGTGTTGTTCGTGGCGAAATCCTTAGGGAGCGTGGAAATAGTCTGCACGGCGGCCAGGGCCGCATTCGTCGCGGCATAGCTGAAGACGCTAATCGTGCCGCCCATTTCATTGATGACGTAAACGAATCGTCCGTCACGGGAAAAGGTTAAGTGCCGCGGCCCGGAACCGGGCGCCAGCGCGGCGAACGGCGGATCTGCCGCCGTGAGCCGGGCGGTTGCCGGATCGAGGTGGCTGATGAAAACCTTGTCCAGGCCAAGATCGCAATCGAGCGTGAAATGGTTGTCCGGCGACGGCAGGATGAAATGCGCGTGAGGCCCGGCCTGGCGCTTGGGATTGGGTCCGGAGCCGCTGCGCGAAAACAGGGTGGCCGCCTCACCCAGGCTGCCATCAGTCCGGACCGGCAGGGCGGCGATGCTGCCGGAGCCGTAGTTAGCCACCAGCAGACTTTGGCCGGTGGCGTCCACAGCCAGATGGCAGGGGCCGGAGCCGCCGGAAGATTGACGGTTGATCCAAGTGAGCCTGCCGGTTTGGGCGTCCCGCGCGAAGGCGTTCACCGCTCCCGCCCGTTTTCCATCGGCCCCCTCCATTTCCCCGGTGGCATAGAGAAAACGATTGCCGGGTGCGACGGCGAGGAACATAGGATTCCGAACCTCGGCGGCAAGTTCCGGTGCGGAAAGGATGCCGCTGGAATCATTAAGCCGGGAAACATAAATCCCTTGGCTATGGGCGCCGGTGGCGGTGCCGAAATAAACAAGCGATTCGCCCGCCAGACAGCTAGTCGTCGCGGTCCCAATAAGGATTAAAAGCACCAGCCGGATTCCAAGGTTCATAGGGAGAGAGTAAGTGCTGCTGCCATGCTCTGCAATCCGCTTCATATTCCCTTAAGGTTCGAAGGGGCAAGATGAAGCCATGAAGATCAAACTCATTCACTCCACAGCGGCAACCGTTGCGGCATGGGTCATGACGTTAGCCTTCGCATCGGCTTCCACCCTCTCAACACCTCAGCCTCAATCCGCTTTGAGCCTCGTTAAAGCGACGGCCGGCGGGTTCAGTTTAAGTATCAGCAATGCCGGAGATCAGGCTTGGATTCTCCAAAGCTCCAGTAACTTTTCAACCTGGACGGAAGTGGAAAGCCTGCAGGTTTACAACGGCAGCTTCCAGCGGCGCTACACCAACGGTCTGGCAGGCAATTTGTTTTACCGGGCCTATTATGACGCCGCGCGCCAGACCAACGCCCGCACCACCGCCAATGCCTTGGTGCTGCCGGCGACCTCCTACAATTACGCGGCCCCCGTCTTGCCCGCCAGCTTCTCCGCCAACCCCATCCTCGCGGAGGACAACATGCCGGCCAATAACCTGACGACGGATGCGGGAGCGACGCTGGGACGCGCGCTGTTTTATGACAAGCGGCTGTCAACCAACCAGACCGTCTCCTGCGCCTCCTGCCATCAGCAGGCGCACGGCTTCGCCGATCCGCGTCCGGTGAGTGTGGGTTTTAATGGCAGGCTTGGCTCGCGCAATGCGATGGGCCTGAGCAATGCGCGCTGGTATCAGCGGAGAAATTTTTTCTGGGACGAACGCGCCGCCACGCTTGAAGATCAGACGCTGCAGCCGGTGCAGGATCCGATTGAGATGGGCATGATGCTCGCCGCGCTCACCAACCGGCTCGCTTCCGAACCGTTCTACACCAACCTGTTTGCGAAAGCATTCGGCTCCACCGCGATAACCACCAACCGCATTTCAGCGGCGCTCGCTCAGTTTGTTCGCTCCATCGTTTCCACCGCATCCAAGTATGATACGGGAGTGACGAATAATTTTGCGAATTTTACCGCGTCGGAGAATCTCGGGCGCCAGATTTTTTTCGGGTTGCCGGGGGCTCCGCGCGCCACCTGCGCCGCCTGCCACGGCACCGACAACTTTGTGCCCACCACCGGCCTCAATAACAACGGTCTGGAATTCCCGTACACGGATCTGGGCGTGGGCGGCGTCACCGGCGCGACGAATCAGAATGGCTTGTTCAAGGTGCCGTCGCTCCGCAACATCGAACTCACCGCCCCCTACATGCACGATGGCCGGTTCACGAACCTGGAGCAGGTGGTGGACTTCTATGATTCCGGCGTGGTCGCCAACCCCAACCTCTCGCCGCCCCTGCTGGGTCGCAACGGTACCCCCTTGCGTCTGAACCTGACCTCGGATGAAAAAGCCGCCCTGGTCGCATTCCTGAAGACGCTCACCGACCCCACCCTCGCGACCGACCCAAAATGGTCCGACCCCTTCAACTACGGCGATTAAACCCCTGAAAAACAGGAAGGGCGGCCAGGATTTTTCCCTGTGGGGTCGGGGCTCTGGCGCGAGTGCAGACCCTTCACCCACGGCCCATCCGCCAATCCATCCGGCCACAATCCATCCGGCCCCTTGACGGTGGGGATGAAACACGTGATACTGGCGCTGTCAACTCTGTGGGGGCGCACTGGTTTCGACCAGGTGAACACGCCAGAGGCGGCATGCCGAGGAAGATGCGTTGGCCTCGTTAATCATTCGCATCAAAACAAAACAGCTAATCAAGAACTAGCTCTCGCGGCCTAAGTGCCACGACGTTCGCCACGGGACACCTGCTACGGTGGAGGAACGCAACAGCAGGCATGGTCGGCGCCGGAGACCGCGCGATGCTGACCGAGATCTTATCATGCGGACTAGGCAGTGCGACTTGAGTCCGGACAGTATCGCACAGCAGAAAATTTTATCCGGAATAAGCATGTAGTCGCGGCTGGCAGGCTGACCTGGGACGCGGGTTCAATTCCCGCCGCCTCCACCATTTATCTCAATATAAATGACTTATTGACTTAATTCTATCCTTCGTCTATCATGAAGATAGATGAGGGCAAATGAATTTACCGACATTAAGGAATCGGTAAATCCTGCGCCCGCCACCGATCCAGCCGGCGTTACCGAGGTCAAACGGAATGGCATCTGCGTCCGTATCCGCCCCACAATCAAAGACGGCGCGACCTATTTTGTCCTGGATTATCGCGTACAAGGGAAGCGCAAGCTGGTCTGGCGCTCCACGCTGGCAAAGGCCCGTAAAGCCGCTGACGCTGCCATTGATAAGATCACCGAAGGTCAGGCCGAAGTCCTGAACCTCAAAGCCGCTGACGCCTACGCTTATACCCGCGCCCGCGACGCGCTGATCGTGATAGAAAAAGGGATAGATGACGTTGCGAAGGAGTACGCCGAAGCCTACCGCCTGCTGAATGGCAAGGCATCCATCCTGGAGGCTTGCCGCGATTGGGCGAAGCGTAACGCCGTCGTCTTACCGCGCATTACGGTCGCCGACGCTGTGGATGAATTTAAGCTGCAATGCGTCGCCAACGGTAAATCCCGAGTGAGACTGAAAGAAATTTCCACCATCCTGACTAATTTTGCGACGGCCTTTAACCAGGAGATTCAAGCGCTGGAACCGAAAATGATTGCGGACTATTTGACCAAGCTAACGCTGGCCGAACGGACCCGCCGGAATTATCGGAACGTGATTGGCTATTTCAACCGCTGGCTAATCCTGCGCGGCTATTTGGCAAAGGCGACCGATCTGTTGGACGGCGTGCAAAAGTATTCCGCCCGGCTGCATGGCGAAATCACCACTTATAACGTCGAAGAAATGCGCCGGATTATTTCCGCTGCGAATAAAGGGATTTTGCCGCTCATCGTGCTTGGCGGTTTTGCCGGATTACGTCATGCCGAAATTCAACGGCTGGATTGGGCAGATATAGACTTGGAAGATGGCTTTATTGAAATCAAAGCGGAAAATGCCAAAACCAAAACCCGGCGGATTGTTCCGATTAAGGAAAATTTGAAAGTATTTTTGAAACCGCTGGCGAAGAAAAATGGGAAAGTGGTTACGGTCAAGAACACCAGCAAGGAGCTTGGAATAACGGCGGCGAACACGGCGGATGAAGCCAATGGCATCAAGGCGATGGGCTGGAAACACAATGCGCTTCGGCACACCTACATTTCCGCTCGTGTGGCCGAATGTGCCGACGTTTCCCGCGTGGCCGATGAGGCGGGGAACAGCCCGCAGATCATCCGCACGAATTATTTGAAGCGGATGCGGCCGGCGGCGGCGGCAGAGTGGTTTGGAATCATGCCGGATCCGAAAGCAGGAGAATAAGTTTTCCCAAAGCCGACAGAAAACCGCCGGCTACAGGTTTTTAGTATTGATAGGCTTTGTTTTGGAAAATCGTGTCACGATCACCTGGCCTTGATCATCAAGCTGGACGCTTTTGATATTTCTTTCTTTGAGAGCGGCTTTAGACATTGGCTTCATCTTCCGGGCCGCGATCTTCTTTTTTTCTTCCCGGTCCATGATGCCATAGAAGTCGGTCATATATGTTCCCCAATCGCGCGAATCCTCGGCGAGCGCTTTGGTCTTTAGATCAGAGACGGAAACGGCGGACGAAACCATCTTCCGGTCCGCAGCGGTGACTTGGAATTGTTTTTCCAGTTCGGCAAAAGCCTTGGAAAGCTTGTAAGCGCAAAGATCCGTGTTGTTGTCCAGATAGGCCCGCAGCAGGAGAGCGTGAAGTCGGCTGACAATCTGGTCCCGGCAAAAAAGCGCCATTTCATTCTCCATCTGCGGGTCCTTTTTGATGTCGGCAACGGCCTGAAATTCCTCAAAAGTGGCCTTAATATAGGGGCGGCCTTGGACGTCAATCGGCGGCTTGGCGACGTCATTTTCCAACAACCAGCCGAGATTGATCCCCGTATTGTGTGAGGCCAGTCCCGCCAATTTTTCGCTTAGCTTCAGGCGACCCAACTCAACGGCCTGAATCGTGGGGGCCGAGCAATGGAGGGCGGCTGCCATTTCTTTTTGCGTCAAGCCCGCCAGCAGTCGCAGGACGGCGAGGGTATGACTTTGATTCGAAATTCTCATGCACCATACATAGCATATACGCAATGAATATCAATTCTATTTATTGACAGGTATATGTAATGCGGATACGCTTTGCGCGTGATGATGCAACCAGAACCAAAAAACAACTGCTTGGAGCAAGCCGGCATTGTAAACGGCGG
>Ga0209086_10001285_pt1 | contig 20529 bp, 16 predicted proteins | sample M_130207_XF_Meta_FD_187312 | JGI IMG/M metagenome (GOLD analysis project Ga0209086, IMG submission 187312) | Freshwater microbial communities from Lake Montjoie, Canada to study carbon cycling - M_130207_XF_MetaG (SPAdes) (version 2) | ecosystem: Environmental > Aquatic > Freshwater > Lake... | reverse complement strand
AATACATGAAACAGAAAAGAATAATTTTAGTTTGATAGCAACAGATAGAAGATGTAAAATATTAGAAGAATTAATAAAAAACAAAAATAGTGTAATATTGAAATATAAATCAAGTTATTCAGGAGTTGAAACAAATTTTAATTTATTATTAGAATTAGAATATAATAAACAATCAGCTTCAAATAAAGTAATAACAAATAATCAAATTAACACACTTTGTAAAAATGTAAGTTCAATCAAGGTTAATTTAATAGGTTCAGTTTCAAAAGTATATAAAAATATAGTAAAAAGGTTACAGGATTTTCAAGATGAACTAACAAATATAAATGATCTAATTACATATTTTGATTTAATGTATGCTAAAACATTTATAGCCAATAAATATAATTATTGTAAACCAGTTATAGAAAAGAATGATAAATCATTTATAGAAGTAAAGGAATTAAGACATTGTTTAATAGAAAAGATTCAACAATCAGAATTATATGTAGCGAATGACATAACATTAGGAAAAGGAAATAACGAATTAGATGGTATACTTCTTTATGGTACAAACGCAGTAGGAAAAACTAGTTTTATTCGTGCTTTAGGTATTTCTGTTGTAATGGCTCAGGCTGGATTATATGTTCCTGCATCAAGTTATAAATATAGTCCATATAAGTATATATTTACACGAATTTTAGGTAACGATAATATATTCAAAGGTCTTTCAACTTTTGCTGTAGAAATGTCTGAATTGAGAACAATTTTACGATTAGCAAATAAAAATAGTTTAGTATTAGGGGATGAACTCTGTTCAGGTACAGAAAGTATAAGTGCTGTAAGTATTTTTGTATCAGGTATTCAAACGCTTGAAAAATTGGGTTGTTCTTTCATATTTGCTACACATCTTCATGAAATAATTGATTACGATGAAATTACTTCCCTACATAATGTAGGTATGAAACATATGAGCGTTATTTACGATTTAGAACGTGATACATTAATTTATGATAGAAAACTAAAGGATGGTCCTGGAAATAATATGTATGGATTAGAAGTTTGTAAATCACTTTCATTACCAGATGATTTTTTAGAAAACGCGCATAAAATTCGTATGAAATATCATCCAGAATCAGGAAGTATACTAGAACAAAAAGGATCACATTTTAATGCGAAACATATAAAAGGTGGATTGTGTGAAAAATGTTTAAAAAATCCAGCAGTAGATGTTCATCATTTGATTTTTCAAAATGAAGCAAATGATAATGGTATAATAAAAAAAAAAGGACTAACATTTAATAAAAATAATACAGCTAATCTAGTAAATCTTTGTTCAAAATGTCATGATAATATCCACAAAACAAATAAACAATATAAAAAAACAAAAACGACTATAGGTATTACACTAGAAGAAATATAAATATTATTGTTTCTTTAATACCTTCTATTCTTTCTTGATTTTGATTTTTTATTAGAAAATAGTCCAAAGAATTTACGAGTCATATTTTGTAGAAAAGGAATGGTTTTTGAACTACTATTTACAACTTTGGAACCAACATTTTCTAATCCAGATTTTACTTTAGGCATATATTTTCTACTAGTAGATTTAACTACATTGATACTTTGGTCAAAAGTCTTATTAATTATATTCTTTTTACTAGATCTGCGATGAGATTTACCATGAGATCTACGATAATATTTAGAACGAGCCATTTATAAAATATACGTATAAAATAAAATTTTTTACAAGAAATTCTTATAAAAAATCAAAATAATAGAAGTTTTAAAAATTGAATAATATATGAACAATTTAGCTGATTTTATAAAAGAGAATTATCTAAATATTTGGATAATAGTAATTGTTGTAATAACTTTGTTAGTTATAATAAATTTAAAAGGTATAAATTTGAATCCACCTAAACCAGAATCTAAATTAATTCAAGAAGTTACAGTAGAAACTTTTGATTCAGGAGCTACTTTTGATTCAGGAGCTACTTTTGATTCAGGAACAAATATTAATAAAGAATATGCTCAATTTAAATTACAACCATCTGATAGTTTTTGTGAAAGTTATTTAGGAAAATCATCTGAATTAGAACTAGAATGTCACAAACTTACAGAATCTAATTGTGCTGAAACAAGATGCTGTGTTCTAACAACAAATAAGGGTAAAAATAAATGTGTTGCTGGATCAATAAATGGTCCTACATATAAGACAGATAAAGATGGCAAATTGTTAACAATTGATAGCTATTATTATATGGGTAAACGTATGCCTTCATAATGTAGGGACCAAATTTGAAAGGGTTGATTATAATGTACCTACACACTTATTTACCTTCATGTATGTAGGACACTAAAAATTAATTTGGTCCCCTAAATTATACTGGCCACCATATCATTACTACACCATTTCCGCCATCCCCGCCAGTGGCAATATAACTAGGAACATATTCTCCCCCACCACCCCCTCCACCTCCGTAACCTGGATTCAAATTATTTACAACATTCATACTATTATTCGCACTTTCACCATTTTTTATAGAGCTACTGTTTCCTATACCACCTAAACCAACCCCAGCTCCCCCACCTCCAGGCTTATCATAATCATTAACTGTTCCAACTCCTCCACCACCTCCCCCGCCTCCACTAAGTGTAATATTAATCCCAGGCTGAGGTGTATAAAATGGAATAATAATATTTGGTTGCCATGAAGCACCTCCATTTTGACCTTGATTATATGGTCCTGACGATGTAGCGGAGTCTCCAGCAGTTCCTGGGTTTCCAGAAGCTGCGTTTGAACCTCCAGTTCCACCTTGGTAAATAGGTCCAGATCCAGTAGATGTACCTGCCCCTCCTCCACCACCTCCACCCCCACCATTTAAATCGATACCTCCCGTTTGAGATGTACTTCCACCAATACCCCCTCCCACTCCAGGTTCTACAACACCACTACCATAACCAGGTCCACCACCTCCAGATGTATAAGATATAGTATTATTATTATTATTATAATTTATTGATGAGTTATTTCCAGCAGCACCATGAACTGCGAATTCAAAGCCCAGACCAGGATTACCAGATCCGCCACAACCAACAGTAATAGAAACCTGTGTTGTATCAATTGTTTCTTCTGTAATAAGTGTTATTCCTCCCCCACCTCCACCACCTCCACCAAAAGCTTCTGTGGTATTATATCCACATGCTCCTCCACCACCTCCTCCCACAACTAAAATATTAGCATTTGAAATGCTTTGTGTAAATTGTATTGTAGCTGTACCATTTTGTCCTGGAGTACTAACATTATTAATGAAAGAATTTTTTGTTCCATTTTGTTGAAAAATTATACCATAATATCCGTTAGCATAATAAATATTAATTGTAATATATTGTGAAGTTATTATAGTGAATGGAAAAGGATAATTTATATTCTGAAAAACTTGATTTAAATCATGTCCTCCGTAATAATCAGTTTTATAAAATGTTTGTGGAGCAGCTGTTGACCCTGGAATATAAAGAGCAAATAAACTTGTTAAATCTTGAAAACCAGTACCAGTATTATAATTATAGCCAGTTCCTGTTGAACCAGTTACTCCTCCTAATGATAATGGATAAAATATATCTGATAAATCTTGTCCTCCAGGTATATAATAACCAATAACCTGTTTGAAAGAAAGAATAACTACACCATTCCCTCCACTTGCTCCCGATTGTTTGTTATAATCCCCTCCTCCTCCCCCTCCTCCATTAGTTCCAGCAAATGGCGAAGTAGTTGATGTACCACCGATTCCACCTTGACCTTCAGGATTTGAGATAGGATAAAAAGTTCCTACTTCTCCAGCACCTCCTCCACCTCCCCAATTACCTACATTATAACCATTTAATAAATAAGGAGAAAAACCAGCAGGATAGCCAGAAGCATTTGTCTGATTCCTATCTACACCGATTTGCCCTCCATTTCCACCACTTCCATATGAAGAATTAATTCCTCCAAGGCCATTTTCAGAACCAGCGCCTTGTCCACCATATGCTGTAATTATTGTATTAATTATAGATGGATTGCCCGTATATCCTGCGCCATTTCCAAGTGGTGCAATTATATTTCTATTTCCTCCTTGTCCGCCAGCACCAATAGTTATACCTATTGATTGATTTAGAATCGGTATAAAACTACCTGTTATTAAATCACCACTTGCTCCACCTCCACCCCCTGCTGATAATGATGGAGTAGTATAGCCTGAAGAACCCCCACCTCCTCCTCCAACTACTAAATAAGAAACATCTGAAACAGGTGAGTTAAATTTTATTGAACCAGTTCCTGGATTACTAAATGTAACAAAATAATAACTTGTTCCACTTTGTTGAGGCGTTATAATTGTAGGATTTCCAGTAACATTAAAAAAACTCATATTATATAAACTTAATAAATAAAAAAATTGATTTAATGTTAAATATATATAAATATATTTAATAATAATATAACAGAGCAATGTTAATCCCTATTAAATGTTTTACATGTGGAACTGTTCTTGCGGATAAATATCGCTTTTATTGTGAAGAAGTTAGAAAAAGAAAAATGACAAGAGAACTTCATGTTGACAAAGTAATTTATTTAACACGGCAGTATAGTGAAAAAACGCCTGAAGGAGAAGTTTTAGATGAATTAAATTTAAAAAAAATGTGTTGTAGAAGACATATGTTAACCCATGTTGACATTGAATAAATTAAACCTTTGAAAAGGTTTAGCCAAACAAATATACCTTTTAGATGATTTTTTTTAACACTATATTATATATATGTCACGAAAGTCTAAACGTAGTAATAAAGGAAGAAATAAAGCTACAAAAACAAAGAAAAATATTTATTCCATGATTGGTTGTGCTAAAAAACATAAACATAATAAAAGTTGTTATAATGAAAGTAATAAAAAAAATATTTTTTCATCTTTAGGTAAAAAATCATGTCCTAATTGTGGACCTAATTGCCATTGTTCAAGTAATTGTAATTGTCCTCCTAATTGTCCTGGAAATTGTTATTTAAATAGAAATTTGAAAGGTGGATCTGGTTGTGGTTCTTGTGGATGTCCAATAGCACCTTTATCTTGGAAACAAATGAATCAATTTGGGGGAAATATTGATTATGATAAATCACAATATCCTCCTATTTTAGGTACTGGTCAAAATGGCGGAAATTGTTCAGTATGTAGTCAAATTCCTGTTGTCTCTCCTACACAAAGTGGAGGTAATTTTTATAAAACTGGATCCTCTATTCCTGGACCTTTTGTAGGCCAAGCTTGGGGAACCAAGGTAAATCAATGGCCAGGTATGGATGGTATAGGTGCCAATAGAAATTATTTATCAACAATAGGAAACGTTATTAATAATGATCCAGCATTACAAATGTTACCATCTGATGCTGATGCTGGGTATAAAAATATTAATAGTATGGTAGGAGGTTATGAATATGAAACAAAAAAAAAAGATGATAATAAAAAAAAGAAATTGAAACGAAGAACTAATAGTAACTCAAGGAGTAATTCAAACACAAGGAGTAATTCAAACACAAGCTCATCTACTAATTCTTTAAAAAATAGCTCTTTAGGAGGTAGTTTAATACCTCAAGATTTATTAAATTTAGGAAGTGATATATCTTATAATGTTAAATCAGCATACAATGCGTTAAATGGTTACGGAGCTCCAGTAAATCCATTACCATATAAAGATCAATTGATAAGATAATTGATTAAATTAATTTATATAAAATAATTAATTTTTTTCTGAATATATTTCATAACAATGGCTTTTCCAACCAAATTAAGTCAATTATGTACTCCAGCATATGTATATTTTATTATTTCTGTTTTAGCAATTGTTATTGCTGCTATTCAGAATATGGGAAACAAAAAGAAATATACTTTAGGCAGTTATTCTTGTAATGTTCCTAGTTGTTTAGCAGTTTTTATTGTCAAGATTATATACATTCTATTCTGGACATGGATTTTAAATTTAATATGTAAGGATGGTCATAATGGAATTGCTTGGTTTTTAGTATTATTACCATTTATTCTTTTATTTGTTATCGTTGGCTTAGCAATGATGTATCAAAAAAATAACAAAAAGAATAAAAAATAAATATTCTACTAAAAATTTACTAATATTTTATATAATATTATATAAAATATGAGCAAAATTCAAAGTATTATTTATTTAATTTTATTTATTATTATATTATTTTCAATGAATCAAATATTTTACCAAGAAATAAAAAATCGTTTACATGAAAGTTTTACTAATATATCTACATCTGGTAGAACAGTATTAGGTAAAAAATTAGATTATACAACTCCAACTAAAATTAATACAATGAATGGAAATATGGTTTATCAAAATAATTTAAAAGCTGGCTTTTTAGGGGTTGGACCACCAAAAAATTATATAAAAAATTCCGATGAACATCCATTATATTATGGTTTTCCTTCTTTATCTTAATCTTCAATATTTTTATCCAAATATTACATATTTAGAAGCATACATACCAAATAAAATTAAAAACATACCTGTATAATCATCAATTGTTGTTGGTAGTTTTAACCAAAAAGCATTAGACCATAATTGTGCCAAAAAGTCAAAAACATATGAAGATAATGAAATTTGTGCTGCTGATAAAAATAAATTACCAATTCTATTAGCTGGAATTAAAAACATCCATTCAATAGATGCCCAAAACTCAGATGATAATATTTTTGATAATATACCAGCATCTTTTAAAGCAGGCGTGGTTTGTGTGAATAAAGCGAAATCCATTGTTAATCCAATCATTATATTTAGAAATAACCATAATAAAAATGTAAAAATAAAATTCATTATATAAATATACTTTTAAAAAAAAGTATATTTTTGCTATACTTTTTTTAAAAGTATTATTTTGCTATACTTTTTTTAAAAGTATATTTTTAAAACTAATTTTTTGCTATACTTTTTTTAAAAGTATATTTTTGCTATACTTTTTTTAAAAGTATATTTTTAAAACTAATTTTTTGCTATACTTTTTTTAAAAGTATATTTATATAAAATGGATTATTCATATTTTAAAAAATTACCATATTATTTATTGTTTATATCTTTATTTATATTGGCACAGAGTCTTTCTATGTGGGGTCAATTTGTGACGTTACCTTACAAAAATTTGACTATGTGGGAAGCTTATAAAATGGCTATTCCATTTGCTTGGTTAGATTGGATTGTCATGACTTTTACAGTTATGGTTGGAGATAAATATAATTTAGTTACACCTACACAAGATACATTTTTGCTAATTATTATTCAATTTAGTTTAATATTGTTAATAAATAGATTTTATTTAAAACAGAAAGTGAATATAAGTGATATAATTGCTTTTTTTATTATATTATTTGGTTTTTTTGTTAGTTTCTTTCATTTAATCTCCAAGATTTTTGGTATTCCGATCCCAACTCATCCAGGAAATTCCAATCCAGATAAAACTCATGCTACTACAAGAAGTTTACGCTACAATACTTTAGGTGATAATAAAAAAATGGTTGATTATGCTGAAATATCAGAAATAGAAGAAGATGAAAGACTTGAAGAAAATTAGAAAAAATAATATGTCTTTATTATATAAAAAAATGTCAAATATAATAAAGATTAAAAATGGTATAAGATATGATATGAATGGATGGATTTATGTTTCAATAAAAGGCAATCCTTTTGAACGCGGATATGCGTATGGAAAATTAATAAAAAATGATATGAAAAAAGTAAAAGACATATTAAATTTCATAATTTATAATGATTATGGTGTTGAATGGAATTTTTTTGTTGAATGTTGTAGAAAGTATTTTACTCCTAAAATTAAAGAAAATTTTGAAGAATTTTATCAAGAGATGAGTGGATTTGCTAAAGGTTCAGATTGGTCAGTTGATGAAGTTGTAGCTTGGAATAATTATTTTACTTTAACAGAGAGTTTTTGGGCTAATTTACCTGAAGAAGAATCTATAGCAGTAAAAGGAAATGTAAAAACGACAATGGGATCAAAAGAAGGTGGTGCCGGACAACAAGAAAGATGTAGTGCTTTTATTGCTAATGGCGATTGGACTAAAGATGGTAAAATTGTTGTCGCACATAATAATTTTTCAAATTTCGTAGATGGACAATTAGCCAAATATGTTGTAGATTTAAATCCACCCATGGGAAACCGTATTTTAATGATGGGATTTCCTGGATGGATATGGTCCGGTACAGATTTTTTTGTAACAAGTGCTGGAATAATTGGAACAGAAACAACAATTGGTGGTTTTTTTGCTTATCAAAATAATATACCTATTTCATGTAGAATACGTAATGCGATGCAATATGGAAAAACATTAGATGATTATGAAAAAATGTTATTAGATGGGAATTCTGGTGATTATGCAAATTCTTGGTTATTTGGAGACACAAATACTAATGAAATTATGCGTATAGAATTAGGATTGCGTTTCCATAAAACAGAAAGAACAAAAAATGGATACTTTATTGGGTTTAATGCGCCTTATGATCCAAGAATTCGTAATTTAGAATGTATTAATACTGGGTTTGATGATATAAGACGTCATCAAGGCGCAAGACGTGTTAGATTAAAAGAATTAATGGAACAATGGAAAGGACATTTAGATATTGAAATCGCAAAACAAATTATATCAGATCATTATGATGTATATTTAAAAAAAGAAAATCCTTGTTCTAGAACATGTTGTTCTCATTATGAATTAGATGCTAGAGAATATATGTCGGACCCATCTAGACCCAAACCTTTTCAACCACGAGGTGCGTTAGATGGTAATATCTGCGATACTAATATGGCTAAAAACATGTCCTTTTTATTACGATGGGGGAATTCTTGCGGTATTCCATTTATAAAAGATAAATTTTGTGATGAAAACGCAGAATGGGATTATTTAAGACCTTATTTAGAAGATAGACCCATGGAATCTTGGACAGAATTTTCTATAAATAGCATAAAAGGACATAATAGTAAAAGTATTAGAAATAATAGTAAAAAGAAAATGAGAACTATGAAAAGAATAAAAATTAGAATAAAATAAGTATTTATATTCTGAAAATTTAATTTATAATTATAATATAATATTTTTATATTATAATGAGTCAACAAATCATTGATGAAATTAATAAAATTATTGAAAGTTTAACAAATTTAAAAGATCTAGTTATAAATAGAAACAATGACAATAATTTACCAAGTGTAAGTAAATTACCATATACTATTGGTAGATTTACCGTTAGAGAAGCATCACCTGATAGTTCTTCTTATAGAATCAAAGGTAAAAATGGAGGGAAAACTAACAAATTACTTAAATATAATCAAGTAAAAAATAAAAATAAAACAAGATCTACTAGAAAAAGATGATTTTTATAATTTAATAATATAATAATATTGATAATATTATTATAAAAAAATAACATTATATTAATATAATGGACACAATTGCTTGGAATTTAATTGATAAATATTTTAAAGACAATCCATATAATTTAGTAGCACATCATTTAGACTCTTATAATGATTTTTTTAGTAAAGGTATTTTTCAAATTTTTCGTGAAAATAATCCTATTAGATTTGTAGAACGTGAAGAAGAAACTATATCCAAAAAAACGAGTCAAATTTCACCAAGAGAATGTCGTTTATATTTTGGAGGTAAAAATGGAGACAAATTATATTTTGGAAAACCTATTATTTATGATGATTCTTCTTTTGAAGAAGGAAATAAGCCTTATCCTCATTATATGTATCCAAATGATGCTAGATTAAGAAGCATGAATTATGGTGTAACTATACATTATGATATTGATGTTGAATTTTCTCATTATACAAATAGCGGAGAAAAAATTGAAGAAATAAAAACTTTTGAAAAAATATATCTTGGACGATTTCCTATTATGCTTCATTCAAATTTATGTATTTTAAAAGGATTATCTACAGAAGCTCGTTTTAATATGGGAGAATGTCGCAATGATTATGGTGGTTATTTTATTATTGGTGGGAAAGAAAAAGTTATTGTTAGTCAAGAGAAATTTGCTGACAATATGCTTTATGTAAGGAAATATAAAAAGGATGATTTATATAGTTATTCTTGCGAAATTCATTCTGTATCGGAAGATAGTTCCAAACCTATTAGATATACATCCGCCAAAATTATAGCACCTGATGCTACTTATTCTAATAATCAAATTGTTATTGATGTTCCTAATGTAAAAAAACCAATACCATTGTTTATTCTGATGAGAGCTTTAGGTGTTATTTCTGATAAATCAATTATTGAATATTGTTTATTAGATTTAGAAGCTAATTCAAATATGATTGATTTATTTATTCCATCTATTCATGACGCAAATACTATTTTTACTCAACAAATAGCATTAGAATTTATTAGTAAATTCACTAAAAGACAAACAGTTACAGCCGTTCAAGAAATATTAATGGATTACTTTTTACCTCATGTAGGTGAAGATAATTTTTTAAATAAAGCTTATTTTATTGGTTTTATGGTTAATAAATTATTAAGAGTTTTTTCACAAAAAGAGGCTCCTACTGACCGTGATAACTTTAAATTTAAACGTGTTGAAACCTCAGGATCTTTAATTTATGATTTATTTCGTGAATATTATTTAATACAAAATCGTAATGTTTTCCTAAAAATTGATAAAGAATTTTATTACCATCCTGGTAAATATAGAACTAATTTTGTTAGTTTAATTGAGGATAATTTGAAAGAATTGTTTAAAGATAGATTATTAGAAGATGGTTTTAAAAAGGGGTTTAAGGGTAATTGGGGTGCCGATGTTAACACTAAAAGATTAGGATTAGTTCAAGATTTAAATCGTTTATCTTGGTTTACATATATTTCTCATTTACGTAAAATTAATTTACCTTTAGACCCAACTGCTAAAATTGTTGGACCACATTTATTACATAGCACTCAATGGGGAATAATTGATCCTGTAGATACCCCTGATGGCGCAAATATTGGTTTACATAAACATATATCTATAAGCACTGCTATTACAAATGGATTTTCTTCATATCCTATTATTAAATGGTTGAGAGCCAATACTCCATTAAAACTTTTGAATGAGTGTAAACCAAATATGCTAGCTTCATCAACTAAAGTTTTTGTCAATGGAAATTGGATTGGAATTGTAGACAATCCAGTTCATAGCACAAATATATTAAAGCTATTTAGAAGAAATGGTGTAATCCCTGTTTTTACAAGTATATCATTTAGTTATGAATCTAATATACTTTATATTTACACTGATAGTGGAAGATTGACTAGACCAATTTTTTATAGAGATATGAAAATAGAAGATTCTGGAAAAGTTATATATAGTAAACTTTCATATGATCATGGAACAATTAAAGATATATTGGATTCTAGAAAATATACATGGAATCAAGTTATTTCTGGATTTGAAAAGAAAAATGATACATTTTTTAATGTTCGTAATAATATTTTATATGATATAAACACATTATATCCTGGCTATAATTCATTAGAAAATTTATTAGAATTTTTTGAAAAAAATCGTGCGATAATTGATTATCTAGATACTTCAGAAGAAGAAAATGCTTTGATATGTACTAGACCAGAAGATTTAAAATCAAATAAATATTATACACATTGTGAAATTGATCCATCATTAATATTAGGTGTTATGGGTAATTCTATTATTTATCCTGAAGAAAATCCTTATCCTCGTAATTGTTTTTCTTGTGGTCAGAGTAGACAAGCTGTTTCTGTTTATCATTCCAATTTCCAGCTGAGAATGGATAAAATGGGAGTTATATTAAATTATGGTCAAACTCCTCTTGTAAAATCCCGTTATTTAGAGTATATAAATCATGAAGAACAACCATATGGTGTAAATGCTATTGTTGCTATTATGTCATATACCGGATATAATGTTGAAGATGCTATATTAATAAATGAAGGTTCTGTTAAAAGAGGTATTTTTAGAACAACTTATTATACTACATATGAATCCAGAGAAGAAAGTTCAAAAGTTAGTGGAGCGTCAGTTAATACATTTTTTTCAAATATTGAATCTAAACCAAATGTAAAAGGTATCAAAGATGGTTTTGATTATAGTAAATTGGATAAATTTGGTTTAGTAAAAGAAAATACAGAAATTGATGATCGCATTATAATAATAGGAGAAGTCACTACAAGTCCCGACCAAAAAGGCAGTTATATTGATAATTCTGTTACAACTAAAAAAGGACAATTAGGATTTGTTGATAAAGCATTCATGACGGAAGGAGAAGAGGGTTTTAGAATTGCTAAAGTTAGAGTTCGTGAAGAAAGATTACCAGCCATTGGTGATAAGATGGCTTGTGCCTTACCAACACAACAAGTTTTAACAAATGAAGGCTGGGTTGAAATTCAACATATTGATATTGCTAGACATCAAGTAGCTACTCTAGATGTAGACGGTAATATGTGTTATGAATATCCTACAGCTAAATTTGAATATAATCATAATGGTCCAATGTATAGTGTTAAAAATAAACAAGTTGAAGTTGTTTGTACATTAAATCATAAATTGTATGTTAAGCGCAGGGAAAAAAATAAAGGTGATAAAGATTATGAACTAATTAAAGCACAAGATGTAATTGGTAAAATGGTTCGTTTTCAAAAATCTATGGAAAATGTATATCCAGATATTGAATGGATGGAGATTGACGATAAACTATATAAAATGGATGATTGGTTACAATTATTAGGTATGTTTATTGCGGATGGGTCTACTAATTCAGGAGCTATTTATATTTCAGCATTAAAAGATAGAAAAATAGCATTTAATACAAATATGTTGACAAAACTTGGAATAAAATATAAATATGATAATATTAATTATAACTTTAGTATATTAAAAGGACCATATCCAGATATATACGTACATCTTGATAATTTAAGTGTTGGAGCATTAAATAAATATTTACCAGACTATGTTTGGAATTTATCTAAAAGACAAAGTATTATATTGATTGATGCTTTATTACAAGGTGACGGTCACACGTATAATGATGGGTTTTCACGTTATGGCACAATAAGTTTAAGATTAGCTAATGATATTTGTAGATTGGCAGTTCATTGTGGCTGGTCTGGAATTACAAAAATAGCGGCTGAACCTGGAGATTCACCACATATGATTAGAGGCTCTGGTAAAAATAAAGAAAAATTTCATTTAATTGAATCAAAAAATACATATTATAAGGTTAGTATTATTCGTAAGCAAAATCAACCATTTATCAATAAAAAAGTAAACGAATCCAATAAGGAAGAATTAATAGATTACGAAGGAAAAGTGTATTGTATAGAAATGCCAACGTCACATTTATATTATATGAGAGAGAATAATTACGCACCATCTATGCTCATAGGAAATAGTCGCGCTGGACAAAAAGGCACGATAGGTATAATAATTCCTGAAGAAGATATGCCATTTACATCTGATGGTGTAAGACCCGATTTAATAATTAATCCACACGCACTTCCATCGCGTATGACAATTGGACAATTAGTAGAATCGTTATTTGGAAAAGCTTGTTGTATGTATGGCGCATATGGTGATTGTACAGCATTTTCAACAAAAGGATCAAATTATGATACATATGGGCAAATGTTAACAAAAGTTGGATATCATCATAGTGGTAATCAAATTTTATATAATGGTTTTTCAGGACAACAAATATATTCGGAAATATTTATAGGACCGACATATTATATGCGTTTGAAACATATGGTAAAAGATAAAATTAATTATCGTGCTACAGGTAAACGTAACTTTTTAACTCGTCAAACAAATCAAGGTAGAGCTAATGACGGTGGTTTAAAAATAGGTGAAATGGAACGTGATGGAATTATGGGACATGGTTTATCCTATTTCTTAAATGAATCTTATATGGTAAGAGGTGATCAATATTATATGGCAGTATGTAATAAAACAGGCGCTATAGCTGTTTATAATCCAGATAAAAACTTATTTTTGAGTCCTTTTGCTGATGGACCATTAGTATTTAATAAAAATGTAGAAGGTCAAGAAATATTGGATGCTATCAGTAAATTTGGACGTTCATTTAGTGTTTTACGAATTCCATATGCTTTGAAATTATTAATACAAGAATTACAAGTAATGAATATACAAATGAGAATTATTACAGAGGACAATATAGATCAACTAACAAATTTATGTTATCAATCTAGAAATATAGATAAATTATTACATATAGAACCAGGAGATTTAGCTGAAAGAAGTATAAAAGAAATTATTGAAAACTATAAATTAGAAATGGAAACAAAAATTAGAATAGTTGATAATGAAAAGAATGAAAAGAATAATAAAGAAAAAGAAGTGATAAGTGTTGAACCTCAAAACTTTGAATCAGAAGATCAAGAATTTATACCAGAATCACCCCCAACGGCCCCCGGTTCTCCAGCATTTAATCCTCGTACACCTTCATTTAGCCCTCCATCTGGACTAGAAACAGAAACACCACCACCTGAACCAGGAACTCCATATAATCCCTTTTCAGGGGGATCAATAAATTTATTTTCAGATCCAAATATGAATGCTTCGTTTAATATGTTAAATGGGGAAAGTCAATCTAAAATATTACAAATGGAACCAAATGAAAGAGAAATAGTTATGAGAGAAATTATAAAAAAAAGCGGTAGACAAGAAAATTCAATGGAAGAACAAATATTTTCAACCAATAATAATAATCAAAATGATAATGTTTTAGAACCATATTTTAATGCTTTACCAGTTGGAAAACAATTAGAAGTATTAAAAGGTGGATATCAATCAATGTCAAAAGAATTTAGTAAATTGGAAGGAAAAATGGATGATCCATTAATAACAATAAAAAAACCTATTTCAATACAAGAAGAACTAACAAAAAAATTGCCTTTATTATCTGTAGAAGACAAATTAGATATAAATACAAGTACAAATGACACGAATACAAATGACACGAATACAAATGATATGAATACAAATGATATGAATACAAATGATATGAATACAAATGATACAACTAGTAGTAGTAGTAATACAAAAAAAATAATATTTTAAAATAATAAAAAATATAAATTAAAATTGAAACAAAATAAAATCAATATGTTTATATTATAATAAGAATGGCAACTCAAAACACAAGTAGGTTAATTTCTCAAATATATAAATCCAGAAATGTTGTTCTAGAATTAATGGAAAAACAAGATTACAATGTTTCAGAATATAAAGGTTTTAGTATAAATGAAGTAAATACTATGAAAATAAATAACCAATTAGATATGATATTAGAAAAAAATACAAACGAGGTCAAAAACAAAATATATATAAGATATTATTTAGCAAAAGCTTTAAGACCCAATAATTTACAAGAAATGATTGATGATTTATTCAATGTTGAAGAAATTTTATCAAAAGATGATACATTATTTATTATTGTAAAAGATGAAGTGAATGAAACATTAATAAATACAGTAAAACATATTTGGGAGACAGATAAAATATTTATTATTATTGTACCATTAAAAAGATTACAATTTAATATTTTGGAACATATTTTAGTACCTTCTCATCGTGTTTTATCCATAAATGAAACAATACAAATAAAAAATAGATATAATATTGTAAATGATATTCAATTTCCAGATATTTCACGTTTTGATCCAGTTTCTCAAGCAATTGGTATTAGACCAGGACAAGTATGTGAAATAATTAGACCAAGTAAGACAGCTATTTCAGCTCCATATTATAGAATTTGTATATAAAAAAAATAAAATAAAAAAGTATTATATATAAAAACATGATGAATACTAATGAAATTCCTAATAAATCACAACAATTTGATGAAAAAATAAATAATATAGAAAAACAATTTTTTTCAGCTTTAGATGATTTTAAAAAATATTATGTTTATTATAATAAAAATCCAGAAGTTAATGAATTTCAAAATTATTATGTTAATAGTAAAGGACAATTACAGTCTATAAGTAAAGATTTATTTATAACTACAAATGATATCAGTAAGAATATTGAAATTTTGAACAATCAAATGAAAGAGGTTTCAATTAAATTAAATAATGAAAAGAAAATATATGATGAATCAATGAAATTACTTGGAAATTTACAAAATACTAAAAATGGTTCTGAAGTTTTGATAAGTGATTCTAAAGAAGAATATAATAAACAATATTATTATAATGTTGAATTAATATGTGGAATACTTATTGTAGGTGTAATATTAGCAACATTTTTTAAATCCAAGGTAATTAAATCTAAATAATTCGTAAATAACTTGTATTATTTTTAAATATATAGTTTATGTTTTATTTTGGTAATAAATTAAAGAAACCAATTATTAATTCAGAATTAGACAATTATATAAAAAAATCATTAATTAATTCGTTGAAGGAAATTAAAGAAAATTATTCTAGTAATAATAAAAAATATAGTATTGATAGTATTGATAGTATTTTAAAAAATATAGATATAGATAATTCACATGAATATCCATCTATAAATAATATATATTTTATATTACCATTTGTTAGTTTGGTCTCTTTTTTTGCTGGGTATAATTTTAGAAGCATCTTAATAAAAACTATATCTTAAAAATATAACTTTTCTTTATTTATATATATTATATATTATGGATGATTTCAATCAAATAAATGATGATAAAACAAAAGAAGCTTTAATAAAAATAGAAGTTTTACAAAAAGATTATGAAGTTACTCTTCAACAATATCAAGAAGCTGTTCAAAATTATATAACTTCATTAGAAGATAGCAATTCAAATAATTATTCTGATAACTCTTCATTTACTTCATTAAAAGGTAGAACTTGGTGGGGGACTCAAGGTTTAAAAGAAGGTACTGTTTCAAATGAATCTGAATGTATATCTATGTGCGCGTCTGATGAAAAATGTAGTGGCGCTACATTTAATCCAGTAAAAAGATATTGTTGGACAAGATCCGGTAATGGATCAATAAGCACTGGGTTAGATTCAGATTCTGCTTTAATTAAAAAACAAACCGCAGCAATTAGTGTAATGAAAGTATTGAATGATAAATTAATAAATTTAAATAAAGAAATATCAGAATCTCTTTTAAAAATAAATCCTCAGATAAAAGAACAAATAGAAGAAAAAAATAAAAAACAAGAAGAATTAAATACATCTTATCAACAATTATTGGAACAAAAATCAGAAATGGAAAAACAAAAGCAAGAATATAATGCTGTTAACACATTTAACCAAAATGAAAATATTTATACAGATGAACAAAATATTTCTAATCGTTTTTGGTTTTTGATTACATTTATTGTTTTATTGATGACAATTAATAAAATGTTCAATTTGCCATCTCCTTCTTTATCATTTTATATATGGCTTTTTATTATATCAGCTTTTGTAACATTAACATTTAATTTAACTTCATCTAGTGGATTTTTTATGTGTATTTTAGTATTAATGTGGATAATTTTAATGAAAACTGGTAATTTGCCTAGTCCTTAATAATAATAATTTATTACTTCTTTATTATTTCTTTATTACTTATTACTTCTTTATAAAAATGTAAATAAATATATTTTTCTATTTATTTATATTAGAAATGAATACTGATTTATTTAAAATATCATTAAATCAAGGAAAACAATTTAATAATTATCAAAATAAAATAAAAAAGACAATTAAATCAATACAAAGTTTAAAAGAAGGATTTGTAAATGAACAAGATGAAATGTTATTAAGGCCTCAAGATGATGGTTTCAAATCAGTATTACAAAATCAACGCCAACTGATAAATAATAATAATAAAGCGAATCAACAACAGTTTGATCAATTACGCAGTTTACAAAATAAATATCAAAATTTTATACAACAATACAATCAAATTCAAAAAACTCTTGGTGATTCTAGTTTAGAAGTAATTAATAGAACTAACAATAATAAATATTTAAATAAAAATATCAAATTTACTGATGGAACTATATGTTATGTTACTAATCAAGGTATAGCTAAACCATATTCTACTTCTGATATATTAAAAAATAATTCTGGAAAAAATGGTTGTCCTTTAGAAAAGGATATTATAAATCTAGCGATTCCATGGTTAACATCCTATGTTCCTGGATCTCTTATTCCAACGAATCCTACATTAATAGTAGGTGAAAATATGATTAGTGGCGAAAGTTGTGGTAATGAAGGAAAAAATATATATGCGTCAACATTAATAGATAATCCAAGTTCCTCATATATAGGATGTTATAACGACAAACCATTTATAACAAATATTAATATTGTTCCAATAATGAATTCAAGTAATTCAGTAAATGGATTTATATCTGGGAGTTCAAGTATTTATTTGAATAATAATGACACTTTTGGACCTTGGGCCGCATTTGACCAAAATCCTAATACATTTTGGAGTAGTGAGGATTCTATTAATAATAAATATAATTCTGAAACAGGTATATATGAAGGAATGACTTCTTGGAACATAATAAATTTAGGTACAGTTAGTGGTGAATATTTAACGATTACTAATCCTAATTTAGTTAATTTAACGCAATATTCAATATCACCTAGGATGGATTCTTTTTCAACAAGTAGTCCTAATAGTTGGTATGTTTTAGGTTTTTATAACAATCAAGCATATCAAATAGATAGACAAGAAGGTCAACAATTTATCAATTCATCTCCAAAATTTTATTCTATTCCTGCTTATACATATCAATTTAATGTCTTTATGTTGTTAGTTGATAGGGTTGGAAATGATGATCAAACATCTAATCGTTCTTCAGTACAAATAGCTGAATGGAATTTATTTTCAAATTCTTTAACTACTAGTAATGATACAATGGCTATGACTTTGGCAACAAATTTAATTGGAAATTCATCATTTGACCAATGTCAACAATATGCTATTGATAATGGATATCAGTATTTCGGTACAACTGATTATCAATCCAATGGACTATCAACATGTGTAGTTTCTAACGATATATCAAGAACACAGATGTATGGCGATGGTACGAATCAAACAACAGCTATTCCTCTATGGGAAACAAATACATCGGGAACAAATGCTACAACTTGTTACGTAAGTTCAGAAGGAACATTGAATATTAATGATAGTTCGGGTACAGTAGTTTGGTCATCACCTAATCCACCTCAAGATTGTTTAAATGGTGGTTATGTAAATCCGGATACAATTCAAGGAAGTTTTGGTGGTAATTGTGTAGGAAAACCATTAAATATTGATTGTGGTAATCCTAATCCCAATCAAAGTTATGGAACTGATGGAATAGTAGGAAATTTAAATGATATTTTGAAAAATAAAGCAAATAATATGCTAAATCAAACAAATTGGACTTATAATCCTTTAACAGATTGGACAGGACAAGATCCAGCATATTGTTGTAGTAAAACTCTTAATTATTCATATCAATGTGGTAATGGTGCGTTTAAAACAGGAGAAATAAACGGAGGAACTAACATTAATTTTGATTGTACAACTGAGGTAAGTAATTGTGTATTTTTTTTAATTTTACAAGACGATGGTAATCTTTGTTTAAATAGAGGTTCCGATCCTTCAGAAAATAAAGGTACTATTTGGTGTTCAAATACGAATGGACAACAAAAATCTATTAATTCAGATTGGGTTTCAACAAAAGGCAAATATGGTAGAAATTATTTAAAAAATAATGAAACATTAGTTGCTGGAGAATGGATTGGTTCAAATGATGGTTCAATGAAATTAATTATGGGGACAGATGGTAATTTAGTTTTATATACATCAGAAATAAAACCTGGTTGTAATAAAAATAATAATAATTATTATGGTGATAAAGATATAAATGCGGTTTATAAATTAAATTCTATTGGTAATAAAAATAATTTGGGTAAATTAGCATATATAGATTCTGATTCAAAATTAAAAGAATACCCTGATTCAATGATAAGTTATTCAAATGATTATCAATTATATCAGGGTTATGATTCAGGAGGCAATGATTTATCAACACTTCAAGCATCAACAATAGATGATTGTAAAACTGGTTGTGATAATAATATAAGCTGTGCTGCTTTTGTTTATCAGTCTAATACGTCAATGTGTTGGTTGAAAAATAGCAATGCTTATCCAAAAGGAGATAAACAAATTAATAATACTTTAGTATTAGGAGTAAGAAAACCAAAGTTGAAAGGTTCTTCTACTTGTTCAAATGAAATAGTAGATGTTGATACAATACAATATGATAATTATTCAAAAGGTCCAAATATGGAAGTAGATACAGATTGTAGTGCTAATTCTAAACCAGTTTCTAAAGAAAATATGGATAAATATGATCAAATAAAAAATAATTTGTTCAATTTGGGTCAACAAATTGCTTCAGAAATGGAAAATTTATATAATCAAGATAATAAAATATATGAAAAATTAAATATGAATGA
>Ga0209086_10001284_pt1 | contig 20541 bp, 18 predicted proteins | sample M_130207_XF_Meta_FD_187312 | JGI IMG/M metagenome (GOLD analysis project Ga0209086, IMG submission 187312) | Freshwater microbial communities from Lake Montjoie, Canada to study carbon cycling - M_130207_XF_MetaG (SPAdes) (version 2) | ecosystem: Environmental > Aquatic > Freshwater > Lake... | reverse complement strand
ACCGCGATCAAATCTCTTCAGCCACCACTTACCCGTCTGCATGCTCAGGTAGCCCTTCTGCTTGAGCATCGTCGGCAGCGTGCCTGCTTCTTCGAGATGCTTGCTCATCACTTCGCGCCCCGCTTCAAACTCAGCGCTGTTCTGCGGTCCTTTTTTCTTTCCTGCCCCGGGAACGAGTGGCGGGTCGTTACTCGTCACTTTGTGCTGATGCGGATACAGTCCCGTGATGATCGTCGCCAAACTCGGACAGCATAGACTGCTGGTCACATAACCTCGGCGAAACGTCAGGCTCTCACTCGCCAACTTGTCCAGATTCGGCGTCTGAATGACCTTGTTTCCAATGAATCCGTAATCGCTCCACAGATGATCGTCCGAGATGATCATCACAATGTTCGGCAGCGCATCGGCAGCAGAAATAAACAGTGGTAGAGCAAGCAGGGAGAGAAAAAGTCGGCGGATCATGGGCGCAGAAGAACGAAGGAGTGAGAAAGCATCTTGCCATTCAATTCGGTTCAGGATTGAATCAAGATTATGGATGAAACCTCTCCACCGCCCCTGCCATCGCAGCCCAACACCAAGCTCTGGTGGTTTGTCTGGATTCTATGTACCGTCATTTTCCCTGGAAGCACGTTAGGCCTGCTAGCTGTACTGCCTGGCAGTCTTGAATGGGTTTGGATCGCAGCGGGAATCGGGTGCTTTGTCTTTCACCTCATTGCGAGCGTCAAACTAGGCAAAGGACGCTCTGGTGGGTTGATCGCCGGACTGATCTTTGGTGGCTGGGCGTTGATACTGGCGTCTCTGTTTGTCGGCTGTTTAGCCCTAGTCACTCTAGATCGATGAGTGCCGCCCTCCTGAAACGCACTACCTCGCGCTGTCCCCGGTGTCACCAGCCCTGCCCGGCCACGGTGGAGCAGGTGGATGGCAAGGTCTTCATGAAGCGGCGCTGCATCGCGCATGGTGAGTTCAGCGCGTGCATCGCCAGTGATGCACGGTTTTACTGGCTGGCGCAGGGCAAGGAAGAAAACCGCTGCTGCTCGGGTGGTGCGTGCTGCACAGCGGAAGGCAAAACTGCGGGCACATTGGGCCGTAATGCGGAAGGGCGCGGCACGAATCCCATCGAGACGCTGTCCACTTGCCTGGCGCTGATCGAAATCGTCAACTCCTGCAATCTGTCCTGCCCGACGTGCTACGCGGATTCGCCCATCGGCATTGGTTCGAAGGTGGATGCGGTGCCGATGGTCGAAATCCAAGCGCGGGTGGATGGCGTGATCGCTCGCAAGGGCAAGATCGAAATATTGCAGCTTTCGGGTGGTGAACCCACGCTGCATCCGCAACTGGCCGAGATTTGCCGTTGGGCGAAACAGCATGAGCAGATCGACTTCCTGCTGATCAACACGAACGGCGTCCGTTTTGCCAAAGAACCCGCGCTTTGTCACGAACTCGGCGAAATCTTCCGCAACGGCGGCTTGCAGGTCTATTTGCAGTTCGATGGCTTGCAGGAGGCCGGACACACCGCGCTGCGCGGAGCCGATCTGCGCGAGGTGAAGCAAAAAGCACTCGCTAACCTCGCTGCAGCGAACATTCCCGTCACGCTCGCGATGACGGTGACGCATGACAACCTGCCGCATCTCTGGCAGACGATTCGTTTCGGTCTCGATGATGCCAATATTCACGGCGTGACCTTCCAGCCGGAGTTTTTGAGCGGACGCAATGAAGCGACCAACGCCAAGCAGCGACTCAACACCGCCGACATCCTCATGGCCGCTGTCGAGCAATCGCAGGAGCAGCTTCGCTTTGAAGACTTCACTCCCCTGCCCTGCGGCGATCCAAATTGCGCCACCATCGGTTATCTGATTCGTCGCGATGACCAAGTCTGGCATGTGAGTGACTTCCTCGACTTTACCAAGCTGCAAGGCTTCCTCCAAGACAAGATCCACTACACGCTCGCGGACCTGGCCAAATGCGGCTGTGAGAACGAACCGCTCGGCGAACTGCTCAAGACGATGGAGCAGACACGCAGCATGGCCTTCCGTCTGATGGTGAAGCCCTTTATGGATGCCTGGACGTGGGACGAAGACCGCATCGACCGCTGCTGCACGCATGTGATTCGACCTGATGGCAAACTGGACTCCTTCTGCCGCTACTACTCCGGCTTTCCTGACACCAAGGCATCTTTGTGAACCCTTCACCGCAGCACCAACTCATTCCCGGCAGCGCCGCGTATGCCGCATTGATGGCGACGGGCATTCTTATCGGCGCAGTGTTTTGGTATCGACGTTCCAAAGGTCAAAGCGACCTGTTGCTCATCTATCTCGGTGCGCTCATCGGCGGCTTTGCGGGTGCCAAGATCGCTTACCTGCTCGCTGAAGGCTGGCTCGAATGGCAGCAGCCTGACCGCTGGCTAAAATGGGCCACAGGCAAGTCCGTGCTCGGCGGATTGCTCGGCGCTTATGCGGGCGTGGAAGGCACCAAGCATCTCGTCGGCCACAAAGCCTCCACCGGAGATGCCTTCGCGGTGATCGTGCCCATCGGCATCCTGCTCGGCCGCGTTGGCTGCTACTTGAACGGATGCTGCCTCGGCAAGCCGACCGCCGGTGTGTTTGCCGCACGCGATGCCGCAGGAATCATGCGCTGGCCTGCTCCCGTTGTCGAAGGTGCCTTCCAGATCGTCATGCTCATCACAATTCTACTGCTGCAACGACGCGGTTTGCTGCGCGACCGCTTGTTCTTTCTCTACCTCACTGCCTACGGTCTGTTTCGTTTCCTGCACGAGTTCATGCGCGACACGCCGAAGGTCTTTCTCGGCCTCAGCGGCTATCAGTTCATCGCACTGGCGATGGCAGCCATCGGCTTCGCGATGCTAAGCAAGCGAACCAAATTCATGCTTGCACAATCGGCCCCAAACTCTCAGGCTTGAACCATGAAACGGGAAGCTTTCCGTCGCGTGCTATTTACCATGGTAGCCGCCATACTAGCATCGCCGTGGCTCACGCCATGCAGCAGCAGTGGCACTAGTAGCACCTCTGGCTACGTCCCCGACCTCCCTGTTAAGCAAGACCGGGACCTCATCTACAAACCGGCCATGCCCGGTGCCGTCCTGAGCGTCCAGCAAAATCAATCCATTTCCCGCCGCCTGCTGATCAACACCGAGGACCTGGAAAAAATGGTATTGGCCAAAAACCAAGAGCCCATCGTCAGTCCCGAATCTACAAGATCATCTCTCCGGAAGAGCGCAGCCAGCACTCTAAGCGGATTCGCCAAAGTTCTTGGTTTCTTCAATCCATTCAGCCTTTTCAACAGAAACTCTAATGACGAGTCTTATGTCGGAGTTCAGAGACGAATCACGCTCTCTACCCGCCCCCTAGTGCTGTTGCAGGGCGATGTTGTCAGCTTCGCTCCTCATGAGAATGGAGATGCTCCTTATTTGGCGCAGGCATCGACTCTCGTCACGCTGGCGAATGTCAGCATAACGACGCAGGATGGGACGATTTTCGCCATGGCTCAGCGTATCCATTTTCGCGGCCCTTCGTCTGAGATCATTCTTGAAGGAAACCCCATCGTGAAGTTTGGACATCAGGAGATCAAGGCCGCGCGCCCTAATGCACTCATGAAGCTCAATTTTGCCACTCGCACCGTCACAGTCAGCAGTCGGGCCATTGAAACCAAGTTTTGATCCGCCAACAAAGCGAATCCATGCTTGCACCCGCGATGTGAGAAGGCAGCCTGAAGCATGAATAAAAACCTCCGGCGTTTGTTGCCGGTGCTCCTCACCTCCTTCCTCCTGCTGTCTTCGTGCAAGCTGCACGTCGGCTCCCTTGCCTCAAACGCCATTCATTGGGTGGCGCGGCCATTTAATACAGAACCACTGGATTACCTGCCAGATCCCAATTTTAAACAGTGGGCCGCCAGACCTGGACCATTATTGGAAGTGCAAACTGCGAAGATCACCTCAAACGGCCTGTTCATTCGCGACGATGAACTCCTCAAAGATAGCCACAAGGCACCACGCCCAAGCTCAGGCATTCGTGGCAAAGCAGGCGATCTCATGGGGTTCGTAACGACACTGTTGGCCATCGCCAGCGGTTCAACCAAAGAAGACAACCTGGGTTCAATCGACGACACGAGACGCCAACTGGCAATCAATGAATTTCCCTTTGTTTTGCTGCAAGGCGATGACCTAATCTATCTCAAACAAGACCAGCAGCCCTGGCCCAAGATCGCACGGGCCTCCAATCGCAGCAAGGTAACGGTCATTACGCCTGACGGCACCTTCTTTGGCATCGCGCAGCGCATTCATTTCCGTAGCGACTCTTCCGAAGTCATCCTTGAAGGCGATCCGACCGTGCAATCCGGCCAGCAGCACATCAAAGGCACCAAACCCGACACCGTCATGAAGCTCGACTTCGCGAAAAGACGCGTCACCGTCAACGGGCCTGTGATTGAAAAAAAGCTGTTTCGATGAGCTACTTCAAGCTCTCCCGATACGCCGCCCACTTCTCACGCAGTTCCTTGAGAATATCAGCGTGCTTCGCATCAGAGATGAGGTTGTGCTCCTCCAGCGGATCGGTTTCGAGGTCGTAGAGTTCTTCGACTAGCGGGTTCGGCTCGATCCAGCGAATATATTTCCAGCGCTGCGTGCGCACGGCTTCGCTGGGCGGTATGCGTGATGCAACACTGTGATGCTCGTAGAAGAATTCGGTGCGCCAGTCCTTGGGCACATCACCTTCGAGCACGGGCTTCAAACTGCGGCCCTGCATCGCTGCGGGAACGGGAATCCCGGCCAGATCGAGCATCGTGGGCGCGAGATCGACGTTGAGCGCCATCGCATCCACCTTGATGCCGCGTCGCTCTTTGCCAAAACGCGGATCACGGATGATCAGCGGCACACGCATGTCTTCCTCATACGCAAACCATTTATCCGCCATGCCGCGATCAGCGAGCGCATAACCGTTGTCACCGGCGAAGATGATGATCGTGTTCTCCAAGAGTTTCTGCTGCTCCAGCGCTGCCAAAAGACGGCCAATCTCTCGATCTACACCGGTGATGAGGCGGTAGTAGTCATGCAGAATGTCCTGCGCCTTCTGCGGTTCATCAAACCGCCATTCCCAGCGGCGGCGGCCTTCGCTTTTTTGCATAAATTCAGGCAGACGCTTGAACGCCTCGTCCGTCGCCAGCTTCGGCAGCGGTATCTCGATGCCATCGTAAAGCCCTTCATCGCGTGAATCCGGTTCGTACTCACGCTTTTCATGATCGCGGGCATGCACGGCATTGAAGCTGATGCTCAGCGAGAACGGTTTATCCTTCGGTGCCGCTGTTAGAAAGCTCAGGGCGTCATTGCCCATCTTCGCAGTCTTATGCGTGCGTGTCGGATCATTCGGTTCGATGAAAAACTTGCCCGCCTGACCACCTTCTCCCCGCCAATAGTCAAAATCTGATGACTTCTCTTTCGTGGCCTTCTCATTGCCGACGCCATATTTACCGATGAAGCCAGTGTGGTAGCCCGCTGCACGCAATTGTCCCGGATAGGTGTCTTTCCAAGCCGCAGCGCTGAGGCCTGTGGCGAAATCTTCGATGCCATGCCGCCGCATCCATTGACCGGTCAGATACGTCGCCCGGCTCACCGCGCAGATCGAGGTAGTGACGAACATGTTTTTGAATAACACCCCTTCCTTCGCGAGCCGATCAATGTTCGGTGTCTCCACGATCTTATCTCCCATGCAGCCGAGCGCATTATAGCGCAGATCATCAACAAGCAGGAAGACGATATTGGGTTTGGCAGGTGCGGCCTGAATCAGCGAGGAACAGAACAAACCAAGTGTGAGCAGCAGACGGATCAGCATAGGCGGCTCTGAACGTGTCCGCAGACGCCATGCTTTCCGCAAACTCTCAACCTCGGCCTGCGTATGGTAAGCAACCATGGATCCCCTTCTCGAATTTCACCTCGCTCAAACACGCCGTCAGTTCTTCGGCCACACCGGCCTGCGCCTCGGAGGTGTCGCACTCGCCAGCATGATGGGATCACGTTTGGGAAATGCGGCATCTGCCTCCGTGCATCAGCCACTGCCGGGACTGCCTCACTTTGCGCCAAAGGCCAAGCGCATTATCTACCTGCACATGAACGGCGCTCCTTCGCAGCTCGATCTGTGGGACCACAAGCCGCAGCTTCAGCAGCACTACGACAAAGACCTGCCCGACAGCGTGCGCAACGGCCAGCGCATCACCGGCATGACCAGCGGTCAGGCACGCTTTCCTGTGGCACCCACCATGTTCAAGTTCCAGCAGCATGGGCAATGCGGTCGCTTTGTCAGTGAGTTGCAGCCGCACACGGCGAAGATCGTCGATGAAATCGCTGTCATCAAAAGCGTCCACACCAGCGCCATCAATCACGATCCGGCCTGCACCTTCGTCATGACCGGCAGCGAAGTGCCCGGCAAGCCCAGCATCGGTTCTTGGCTCGCTTATGGCCTCGGCAGCGAGAGCAACGACCTGCCCGCCTTCGTCGTATTCACGCCCACCTTCCCCGCTGCCAGTCAGGCGCAGGCTCTGTTCACCCGGATGTGGAGCAGCGGCTTCCTCGCCACGAAATACAGCGGTGTCGCGTTGCGCGGCCAGGGTGATCCCGTGCTCTATGTAAAGAATCCACCCGGCGTCGATGCCACCGACCGCCGCACGATGTTGGATGGACTCAATAAGCTGAATCAAATCAATCATGCACGCATTGGTGATCCTGAAATCCAAACGCGTATCGCCCAATACGAAATGGCCTTCCGCATGCAGACCAGCGTGCCGGAACTCACTGACCTCAGCCAGGAGAGCAAGGCCACACTCGACATGTATGGCGAAGATGTTCACCGCGCTGGCAGTTTCACCCACAGCGCCATCATGGCCCGCCGCCTCATTGAGCGCGGCACCCGTGTGGTGCAAATCCTGCATCGCGGTTGGGATCAGCATAACAACCTGCCCAAGCTCCTCGCCGGTCAGATCAAGGACACCGATCAAGCCTGCGCCGCTCTCGTCATGGATTTGAAGCAACGCGGCCTCCTGCAGGACACGCTCGTCGTCTGGGGCGGCGAATTCGGTCGCACCGTTTATTCGCAAGGCACGCTCACTAAAGAAAACTACGGCCGCGATCATCATCCGCGCAATTTCACCATGTGGATGGCCGGTGGCGGCGTCAAAGGTGGCATTGAGCACGGCGAGACCGACGACTTCAGCTACAACATCGTCAAAGACCCCGTCCACATCAACGATCTCAACGCCACGATCCTTCAGCTCATGGGCATCGACCACCGCAAGTTCAGCTTCAAGTTCCAGGGCTTGGATCAACGACTCACTGGCGTGGAGGAACATCATCCGGTGAAGGCCGTGTTGGCGTGATCATTCGCGGCGCTTGATCTCCACTAACACGGGCCGATGGTCCGAACCCAAATCGGGTCCTATCTCACGCTTCTGCACCATCAGGCGACCTTTAAGCAACACATGGTCTATAGGGATCATTTGCGGCAAACCCACGCTCCATGTCGGTCCCCATACAGGTGGCACAGAATGGAATCCCATTCCACTTTCCTCCATCAGCAACCTCATTCCATCACACCAAGGCGTGGAGTTTAAATCGCATGTTAGGATGACATCTCCAGACATTGGTTTCAGAAGAGTTGCTAGTTCATGAATATGTCTTTTCCTTTCCTGGGCGTTCTGTAGGCCAAAAGGTCGCGGTGGATGCGCTCCGATGAATGTGAGCGGCCTTCCCTCATGCTCCAGATGCACCACCAGCGTCGGAACATTCAAAATCTCAAACGTCATTAAGGGCAAGTGGGTAAAGCATACCACGCTGAAATTTCCAAAGCTGAGGCCATCAGCATGCTTTGGATACTTGCGATAAAGCGGCTCCAGATCACTCCGCCACGATTGATTCACTTCAATCAGGCAGACAATATCGGCATCGGTGCTCAGAACGTAATCCACCACGGCCTTGCGCTGTTGATTTTCGATGAAGACATTGAAGGTGAGCACACGCAGAGGAATCTTCGCATCAATCACCTCGGGTGGATCAAAACCACTGCCTGGAATGGAGACAATGAGCCAAATATTCCACAGGCAGGAAGCGCTGGCAAACATTGCTGTCCATACATGGCGGCGCAGCCACGCCAAAAGACCGATGGCGATGCAAACGACCACATATTGCAGGCGAAAATGGGCAAACAAATCAAACACCCACCAGAAGCGGCCCAAACTACCCAGCCAGGTGATCAGGAGCATTAAACCGAGGACCAATGGAACAATTCTTTTAGTGAATTTAAGACGCATTGAAGTAGGCCGTAAAATGAGGCTTTGATGGAGTTAGAGACCTCTCTCTTGAAAAATCTCCACGGTCACTGACCGGTGGTCTGATCCCATTTCAGGCCCGATCACACGCTTCTGCACACTTAGGCCGCCTTTGACGAGCACATGGTCGATGGGGATCATCATCGGCAGTTTCAAGCCCCAAGTCGGCGGCCACACTGGATCGACCGAGCGGAATTGCAGGCCGCTGTTCTCACACAGCAGGCGCATGCCATCACACCAAGGCGTGGCGTTGAAATCTCCTGCCACAATAACTTCACCATGGATACCAGCGGCGATGGAACCGATCTGGGCAAGCTCATCCCGCCACTCGTGTGCGCTCAAACCGCCCATCGGCGGGATGGCGTGCGCGCCGATGAAGGTCAGCGGAACGCCGAGGTGGTCGAGATTGAGCACGATGCTGGGCAGCCGCCAGATCGTGAACCGGCGCACCTCGCTGCTTTTCAGCGGCAGCCGCGTGTAGCAGGCGAGGCCAAAATTGCCGTCGTTCATCTCTTCAACCCGATGGGGATACTTCACCCGCAACGGCTCCAAGTTCATGCGCCAGGTTTCATCCACCTCCAGCAGGCACACGATGTCTGCATCCGCCTTCAACACATGTTCAATGGCAGCGACGTGATTCTCGTTGTCCGTCATGACATTGAAGGTCATCACCCGCAGCGGCTTGGCTGTCTTCGTTTCCACTTTTTCAGCGGTCTGATGGAAAGTCTGAACGATCTGCGCATTCCAGAGCAGCGAGATCAACGAAACCATCACCATCCAAGTGCGACGAAATAGCGCAAACACCACGACAGACGCGCAGACGACAACGTATTGCAGCCGAAAATGCGACAGCAGATCAAACACCCAGCCGAAACGGCCTAAACTGCCCAGCCAAGTGCCGGTAAGTGCCAGAAACGCCACGACCTCGCATATTCCGCCGAATGAGACGGACATTTTCCATAAAGAAGGCTTATCAGCAGGCAGCTCGGCGTCACTCATCGGGACTGTTTTTGATCATGGCTTGGTCTGGCTAGGTTGCACCTTCTTCTTGCGCATAGATGAGCGCCGTTCATGGATGATGCATGGGTAAACTTCAAGACAAGATCGCAGTCGTCACCGGAGCCGGACGCGGCATCGGCAAAGCCATCGCTGAAACCTTCGCCGCCGAGGGCGCGAAAGTCGCCGTCGTCAGCCGCACTCAGGCCAACGCCCAAAGCGCCGCCGATGCCATCAACGCAGCCCATCCTGGTGCTGCCAAGGCCTACGCACTCGATGTGGCCGATGGTCCCGCCTGCGCCGAGGTCGGTAAACAGATTCTCGCTGACTTCGATCATGTGGATATCCTCGTAAACAATGCCGGTGTCACCAAGGACGGCCTGCTCCTGCGCATGAGCGAGGAAGACTGGGACATCGTGCTCGACACCAATCTCAAAGGTGCCTTCAACATGGTGAAAGCCGTGCAGCGCAGCATGCTCAAGCAAAAGGGCGCCCGCATCATCAACATCAGCTCAGTCATTGGTCTCATCGGCAACGCCGGCCAAGCCAACTACGCCGCCAGCAAAGCCGGCCTCATCGGCTTTACGAAATCACTCGCACGTGAGTTCGCCGGCCGCGGTGTCACTGCCAACTGCATCTGCCCCGGCTTCATCGCTACCGACATGACGCACGTGCTCAACGATCAGGTGAAAGAGGAGATTCTCAAAAAGATCCCGCTCGGCGATCTCGGTGCCGCCGAAGACATCGCCGCCGCCGCCCTCTATCTCGCCAGCCCCGCCGCACGTTATGTGACGGGCCAGGTGCTCGCCGTCGATGGCGGCATGGTGATGTAGAACTGGATACTCGATGCTGTTTCTCGATTCTGGATCTAGCATCCAGAATCGATCATGAAGGATCGAGAAACAGCATTCCGAGAATGCTCATCGCATTGAAGATCGCATGCAGCAGCATCGGCACCAGCAGGCAGCCGGTAATCTCATAGGCTAGGCAAAACAGCACCGCTAGCATCCACAGCGGCAGCAGACTGCCAACGTGCATGTGGATGACGGCGAACATGAGCGAGGAACTCAGGGCCGCGAAAGGCGCATCCGTGTAACGCTTCAACACACCGTACACAAACCCACGAAAGAGAATTTCCTCTGCCAGGGGAGCGATCACCACGGCAGCGATAATCACGAGAATCTTGAAGGTAATACTGCCGGATTCTTGAAACGCCTTCACGGTTTCCTGGGGTTCAAGTTCCGGCCAGATATCCTTCAGCCAGTTCACCGTGGCGGCGGAAACAAGGTTCACTGAAATCAAAGTGATCACCGCAAACATCAACACGGCTAACCCCAACGAACGCCAGTGCATGTGCTGCAGGCCAAACAACTCAGCCGGGTTCAACCCACGCAAGCGATGCAGATAAACCAAGAGCCCGGCACACACGATGAGATTGAAAGCCATACTGACCACCAACGTCCCCTCTTTGGCCGCACCCGCTTCTCCGCTGCTCGGATCCTCCATAGCCATGATGAAAAACAAACCCAGGCCCGCCAGCAGTATCAAGTCAGGTGCAGCATACGAACGCGATAACACCTGACCCTCTTGATTCCACGACACCTCGGGTCGCCAATGCCGCATCATGCGGTAGCCAACCAATGCCAGCGCCGTGGCAATGCTGATAAACACCGAGAGGTCACGCAAAACCCCGACTGTAGGCACATCCAGCATGTTCAGCGCGCGTAACTTGGCGGCAGGAAGTATGGCACACCCGGTTGCAGTTTTGGCAGCAGCCCACTGCTAAGGTCAAACTGCACCTTCGCCGGTTGCTGCGCCGCTTTAGCCGAAGCCATGCCGAACGCATCAAAGAAGCTCACCTCATGGCGATACTTCACCACCCCCGCATTCGCTGCCAAGCCAAGCTCACGCGCCAGCGCATAGGCGTCTTCGACGTAGCCGATTTGATCGACTAGCTTCGAATCGAGTGCTTCACGGCCCGTCACGACGCGACCATCAGCGACGTTTTTGAGCTTATCTTTAGGCACACCGCGTGCCTCTGAAACAATACCGAGGAATCGCTCATACATTTGCTTCACCAGGTTCTGCACATACGCCTTTTCATCGTCGCGCATCGGCCGCGCACCGCTCAGCGAATCCTTAAAGGCTCCGCTGGTGAAGGTGGTCATCGACAGGCCCACTTTGTCAAAAAGTTCACTGTAATTCATCGTCTCAATGATCACGCCGATACTCGCGGTCAGCGTTGTCTCACTCGCCACGATCTTCGTCGCACCACAGGCAACGTAATAGCCACCCGAGGCCGCCATCGAATCCATGTAAACAACGACCGGCTTCACCTTCGCCGCTTTCTTGACTGCGTTGTAGATGATGTCTGAAGCCGTCACCTCGCCGCCGGGTGAATTGATGCGCAGCACGATGGCTTTGACCTTCTTATCCGCCACCGCTTGCTCCAGCGCATGCTTGATCGAGTCCACGCTCGGCATCGCTTCGGCAAACAAACCGCCCATCTCCATCGAGGAAATGACACCTTCGAGATCGATGTGGACGATTTTGTCCTGCGTCGGCTTCTTTGCCGTTTCCACGATCACCTCACGCAGGTGCCGTTTGGGATGAGCGGTGGAAAATCCAGCATCCATGCCTACATCCACATCCAATTTGCCGAGAAACTGGCCAAAATTCAGCCCTACACTCACCAGCAAGGCCAGCAGAAGCAGGGCAATCAAACATCCATATTTTTTGTTCATGATAACGCGAAACTACGCGCCGCCACGTCCCTTGCCAAGCCTTCAGGCCAAAATTTCCTTTACTACGCTACCATGAATATCAGTGAGTCTAAAGTCTCGGCCCGCATGCCTATAAGTCAGCTTTTCGTGATCCATTCCCATTAAATGGAGAATCGTCGCATGCCAGTCATGGACGCTGACTTTGCCATCCATAGCCTCGTAGCCGTAATCATCGCTGCTACCATGACTGAAGCCGCCTTTGACGCCACCACCAGCCATCCACATCGTGAACGCCTTCACATTGTGATCTCGACCATCCTGACCCTCCGCATGCGGCGTGCGGCCAAACTCACCGCTCCAGATAACCAGCGTGTCCTTCAATAGGTCACGTGATTTGAGGTCAGCCAACAATCCGCGCAGTGGCTTGTCCACCGCAGCACAGTTCTCGGGCAGTTTGGTGCCGAGGCCCGCGTGATGATCCCAGTCGCCGTGATTGATCTCCACGAAGCGAACACCCGCCTCGACCATCCGCCTTGCCAGCAGGCACTTGCGACCAAAATCATCCGTCGCAGCTTCACCGATGCCATACAGATGCTTCGTGGCCTCACTCTCCTGATTCAAATCCATCACCACCGGCATCTCACCCTGCATTTTGTAAGCCAGCTCAAAGGACTCGATCAGCCCCTCGACCTGCGGGTCGTTCTGCTCACGGGCTAGTTTTCCACGATTGAGCGCCTGAATGAAATCCAATTCCGCACGTTGCGCTGTCGCATTGAGCTTCGGTTTCAAATTGGCCATCTCTGCATTCGCAATGGGTCGCTTCTCTGCACCGATGCGCGTGCCCTGATGCAATGCTGGCAAAAAGGCGCTCCCATAATTCTGCGCGCCGCCAAAACCACTCGCAGGCGTGATCGTGATGAAGCCGGGCAGGTTTTCATTCATTGAACCGAGTCCGTAATGCGTCCACGCGCCGAGGGAAGGCCGCACGAACTGAGAACTACCGGTGTGCATCTTCAAGTAAGCCTGCGGATGCGCCGGAAGATCAGTCTGCATGCCGTGGAGAAAGCACAGATCATCCGCCGACTTCGCCAGTTCAGGAAACAGCTCTGACATCCATTGCCCGCTCTGCCCATGCTGAGCGAATTTCCAACGCGAACCGAGCAATTGCGTTCCCGCACGCGTTCCCGGCTTTCCGCTGTCCGCATTAAGTTTCGGCTTGTAGTCAAACGTGTCCACATGCGATGGCGCACCACGCATGCAGAGGAAGATAACCCGTTTGCTCGATTTGATGACCGGTGGAGCCGCCAGCGCGGACAAACCGAGCCAGCCAAAGCCTAGTGAGGAATTTTGCAGGAAGTGGCGGCGGTTCATGGCAGTTCAGTTGAGGAATAAAAAGTCAGCGCTGGCGAACAGGGCGCGGCAGATGCTGGTCCACGAGGAGAGGTCATTGTGGTCGAGTTTTCGAGCTACCACGATCTCATCTACGAATGGCTCACGACCATACGCGAGACGACAGGCAAGGCTGAAGCGCTTCTCGAATCCCGCTTCGCTCATCACACGCTTCGCCATGATAGCGGATTGTTCGGCAACGAAATCGCTGTTCATCAAATACAATGCTTGAGGCGGTACGATGGTCGTTTCACGAGCACCGAGCACGACACTGGGATCCGTGAAGTCGAAAACGGCCAACACCTCCGGCTGAATGCTGCGGGCGACGGGCAGGTAGAGACTGCGATGACGGCCGTTGGCTTTCACGATGGCTTCCTCCTGCAAGACTTGATAGCGTTCGCCCCCGATCGGACCGTCACCAGCCAGCGCGATGACCGATCCAGCCTGCGGCGTTGAATCGAGTGCGCCGCTGGCGGACAGCATGGCATCACGAATCGTCTCCGCATCGAGACGGCGAGTGTTCATGCGCCAAAGCAGCGTGTTGTCAGGATCGACGACCTGTTTGGCCTCATCGTAGCGTGTATCGAGCTGGTAAACACGACTGCTGACGATGTGCTTGATGAGTTTCTTGAGGCTCCAGCCATCGGCGATGAACTGCTGGGCAAGATAATCGAGCAACTCTGGATGCGACGGCCGCGCACCACTCGCACCGAAGTTATCCACGCTTTCAACCAACCCTCGGCCAAAGATCCTATGCCAGACTCGATTCACGGTCACTCTCGCTGTGATTGTGTTTTGCGGTGAGGCGATCCAGTTCGCGAGTTCGAGGCGTCCGCTCGTGCCTTTGGCGATTTCAAGCTTTGCACCATGCGCCATGAACTCAGGCAAACCGCGTGGCACGGCATCGCCTTCCTTATCGATACTGCCACGGATGAACAACGGGCTGTCTGCAATCGAGTCGAAGCCACTGCTGGATCTGCCTCGCGAGTTTGGCCCGCCCATGCTCGCATTCATGCGCGGGCGGCCTGTGGCGGGCGCGACGGTAGGTTTATCAAAGGCACCCATGATGCGTGGCTTGGTTGTGCCGTCTGGATTGAAAGCGATGATCTCTGTCTCGATCTGTTTGGCGCGTGTGATGAGCCGGACCACGTCAAAGCTGGACATTTGATCCGAACCACCGCCGCCACCTCGACGTGCAGCTAACGCGGCATCACGACGCGCCACGATCTTGTCATGCTCGGCTTTTTTCTGTGCATAAACGGCGGGATCCATACGGCGGTCGATCTTTTTGAGTCCGGCGGATGCGGGAATCTCAATCAAGGTCGATGCGTTGCGGCCCTGCACGCCGCCGACGGTGCCAAAGCGCGTTTCAGTGCTCAGCAAGATGCCAGCGAGCGCGGTATAGTCCTTCTGCGAGATAGGATCAAACTTGTGATCGTGGCAGCGGGCGCAGGAAACCGTCATGCCCATGAACGCCTGCGAGACAGTGTCAATCTGCTCATCAGCAAGATCGACCGCGAACTGGCGCGGATCGGTGCCATTGAGCGGTTTCGGCCCCACCGCGAGGAATCCCGTGGCGATGAGTTTTTTCGCACGATCTGCATCGCCGGAGTCAGGCAAAAGATCGCCAGCAATTTGCTCGCGGATGAATTGATCGAAGGGTTTGTCAGCGTGGAAGGCGTCAATCACGTAGTCGCGATAGCGCCAGGCTTCAGGCATTGTCACATTGACATCACGCCCTGTGGTTTCCGCAAAACGTGCCACATCCAACCAATGACGCGCCCAACGTTCGGCGAATTGCCTGGAGTTGAGAAGCTGGTCAACATTCGCAGTTACTCCGGGAGGTGGCGGGAGACCGGTAAGATCGAGATAAAGCCTGCGTGTGAGTGTGGCGGCATCCGCATCCGCGACAGGACTGAGATTTTTCTCCTCCAACTTCGCGAATATGAAGCGGTCGATGTTGGTTTTGGCCCAACCAGTGTCTTTCGGCTGCGGCACCGCCGGCTTCGTCATGGGTTGATAGGCCCACCATGATTTAGCCGCTACGGGATCATAGGCTTTCGCCACAGTTGAGGCACCTTCACGCGGATCAGGCGCACCCATCTTCACCCATTGCTCGAAATCGGCGATCACGCTGTCCGGCAACTTCCCGCCCTTGTTTTTCGGTGGCATGCCAGTGTCCGCATCCTGCCAGCGCATCGCCGAGATGAGCAGACTTTTGCCGAGATCGCCAGGAACCACAGCCGGTCCGTTTTCACCGCCGCTGAGCGTGCCAGCACGTGTATCGAGCAGCAATTCGCCCTTCACTTTCTCCGCCTGCGCTGAATGGCAGGAATAGCATTTCTCTGCGAGAACTGGCCTGATCTTCGCTTCGAAGAAGGCGCTTTGCTCCGGTGTGATTGCACTAGCACTGGTGGCTGCAATTAGAAGAATGATTTTCATAGCTATGAAGCTGAAACCGTTCGGAAAGCCATAGTTGTATCCGCCCAGCCAGATAAACGCGTATTAATTTTCGGCTTCATCCGCGCTCACATGAGCGACTTCAAATACTCACGCAGCGCTGGGGCAATGTCATCGCGCTGGAGACCGAAGTGGATGTTCGCTTTGATGAAATCGAGCTTGTTGCCGATGTCGTGACGCGCACCATCGTAGCGCAGGCCGTGCAGTATTTCCTCGCGCATGAGGCTGGCCATCGCGTCAGTCAGTTGCAGCTCACCGCCTTTGCCGGGCGGCGTCTTTTTGAGATGCTCAAAGATGCGCGATGAAAGCACGTAGCGGGCGCTAACGGCGAGATTGGACGGTGCGTCCTCTGGTTTAGGCTTCTCGACAAAGGTCGTGGCGCGAATCAAACCAGGCGCGATTTCATCGCCACCGAGGATGCCATAGCGGCTGACTTTTTCCGGCGGCACCTGTTGCAACGCGACGGCGGAGCCACTGTGTTTCTCGACGACATCGGCAAGCTGCCGTGTCACGGGCTTGTCGCTGTTGCTGGTGACAACCGTATCGCCGAGCAACACGGCAAAGGGCTCATCGCCCACGTGATCATGCGCGTAAAGAATAGCATCGCCAAGGCCGCCCATCTTCGGCTGCCAGATGAAATGAATGCGCGCCATGGACTGCATGCGGCGCAATTCGGCAAGGTCAGTGTCGCGGCCTTTGGCGGCGAGTTCGGCCTCAAGGTCGAAGGCGGGGTGAAAATGCTCCTCAATCGAACGCTTGGAACGTGAGATGATGATAAGAATGTCCTCGATGCCAGAAGCGACGGCTTCTTCGACGACATACTGGATCACCGGCTTGTCCACGAGCGGCAGCATCTCCTTCGGCACGGCCTTGGAGATGGGCAAGAAACGGGTGCCGTAGCCTGCGGCGGGAATTACAGCTTTGCGGACGCGCTGGGGCATGATCGGTGTTATTTGAAGAGTCCTTTGAGGCCCTTGAATGAATTGATGAGTCCCTTGGCCTTGTCTTCGAGATCACCACCGAGCAGGCCTTCGATCTTCACCTGGATGTCGGGTTTCACCTTCGGATGCGAAAGCGTTCCGGTGATCGAGAGATCAAAGGCGAGGCGGCCTTGGTTGTCGGAGAAGCCATCGACAACCATGCGCGAGATGGATTCGCCCAGACCACAGCCCGCGACACCGTGAACAACCTGTTCCTTCAAGGCCGGGCCGCAATACAGACGTGTGAGCAAACCTTGGTCGTCTTTGGCGAAGTCGAACCATGAATCGCGCTTCACGGTGACTGCATAGTCAGGCAGCACGAGGTTGGCATCGTCGAGGAACGTCACTCGTTGATCTTTGGCGAGGATGTTGATGGCAAGATCCTGCGCCAGTGGGCCGCCGATGCGGATGCCGCGCAGGTCGATGCCGTATTTCATGAGTTTGTCGAGCTGATCACCAGCGGCATCGCCGATGGTCATATGCCCACCGAGGATGGAACCACGATCGATGGTGAGCTTGAGCATCGCGGCGGGTGACCACATCAGCGTGTTGGGATCCACCGGAGCCACATTGCCCTCGCCATGCACCGTCATGTCGGCAAAGCGCACCTGCTGCATGCGCCCGCCGAGTTCAGCCATGCCATCAAGCACGGCCTTGGCTGAGAGGCGCACTTTGAAATGATTGTGGCCCGTGATGTCCGCCGGATCGATATCGATCTCGGTGATGGAGAGATTGAAGTCGCTGATCTCACCATCGAAGCGGGCGTCGGCGCTCTGATTGCTGACGCGGAAGTGTGCCTGCTCGATGCTGATTTCCTGAAGGGCAAAATGTTCGGCCTTTGATGATGATTTATCTTCCACCGGTGCCGCAGCGACTGGCGGCGGTTCGGCTGTCGCTGGCGATGGCGCTGGTTGTTCAGGCTGCACTGGAATGGCACGCGGCACTTCATCCTGCGGTTGCATGGCGGCCAGTTTTTCGGGAGGCGGCTGAAACAGCTTCTTTAAATCACTGCCTGCGCCAGGACTCACCGTCTCATTCACATCGAGACCGATCAGACGAATCACCCGCGGGAAGAAGTGGCGGTGCATCAGCGCCTCCGGCACCAGTTCGGCATAAGCCATGTCGATTTTCAGTGGCACCTCGCCCAGCGGCGGGCGTTCAGCCAGCGGGCGTCCGGCAAATTCATCGCGTGGCGCGACTTTGAGACCGGAGAGGCGCAGGCTAGGAGGCCAGGTAAAGAGTGTGAGCGTGACATCGTCGAGCTGCACGCGGGCGTTGATGTTTTTCTCCGCCTGCAGGATGAGAAACTCTTTGTGCACGTAGCGGCGGAGAACCCAGGCACCAACAAGCGGTGTGGCGACGGCCAGGAGCACAAACAGGCCGAGGAGGATGAACAGCAGGCGGGAGAGCTTCATGCCAGTGAGCATATCCAGTGATGCGCTGTTGGAAATTTGAGATTTGAAATTTGAATTGGCGAATCTCGGCTATTATCGCGCCCCCTATTTTCAACCCGCCGCATCCTGCCATGTCCATTCGCGTCCGCTTTGCTCCTTCTCCCACCGGTGATCTTCATGTCGGAGGCGCACGCACGGCTTTGTTCAACTGGCTCATGGCGCGCAAGCACGGCGGCACCTTCGTGCTGCGCGTGGAAGACACCGATGGTGCACGGAACACGGCGGAAGCCGCCTCTGGTATCCTCAAAGGCCTGCGCTGGCTCGGACTGGACTGGGATGAAGGCCCCGATGCGGGCGGCGACTGCGGCCCCTACTTCCAAAGCCAGCGCAAGGACCTCTATGACGCCTACTTCAAGAAGCTGGAAGACGCCGGGCGCGTCTATGCCGAGCCCGATGGCGCGATGCGCTTCAAGTTCAGCCGCACGGCCATTACCGTGCATGATCTGGTCTGCGGTGATGTGACCTTCGCACCCACCGAGGAGCCGGACATGACGATCCGCCGCCCGGACGGCAGCTACATCTTCCATTTCGTCAATGTCGTCGATGACATCGAGATGCGCATCTCGCATGTCATTCGTGGCGAGGATCATCTCTCGAACACCTGGAAGCACATCGACCTCTTCAACGCCTTCGGTGCCACTGCGCCGACCTACGCGCACATCCCGCTGATCTTGAATCCCGACGGCACCAAGATGAGCAAGCGCGACGAGGGCAGCGCCATCGAGCACAGCTACATGAATGCCGGCTTCCTGCCCGACGCCGTGTTCAACTACCTCTGCATGCTCGGCTGGACGCCGAAATCCGAGAGCGAAAAACTCTCCCGCACCGAACTCACCGCGCTGTTCGACGCCGACGCCATCCACAGCAGCAACGCGAAGTTCGATCTCAAGAAAGCCCAGTGGTTCAATGCCCAGTATCTGCGCGAACTCAGCCCCGCAGACCTGCTGCAGCACGCCCGCTCCTTCCTGACTGCCAAAGGTCTCGCCTGGACCGATGACGCGATGGCTGCCGCAGCCGTTCACAGCGTGCGCGAAAAGGTCAGCCTGCTCACCGAACTGCCCGAGTGGGTGCATTACTTCTTCCGCGAGGATTTCCCCTTCGAGGCCGATGTCGTGACCAAACTGAAGGCCAAACCCGAGAACGCCGACCTGCTCAAGGCCGCGGCCGATCAACTCGCCCAAGCCGCCGAATGGAGCGAGCAGAGTGTGCATGACGCCGTCGAAGCGGCAGCGAAGGCTTTGAGTGTGAAACCGGGTGCGATGATGCCGCTGCTGCGCTTTGCGCTCAGCGGCCAGTCACGCGGGCCGGGAGTCACGACGATTGCGCATCTGATTGGGAAGGAGAAGACAATCTCGCGGATTCAGCGGGCGACAGCCGAAGCGCTGTGCGCATAAACCCTGTTGACGCACTCGATAGAATTGTTTCTGATCAACGAGTTAGGCGTTAACCAAACTCGCCGCCCCTAATGGCAATAAAAGACACTGACAACTCTAAGTTCAGTCCGATCAATGACGAGGCACGATCTGAGCTATCAGACCTTCGATCCTTTGCCTCAAGTCTCGTGGGTCGCTTCCAGCCCGGCCACGTTCTCACACAGACTGCGGACGATTTTGAAACGCTACAGCGTCTTTGCGAGGAGGAAGCAATGCAACACGCGAACTACGGGGCGTGGGTCGCGATAAGTGTCGCGTTCGGCGATGCACTGATGCATTACATTCCTGGTCTTGAGTGTTGCCTAGAGTCAGATCAATACGGTAAAAATGCTGCGCTACGTTTCCGGCAATCGGGCCTCTCGATTGCCGTGCTAACTATGCTGTGGAAACGCGTCGAGCGTGGAGAACCCATCGACATCATTCATCTTGCAAGTGAACTACACGCAATCGTGGCATGTCATGCCGCCTAAAAAGTCGTTGGAACCGATAGCCCACGACAAGCCTCGGTTTAGCTCAACTTCAACGTTATGAAACACTCAGCCCCACCCACCGCGCATAGCTCTCCGCCACCTGCCCCGGTTTGAGCGCCACGATCTCCGGCACGTCGTAGGGATGCAGTTCGCGGAGGCGTGATTCGAAGCGGGACCAGACTGCGGGCGTGGTTTTGAAGATGGCGAGCACCTCGGCGGCGGTTTCGACCTGGCCTTCCCAGCGGTAGATGGATTCGACGGCGGGGATGAGATTCACGCAGGCGGCGAGTTGCGATTCCACCAGCGCCGTG
>Ga0209086_10001282_pt1 | contig 20547 bp, 15 predicted proteins | sample M_130207_XF_Meta_FD_187312 | JGI IMG/M metagenome (GOLD analysis project Ga0209086, IMG submission 187312) | Freshwater microbial communities from Lake Montjoie, Canada to study carbon cycling - M_130207_XF_MetaG (SPAdes) (version 2) | ecosystem: Environmental > Aquatic > Freshwater > Lake... | reverse complement strand
ATTAAATATCTTGTGCCAGAAGCCCTCTGGGACGCAGGATCTTTATCTGAAAGTCGATTGGATGATTTTAGTGGCAATTTGATTGTCACTGCGACTCCCAAGACACATCGCGACATCATGAATCTCTTGTCGCAACTTCGAGCGGTTCGAGCAATTCAAATCAATATTGAATCTCGCCTCATCGCAGTTGAAGTTCAGTGGTTTGAACAGATCGGATTGGACTTTGATTTGTACTTCAACGCAAATCCTGGCATGTACGACTCTGCTGTCGATCAAGATCCCAATTTTCAATTGCGCGACTTCTTCTTTCAAGATACGAAAGTGAATAAAGGTCGCGCAGGCCGACTGAAGAACCCCGTCACGTTTGGTGGCTTGGGTCAGACGGATGCTGCAGCTGTTGCCAATGGAATCAATACCGTTGCAACTGGTTCTGCACTTGGTACTCCTGGGCCTGGAAGCACTATTGCATATCAACAGACTGGAATTTACGAGCCGGTTGGAGTTCGGAGGAATGGAGAGAATTATGCCGGAGGCTCCGCATCAAATGGAATGTCTCCTGTCCAAGTTCAACAAGAAGGTCTTCCTCTGATTCAGGCTCTTGGCGCAGGGTTGAAGGGAACTGTTGCAGCAGCATCCTTGGCTAACCCAGCATTGACAGTTGGATTCACATACCTAGATGATGTGCAAGTTGACCTGCTTGTTCAGGCAACCCAAGCGGATCAACGGGCGATGACTTTAACTGCGCCACGATTGACTCTCTTCAACGGATCGCGATCGTGGATCACATTCGGCGGATCTCAAGCTTATGTTGCGTCGGTCACTGCATCGACGGGAGACTCCTCGGGAGCATTCATCCCACAGGTGCAAAATCTCCGAACAGGATTTGTCCTTGACATCGAAGCTGTCACGAGTTCTGATCGTCGATATGTATCAATGACGGTGCAATTCGCTCAGAACATTTTGATTAACTTTGATTCTCAGGAAGTCCAAGGAGCAGCTGGAGGCGGTGATTTCGGTCGATCAAGTCAATTCGGTGCGACGATTCAGTTGCCGAATGTCGCAGTGACACAAATCAATACAGCAGTCTCTTGTCCAGACAAGGGAACGATTCTGCTTGGTGGACGCCGCGATGTGAATGAAACCGAAATCGAAGTTGGCGTTCCAGTCCTTTCCAAGGTGCCGTTTGTGAATCGGTTCTTCACAAATTCTGTCACAAGCAAATTGGAAACGACAACCCTTCTATTGATTCGTCCAGAAATCATCATTCAGGCAGAGGCCGAAGATCTTCTTTTTCCAGGGCTTTCAGATCAGTTGAGTGGATCAAGCAAGGGAGCGGGATACTAAACACATGAGTACAGAGACATCACGAATTCGTGTTACAGACCTGAGTGGTGTTCTGCGTGTCGAATTTGTCGATAAAGACATTCTTGATGAAGCTGCGATTCGTCAAATCAGCACCGAACTCGTGAAGCGAGTCGAGGCAGCGGCTTCTCCGCGAATGCTGATTTCCTTTCGCGGCGTGGAGCATCTTTCTTCTGCTGCGCTTGGCACTCTGATCACAATCAATAGCCTTACGAAAAAGCGGGGAGGACAATTGCGTCTCTCTGATATCAAGCCTTCGATCATGGAAGTCTTCACGATCACCAAGCTGAACAAACTCTTTCAGATATTCGAGACTTCCCAAAAGGCGCTTGAAGGCTTCGGCGGGAAATGAAATTGGTGGGGCTGGACAAATGACATCAGCACCTCAACCCGTTGCAGAAGGCTCTGTTCGGCTACACGAAAATAACAAAGAGATCGAAAGTATCCAGTTATTGATTGAAGGATCGCTTTCTCAATTCGGATATCCAGATGCCGCGATGTTCGCAATCCGACTTTCGCTCGAAGAAGCAATGATGAATGGTTTTCGACATGGGAATCTCGCTGATCCAAGCAAATTTGTCGAAGTCCGTTGGCGGATCGATTCGAATTCTGCGAACTTTCATGTGATTGACGAAGGCGAAGGATTTGATCCAGAGGCGGTTCCAGACCCAACGCTTGACGAGAACTTGGAAATTCCATCGGGGCGGGGGCTAATGTTGATTCGCGCATACATGTCAGATGCGCGTTATCACGATCCTGGCAATCACCTTGAGATGACCTTTCGCAAAGTCGCAAAATAGTGAGGACTGAATTATGAGCGCCGGCACACAGAAATCACCAACTGCAACAATTCGTTGTGGAGTCATCGGCGTAGGACGAATGGGCAAGCATCATGCAAGACTCTGCGCTCAACTTGAAGGCGCTGATTTGGTTGGTGTCGTCGATGAAAGCGCCGCGCGGCGCAGCGACATGATCGAACAATATGGATGTGGTGCGTTTGCTTCGGTGGATGAATTGATCGCTGCTGGTGTCGACGCATGTGTGGTCGCAACACCAACGGTGACGCATCGCGCCATCGTTGAACAACTCCTTGCGGCTGGCGTTCACTGCCTTGTCGAAAAACCACTGGCTCCCGATGAGATTCAAGCTCGCGCTATGGCAGAAGCTGCGAAGCGTGGCAGTGCGATATTACAGGTTGGGCATGTTGTGCGATTTGATCCAGTGATGGTTGCGATTCGAAACATTCCCAATTTGCGCCCGCGTTTCGTCGAAGTTGATCGCGTCTCGCCAATGACCTTTCGGTCGGTCGATGTTGGAGTTGTCTTGGACATGATGATTCACGATCTCGATGTGCTCATCATGTTGATGGGCAATGAGCCGGAAGAGATTCACGCCAACGCCGTGAGCGTGCTGGGTGAAGCAGAAGATGTTTGCAATGCACGCCTTGTTTTTCCTGCGGGTCCCGATGGAATTCGATGCACTGCGAATGTCACGGCAAGTCGATTGGCATTGAAGACCGAACGCAAAATGCGAATCATCAGCGAAGACACATATGTCTCTGCGGACTTTGGAGAACGCAAAGGAACTGTTGTTCGCAAGGCAGTGAATGCAGAACAATTGGCGGAAATTCGCGCGCGTTTTCAGCGAGGTGATGACTTGTCGGGATTGAATTATCTCGAGTTGATCAAGGTGGATGCGCTTGATGTCGGCCAAGGAGAGCCGCTCAAGTTGCAGCTCGAAAACTTTCTTGATTCTGTTCGCAGTGGCGGACATCCATTCGTCGATGCCGAGGCTGGATTCGCCGCAGTTCGTACCGCGCAGCGCATCGTCGAATGTGCTCGCCGCGCTGGTTCGCGAATGGTCTAGTCGCGGAATCCGCCCGTGACCAAACCGCTTTATGGCAGTCATCTTTCGGTTGCTGGGGGAGTGCATCTTGCAATTGAAGAAGCCGTGCGTTTGCAAATGGATGCAGTCCAGATTTTCACCAAGAATCAAAGGCAGTGGTCATCGCCGCCGCTTGCCAATGAGCAGGTGGATTTATGGCGCGCTGCAGTGCGCTCAACAAATTGGAATGATGCTTCGCAGCGGATCGTCAGTCATAATTCATATCTGGTCAATCTTGCTTCGCCAGATGATGCGCAAAGGTCGAAGTCCATCGCGCTTCAGCGAGATGAACTTGAGCGCTGTGAAACGCTGGGCATTGCATGGTGCGTTATGCATCCAGGTGCGCATCTTGGCACGCCTCGGCGACCAAGCAGTCCCAACATTTTGCGCGCAGCGCCAAACGCGGATGAACTCGCTGGACTGAAGCGAATCGCGGCATCATTGGATGCGATACATGCCAACACTCTCGGCTGGAAAACCATCACATGCCTTGAAACCACCACGGGCTCTGGAACAAATTTGGGTTATGACTTTTCACACCTCGCAATTATTCGCGATTTGCTGAAAGATCCACAGCGCGTTGGAATTTGTATGGATACCTGCCATATTGTCGCTGCGGGTTATGACATGTCGACTTCCCAACAGGCCAAAAGCGTTCTTGATGAATTCGATGCAATCTGTGGATTGAAAAATCTTCGCGTCGTGCATGTGAATGATTCGGTTGGAGCGCTTGGATCCCGCCGTGATCGGCATGCGCACATTGGCCAAGGTTGCTGTGGAGATACTTGCTTTCACGCTATTCTTGGACGCAGTGAACTGCGAGCAGCGCCAATGATTTTGGAAACCCCGAAAGAAGATCCACAAAACGGACGAGAGTGGGATCTTGTCAACATCGATGCGCTCGAGCGCATTCGAGCCAACGTCGCGTTGGCCACCACGACACGCCGTGGTCTGGCGCAGCGATCACTGATCTCAACGATCGTGTCGATGACAGTTGCTGGTGTTGTCGCATGTTCGCTGCTGAATGCCATTGGTTGCCGCGCATCAAGCAATGTCCGCCCAACTTCAAGTCAAACGCAGTCACGCGCAACTCTGCAGGAACCAACTCAAACAGAGCAATCGAAATTGACTTCGGCAGATCAACTTCTCAAACAAGGTGACAATGAATCCGCGCTTGCGATTTTTCAGGAAGTTCTTGCGCAGAATCCGTCGTTACCAGAGGCCTATGTCGGCATTGGCGATGTTCGATTTGCGCAAGGTCGATACAGCGATGCAGAACCAAATTATCGCCGCGCCGTTCGGCTCGATCCAGCAGATTTTCAAGCACAGTATGGACACGGTCGTTCATTGCAGATGCTTGGGCGACTTGCAGAATGTATCGGTGCATATCAGCGTGCGATCGTGGCGAATCCAAATAGCGCGGAGGCGAATCTGAATATGGCGACGGCGTATCTCTCGCTTGGAGATGCGCGGGTCGCAGCACAATTTGCAGAACGCGCACTCGTTCTCGAACCTCGCAATGGTGCCGCACATGTCAATCTCGGCGTGTCGTACGAGCGATTGGGTCGACCTGCCGAGGCGATTCAGCAATATCAAGCCGCTGCCGAATTGATGCCCCCAACGACGCAGTTAATGATCAATATGGTCAATGCGTATGTTGCAGATGGTCGATATCCCGAGGCGGTGAATACTGCGCTCGCGTTGACAAAACTTTCGTCTGTCCCTGAAACCTTCGAGCGACTGGGCTGGGCCGAATTTCGCGCTGGAAATTATGATTCTTCGAGCATGGCATATCGACAAGCAGTTGTGCTTGATCCGCGATATTGGCCAGCGTGGAATGGCATCGGTGTCAACGCGTTGAATCGTTGGCTCGCATCCGAAAAGCGTGATAGCCAAGCAGGCGACGAAGCGCGGCGCGCATTTCGATCATCGATGCAATCAAATCCAAATCAGCCTAAAGTTCTGAAGTTGTATACCACCTACGGACTGTGAGTTTGACCAATGCCAACTGTTGATATTCTTGAATTTTTCGACTCCCCAAGCGATCAACCATTTGTCATTGAGCACATCAATGAAGAGTTCACTTCGGTTTGCCCCAAGACGGGACATCCAGATTTCGGAATCATCACGCTGCGCTATGAGCCTCTTGCAGTGTGCGTCGAATTGAAGTCCCTCAAGATGTATTACCAGTCTTTTCGCAATGAAGGAATTTTTTATGAAGCTGTGACCAACCGAATCTGCGAAGATTTGACAAAGGCGATGAGCCCCGCGTGGTTGCAAATCATCGCTGACTGGCGAGGCCGCGGCGGAATTCGCTCGCGGATTCTCGCAAGTTCTGGCAACGTTCCCGCCGTGTGGGCGCGGGGATGATTGGCTGAATCTCTACTTATTCTTTTCGCGAGTTTTTTGGTTCAACTTCACAGTCAGATCTGGTCCAAGAACGCGTTCTAAATCTCGGCGCAGTGCCGCATCTAATTCTTGGCGAGCGAAGAGAGTGCGCCGCAGAATTTCTCTTGTGGGTTGATCTCGAGTGTCGGTCGCATCAACGACACGTTGCTGTTCGACGGCGGTCAGAAAGAGCGCTTCGCTTGCAGGCCCATACTCAGACGCCAATTCGATAATTGATTGAGCCATTTTTTCTTTCGCTGGCGGACTGTTCGATTCGTCTCTCTCGCTGATTTCGAGCGCGCGGATAATCCACAGATCGCCAACACCAAGAAACTTTGCAAGCGATGGATACGCCGTTCGTCGAAAGACATCCTGAAAACTTCTGGCATCCTTGGGCGGCAAAGTCGAAAGAATCTGCGCAAGAGAGGCATTTTGCAGCGATGTAATTTGCTTCGATTCGTCTACGCAGCGCGCAAGTTCAGCTGCCATCTGATTTGAATGAACTTCTAAATCGCTTATGTCTCTGGGATTCTCCGCATCCCTTTCGATCGATCGAACTCCCAAGTCATTCGGAGTGGGAGGATTCATCAGTTTGGAAGCAAACATCATTTGATTTGCAGCAAGGAGAGCGATCAGCGCATCGGAAAGCCTGCGCATATGCGGCAAGAGCGCTTGATTATTTGCCTGAATAATCGCCGCCACCGAGTCTTCGATTTGTGCTTGGGATTCAGCAACATGTGTTGCGCGCACAATCGTTTCGAAATCGACTCGCCAAAGTGGGTCAATGGAAACTTCTGGACTTTGTTCCAGCAGGCATTTGATCATGTTGCGCTCAATGCTTCGCAAATGGATCAATCGATATGTCTCGAGCAGCGAACCCTTGGGGGCAGTGGAAAGAATCGCAGAGAGTTGAGAGAAGAATTGATCAGAGTTTATTCTGTCCGATCGAAGTTGTTCCTGTCTGATGCGTGCGATTTCCTGAAAGTCGGCATCGGATATTCTCCCAATTTGATTTTCTGAAGTACTCGCCACGCGAATGCCAACTTCGATCCATCGATTCGACACATCATCGGTCGAGCGGATGAGCGCTTCAGACAGATCTTGTTGAACCATGAGCGCGAGCGCTCGTTGATCCGCAGTCGCCTCCGTCGCATCGAGAATATTTTTCATCCCACTTTTGTCAATGGGACTGACAGTGCACAGTGTTCCAAATGTCACTTCCATCTCCATTTGAATCGATTCAGGCGACATGTCGATTGCCGCTGCAGATTCGGTTTTTGCGTTCGTTGGATACTGCTTTGCAAGCAGGGCGATCTGGTTTCGAAAAGAATCAGTGCTCGTCACCAATTTTTTTCTCCATTCATTCTCGGCTGGCAATATAAATTCGATTCCACTTGAATAGCGAATCCAGCAACTCTCGTCATATCGCTTCGCTGCCGCAGCCAAGAACGTCAAGCTTTCGCTGCGCCACTGTTTTTCCAAAGTGCTTAATGCCGCCAATGATTCTGCGGTCACGCCCGAAACTTTTCGCAGCATCTTCGCGGATGCTTCTGCGCTGTTTCGATCCCACTCGATTCGTGGATATGCGCGGTTATAAAAGTTCATCCAAATATCCCAAGCGTCTTCCGCGTTGGCATGACTCGCAATCTGCCCAACGAACGATCGCTGCGTTTCTCCGATTTTCTCAAAGACTTCGGATGCGCTGTAAAGTCCATCCGTTCGTACTTGTTGAATCGATTTTTTCCAATTTTCGAATTCACTATTCATTGCCTCGAGCTTCTCGAGCACATTTTCCTCAGTATTTTCTGCCTCATTCTCAGTAGGGTTCGCTGTGTCAAAACGTTCTGCTTGATTCATCGTCTTCGTAATCGAGCGCTCTTTCGCAAGTCGCGCAGTTCGTGTGGGAGTTTCAAGCAACGTATTTCGCGCAGTACGACTCAGCCGAGCCACCTCTGCATCATGCGCAGCAAAATGAGAGCGAAGCGATACACGAATTGCGCCGTCTTTATCAATTTTCGCAAATGCGTTCTCGACAGAAAAATCCAAAGGTCTGGTATCAATTTGTGCTGCGATAAAAAAAAGTTTGTCGCGGCGGAGATTCACCCAAGACTGAAATCGTTGCGCTGCTTGCTGATCAGTATCGCTGCGCATCGCTGAGTTGATTCCACTGGTCAGCTGCGCATCTGCAGCATCACATTGCGCAAGTTGATGTTCAAATCGATTCTGTAATTCAGTCGCCTCACTCAGTTCCAGTGGGGAAGGTAAGAAGGCAAGAGCGATCGTCGTGCTCCCAGTTGCCGCTTGCAGAGCCAACTTGATGTACGCATCTATTGCAGGCATCGCAAGCTCGATCCCCGCATCGGAAGCGCCAAAGCTGCGCAGGCGTTCTCGACACTCATTGCTGGAAATCGGCGCTTGGAAGTCAATGCGCGGCGCGCTCTGTGCATGACGGGACGCAAAACTCAACAGGACAATTCCAGCCGCGAATAGTGTCAAAACATCAGTCGCAAGCGTACGAACCCTCTGCATTATTTGAAGCTGAAGCATTTCAAGATGATTGAGAGTGAGCATCGCTGAATGCTAACTCTGCAAATGAGTTCTTCATAAAAAATAACTTTTTTTCATTCAGATTCTGGGCTCCCCAAGCCCTGCCGAATACGGTCGACCTCTTTCAGTCGATAAACGAACCCATTTCAGTTGGATTATCCCCAACATAAACCTGGACATCGCCTTCCACTGTCCGAAGCACCACGAGATTCGATCCCTTATTCAAGATTCCATAGTTCGAGTTGTTGTCATTGCGTTTGTCTGTCGCCAACCAAGAACCTTTTCGCACTCGCACCTGCACGACGCCATTGATTGCCTCCAACTGGTATGCGCCAGCGCTGCGCGGCGGCACGCGCCAATCAATCGATCCTTCTTTATTAAGAACCGTCGACGGGAGACGAATGGGATTGTTCGTTGCAACTCGTACATCACCTTTCGTTGTTTCGATATCCACACCATCTTCAAAGTCCGTTGCCATCACATGCCCTCGATTTGTTCGCACGATAACCACGCCCAAGCGCGGAACTGCAATGTCGATATCAATTGCTTGAAACCATGGCTTGGCATTATTCGTTGTCGCATTGATGACGAGCGCTTTGCGATCACCTCGTTCAACCACTTCATATGTCAATTGAATGTCGCTGAGAGAATCTTCAAGTTCTGTGCGCTGCCCCATCTCGCTTGTTGCTCGACGCACGAGATCCATTGTCCCGCCTTCCGATTTTCCAGTCGAATGAATGACGACATCGCCGGCGAAATTATCGATCTCAACATCCATCACGCCACTCATCGGAATATCAACAGAGTTGCTCCGATGCACTTCACCTCCAGCGGTCTTATTCCAAGCGCGAACGGCACCATATGCAAGCCCTGGTCGAGGATGCGCAGTACAACCACTTGCAATCGCGATCCCGAAAGCCATACCGGCAATCACGGCGATGAATCCAAGTTGTCTCATATATAGAGCGGTTGATTTCACGAAAGCAGTCTAACGCTCGCCCGCCTCTCGTAGGATTATGCTGTGCTCCACATGCTCACGATTCTTTTCGCTGCTTCTTTGACCGCCATTGTCTCTGCACAGGCATTGCCGGCCGCAAATCCGACTGCGCCGCCTCTCCCACAAACCGAAACTCAGCCCATTTCCCCGTCAATTCCTGCAACTCCAAAGCCGCAACCAGAGCGAGTCGACAAAGTGCGTCGGATTGCGCCTGCGCAAGCGGGAGTCGCGTTGCCCATGGACACCATCACTGTCACCCTTCCAATTGAGAAGGCGGATCTCATTGATTCCAAGGCGAAGTCGGGTCGATTGATCTTGTTCTTCCGAGCAGTCGGCAGTCGCACCGAAGGCGAACCTTTGGATGGTCCATTCTTCGAGGACCCTCAGCCGATTGGATCCGTGGAAGTCGATTCGATCAAGCCTGGCATGCCGATCACTCTCGCGGAGTCGAGCGTGTGGTGGCCCGATGGCAGCGAACTTTTCGAGGGCGCATACGAAGTGCAGGCAGTGCTTGATGTGAACAATGGCGAGAGAGGGCACCTCGCTCCTGGCAATCTTGTCTCGAAAGTCACCACGGTCAATCTGACTCGTGATGCGGCAGAAGTGATCGCATTGGAACTCACGAATAAAATTCCTTCTGCGGTTCTTCCAGAGTTGAAAAATGTGGAGTGGATCGATTTGCCGAGCCCAATCCTTTCCAAGTTCGCTGGTCGAGCTGTGACCCACCGAGCGGGCGTCATTTTCCCCGCGGAGTATCACAATATCAAAGCAAAGCGTCGGATTTGGCCGACGATTTATGTCATTCCTGGATTTGGAGGTCGCTGGACAGATGCTGCAGATTTGGCGCGCAAGATCAATCTCGCAGGAGTTTCTCTGCTTTGGCCGCAGGCTGTTTATGTGATTCTTGACCCTGAAAGTCCACTAGGGCATCATGGATTCGTCAATAGCGCACTCAATGGTCCACGCGGTTTGGCACTGGTCAGCGAACTCATTCCATATTTACAAGAGCGCTTCCGATTGATTGGAGATCCATCCGCCCGCGTGCTCACAGGTCATTCATCTGGGGCATGGACGAGTATCTGGCTTGCGCTGAATTATCCTGAGACATTCGGCGCGGCATTCGCAAGTTCCCCTGATCCGCTGGACTTCCATACATTCCAAATGAACGATCTCTATCGCGATGAAAATCTCTTCGTCGGAGAGGATGGAATCGAGCGTCCGAGTTTTCGAGAACCGATTGGGCCCGGTCACGAATTTGTGCCGATGCTGGTTCGTGAAGAAGTCCAAATGGAGCGCGCCATTTCGCCCAATGGAACTTCCGGCGAGCAGTGGGATTCTTGGGCGGCGATGTTCAGTCCTGCCGCTGAATTGGAGCGTAAGCCGCGCCGACTTTGCAATCCAATGACAGGGGTCATCGACCCTGTGACCGTTGAAGCGTGGAGTCGTTTCGATATTGCACGCCGCATTTCGAAGGACTGGGATGGATGGGGAAAATTATTCGTCGAGCGGGTGCGTGTGATCGTTGGTGAGCGCGATTCTTTCTATCTCGAGCGTGCAGCGATTCGGTTGCGCGATGCAATCGCCGCACATGCACGAGAACAAACCGCTGCGGGAAAAGAATTTCCGACTGGGCCTGGATATATCGAAATCGTTCCAGGAGCCACGCACGATTCTGTGTTCCCAATCGCACAATTCAAGTTCAATGGAGAGATCCGCGAATATCTTCGCCGCGCAGGTCATCACGAGTGATTGCGATTCGACGCTACTCTGAATGTTCGTATGCGTGAAGTCCAAGACATCTGGTTTCGACGAGCCAAAGAAGAAGGCTATCGCGCTCGCAGTGCGTTCAAATTGATTCAGATTGACGATCGCCGAAAAATCCTTCGTCGTGGCGATCGTGTGCTTGATGTTGGTGCCGCACCAGGATCGTGGACACAAGTTGCCGCAGCGCGTGTTGGCCCAACTGGATTTGTTTGCTCATTTGATTTAAAAGCAATAGATCCAAAGGGATTTCCGAGTCACGTTCGCGTGATGCAAGAAGATCTGAATAATCTTGACGCAGATTCTTTCGACGGCGAGTTGTTCAATGTTGTCATCAGCGACATTGGTCCAGATACATCGGGCGATTCATCTGGTGACAGTATTCGATCGGTCGCTCTCTGCAACACACTGCTTGATCGCTTGCCAGTCTGGCTGAAGAAAGGCGGGCATGTGGTGATGAAGGTCTACGAAGGTGCGGATTATCCCGAACTCTTGCGCCGCACCGAAAAACTTTTTCGCGAAGTGAAGGGAGTGAAACCAGAATCCTCGCGGCGCGAAAGTGTCGAGATGTTTATTGTGGGGCAGGATTATCGCGGCGAGAAGATCGAGCAACCGCGGCAATCAGGGGCAAAAAAGCGTGGTTGGGGAGAGTGAGCGATTTCGGGCCCGGCTTTACCGCGCCGCGCTCGGTGAAAGCACTGACAATCTGCGCGCGACTTCGTCGACATTTGCCCGTGAATTGAAGGCACTGATTCGAATGAATCCTTCGCCGCACTTTCCAAATCCTGCACCAGGTGTCGTGACAACTTGCGCTTCGCGCAACAAGAGATCAAATGTTTCCCATGATCCAAGTGCGTTTGGGCATGTCATCCAAACATACGGAGAATTTGCGGCGCCATATGTCTTCAGTCCAAGTTCTTCACACGCTGCTGAAAGCAATTTCGCGTTGGCAATATAAAAATCTGTCAACGCGCGAGTTTGTTGACGACCTTCAGGTGAATAGAGCGCCGCCGTTGCGCACTGCACAGGCCAGGAAACTCCGTTGGAACATGTTGCCCATCGTCGCATCCAAAGTCCATGAAGTGAGACGCGAGTCCCATCGTTCGATGCTCCGTGCAGTGTCTTGGGTACCACGGTGTATCCGCAGCGCACGCCAGTGAATCCACCAACCTTCGAAAACGATCGGAACTCAATTGCGCATTCTTTGGCGCCATCAATTTCATAAATCGAATGGGGAATTCCATCTTCACGAATGAACGCCTCATACGCGGCATCAAATAAAATCAGCGCGCCGTTTTCGCGGGCGTACTTCACCCAGCGAGTCAGAGCGGCGCGATCAAGCACCACGCCTGTTGGATTGTTGGGCGAGCAGAGATAGATGACATCCACTTTTCCACTGGGCAATGCTGGAGAAAAGTCATTCGCGGGCGTGCACGGCAAATATGTAAACCCTTCGTATCCGCCGCTCGAAAGTGCAGCGCCAGAATTTCCGTGCATCACATTCGTATCTGCATAAACGGGATAGACAGGATCCGTGATCGCAACTCGATTGCCGACGCCAAGGATTTCCAAGACCGCGCTTGCATCAGGCTTTGATCCATCACTGAGAAAAATTTCGTCGTCTGCGATATCGCAACCACGAGAACGAAAATCGCCTTGCGCGATTGCAGCGCGAACAAAGTCATATCCAGAAGGCGGGGGATAACCGCGAAAAGTTTCGTGCTTGGTCAAATCATCGATTGCTTTGCGCATTGCGTGCGCAGCGGCGGGCGGCAGAGGTTCCGTCACATCGCCAATGCCGCAGCGAATGATGCGTGGCGCAACGGCGGGATTCTCTTTCGCATACGTCGCGACTCGCCGCGCGATTTCTGGGAAGAGATATCCGGCAGAGAGCTTGAGATAGTTTTCGTTGATGTGGAACATAGTTCGAAAGATCCTTCTTTTATACACCTTGCCGCTTGATAATTCGCACTGCGTGTGCGGGCGGGAAATTTGCGACAACCAAGCGTTTCGTCACGATGTGCGCCTTCGAGGTTGATTGTCGAAATGCTTCAAAGCGGCGAATGTGATCGCGACCACTTGCGCCCATAAACGGACGCTTGATCGTTCGTACGCCCGCGTATTCGAAGTATGTCATCTCTCCGCCGTCGCGCATCAAAGCGAGAAGCTGATTGAAGATCGACTGAGTCAGCGCAAGCGGGAAATTATTAAATGGCAATCCGCAGATCACGAAGTCATATCCGCCTTCAAGGGGCGCTTGCTCAATCGGCATCGCATGCAACTTGACGCGGATTGATGGGTGGTGCGCACGATAATCCTTCAGGAGTCGATGTTCGAGATGGGCACAGAAAACTTCGTTCACCTCGACAATGTCGAATGAATCGTGTCCGCGTAGCGCATCAAGGATTGCCGATGTGAAAGGACCGGTCCCTGGTCCAACTTCTAAAATCTTCTTCTCGCCCCGATGGTTTCGCAATGATCTGGTCATTGCCTTTGCAAGCGCGGGAGAACTCGGGAAAACAGAGCCTGTTGTGCGAATATCTCGAATGGCTTGATGGACGAACTTCAACATAATTGGGGGGCGAGTCTATCCGACATGATACGAATCACAGCGAAGAAGTCATTATTTCATCTGCGCCAAGTCCGAGAATCATCGCGGCAAAAACCTCTGAAATTTGCCGTAAATCGCGGATATTCGCCAATTCAACGGTTGTATGCATATATCGAATGGGCAAACTGAGCAGGCCACTTGGGATTCCGCCGGCGCGCGTGAAGATCGCATCGGTATCTGTTCCGCTGCGGCCAGGCGTCGCTGCACGTTGCAGCGGGATTGATTTCGCAGCAGCAGCCGCCATCAATCTTTGAACGACGGCAGGATGCATTGCTCCACCGAGTGCAATCTTCGGCCCTTCGCCCATCTTGAAGTGTCCGTGCTGCGCATGAGAAATTCCAGGGCTATCAGTCGCGTGTCCAACATCGGTCACCAACGCAATGTCTGGCCGCACGCTCTCTGCGATCATCGATGCTCCATGCAATCCAACTTCCTCTTGCACAGTGCTCACGGCGACGACACGAACTTTCAGTTGATCCTTCTGTTCGTGGATCAATCGCAGCGTCTCTGCTGCGACAAATGTTCCAATTCGATTGTCAAGCGCGCGCGCAACGATCAGTTCTTCCGTCATCATCATGCTCGAATCCAAGAAGACTCCGGCGTCGCCGATGTTCAGTCGTGCCATCGCCGAGGCTTGATCCTTGGCGCCAATATCGATGAAAAGTTCGTGCAATTTGCGAACTTTCGCGCCAGCATCTTTGTCTTGCAAATGGATCGCCGTTGCACCCACAAGTCCAATGACAGGATTCTTGACTCCAGCAACACTCGATAAAAATTGAATGCGCTTTCCGACTATTGATCCTGCATCGATCCCACCAATGGCTTTGCAATAGACAAATCCTTGTGCATCAACATGATTGACCATCAATCCGATTTCGTCTGCGTGTCCGCACACGGCGACGGTTCGCTTCGCTTGCGCAGGAACGATTTCCGCAAAGCAGTTTCCGTATGCATCGGACCACGTTCGTGCGGCACTCGGTTTTACATATTCCAACCAGAGTTTTTGCCCTGGCGCTTCAAATCCCGAAGGACTTGGCGTGTCGAGAAGTCGGTGAAGGAACGAAAGTGATTCTGGTCGCATAGTTATAATAGTTTAGGCGTAAAATGATTAATCGCACCAATTTGGGAGAGACAGATGATTAAAGAAATTCCACTTTCACCGCATTCGGGCTGGATGATCCTGACATTTCAATTGATTGCGCTGCCCGCAATCGTCTTCTGTTTGAGTGTTTCGATTTCCACTGTCGCGGGCGCAAAGTTCAACGATCCATCTGGCATTCCAATTGGGATTGCAGGCATCGTGATCTGCGCAATTCTCGTGTTTCTGTGGTTCTTTAATTGGGCTGGCTTCTTTGTTGTGAATCCAAATCAAAGTCGTGTTGTGCTTTTCTTTGGGCGATACCAAGGCAGCGTGCGCGCCATTGGATTTCATTATGTCAATCCATTTTCTTCCAAGAAGCTTCTGTCGCTGCGCATTCGCACATTTGAAACGGGATCGCAGTCGAGCAGCGAAGTCAAGGATCCCGCATCGGGACGAGTTGTCGTTGCAGCGAAACGTGGCCGCGGGCATCCGATTAAAGTCAACGATCTTGATGGCAACCCAATCGAGATCGCAGCAGTTGTTGTTTGGCGTGTGATCGATACAGCAGAAGCCCTCTTCAATGTTGAAGCGTTCGATCAATATGTCGAGACGCAGTCCGAAGCTGCGCTACGAAATCTTGCGAGCCACTATCACTATGACAGTTCAGATGATTCCGCGATGAGTCTTCGTGGCAATACGGATTCCGTCGGCGAAAAATTGCAAGTAGAAATTGCAGCGCGGTTGTCTAAAGTGGGGATTGAAATTCTCGAGGCGCGCATTTCAAGCCTTGCGTATGCGCCAGAAATCGCAGCAGCGATGCTTCAACGACAGCAAGCTGGCGCAGTTGTCGCAGCGCGCCAACGCATCGTCGACGGAGCAGTCGGCATGGTCGAATTAGCGCTCGCGAGATTGGAAGAAAAAAAGACGGTCGAACTGAACAGTGCGCAAAAAGCATCAATGATCGCCAATCTGCTTGTTGTGCTTTGCAGCGAGCGAGGCGCGCAGCCTGTTGTATCGACATCCTCGCAGCAGGAATAATTTGAACTGAAGATGGGCTAAAGTGTTGGCATGAAGAAATGCCCCACTTGTTGTGCGTATCGGATGATCTGCCTTTTCGTCATCTTTCAATTCGCACCATTCGTCGCTGCAGCGGATATTGATTTACCCCGATTCCCGGCGGCGAGCCCCGACGGAAACTTTGTGACATTTACTTGGCGCGGTGATTTATGGAAGGGCGCTGCCGATGGCGGCGCTGCGACGCGCTTGACAAGTCATCCTGCCGATGAATCGCGAAGTGTGTGGAGTGCAGATGGAACCATGATCGCTTTCGAAAGTACGCGCGATGGTGGGCGCAACTTGTACACAATCGATCCGATGGGTGGATCACTGCGAAGAGTGACCAACACCGACGAGATCTTGAGCATCTCAAGTTTTTCAACAACTCCAAATGGCGAACCCGCGCTCGATTTTTCCGCATCACTCGATTACGACCTCTTTCGTTCGCCTCGTCCATACTTCGTTGCGTTGACTGGTGGCGAGCCCACACGTCGCCATGGAGCATTCGGCCGCGCTGCAGTTCCATCAGCTGATGGCAAGCGTTTTCTCTTCGAGCGCGGCGGCAGTGATTGGACTCGTCGTGGATATCGCGGCAGTGATAATTGTGATGTCTGGATGTATGACACATCAGCGACAGGCGATGCAATGTTCGTGCAACTGACGGACTTTCAAGGCAACGATGGATGGGCACAGTGGCGTAATGATTCCAGTTTCCTTTTTCTTTCTGATCGCGATCTCGCAACAGTGAATGTCTTCGTTCAGGATGCAAATGGCACAGCAACTGCGCGTCGTTTGACTGGATTTGAAGGGCAAGATGTGAAAGATCTTTCGGTCAGCCGCGATGGTCGGCGCGCTTTTTTCACAGTCTGGGACAAACTGTATCGACTGGATCTCGACACGACAGGTGCAATGCCGATAGCGATGAAATTCACAGCGCCAGATGACACGTTCGACAGCGAGGAAGTCAAATCCCTTGCAAGCGCTGCGACAGAAATTGCACTGAATCCAGATGGCAAGAGTGCGGCGCTGGTCGCATTCGGTGATGTATGGATCAAACCCATTGAAGGAAAGTATCCCGCTCGGCGTGTCACCAATGCGATGGCGCGCGAATATGAAATCGCGTGGAGTCCAGATGGGCAGACGCTCTATTTCACAAGTGACGCTGATGGTGGAGATTCCATAATGACTGCGACTGTTGCAACAACGCGCGAGGATGTTGTCGCAACTGCGAAAGTTTTAGACCCCAAGCCAATTGAACCTGCGCCGGCGATCGTGCCAGCGCCTGTCGCAACTCCTGCAGTCGAACCAGCACCCGCGCCTGTTGCAACTCCTGCAGTCGAACCAGCGCCTGCACCAACGCCAGCGCCTCTAGCACCAAAATCGACTAAAAAAGCAGCCGAAAAAGATAAAGAAAAAGATAAGCCTAAGAGTGAGCGCTGGGCGGAAGCTGTTCGATTCGAAGTTGCGCCACTCATCAGCGGTGCAACAAATGATCGTCAATCAAGTCCTTCCCCAGATGGAAAGAGTCTCGCATTTCGTCGAGGCCGAGGTGACATCATGATGATGGATCTCGTATCTCGCGAAGTACGAACAGTGCGCGAAGGTTGGGATCCAGAAATTGAATTGCGTTGGAGTCCCGATGGTCGATGGCTTGCTTTCACCAATTCAGATCGCGATTTCAACAGCGATATTTTTATTGCGCCAGCCGATGGTTCGACAGCTCCAATGAATGTCACGCGCCATCCCGATAATGATGGTTCGCCGCGCTGGTCCGCAGATAGCCGCATTCTGGGTTTCGTTTCCGAGCGAACAAACGAAGAAGTGGATGTATGGATGGTCTTCTTGGACAAGTCGCTCGAAGGTCTTCCAAAGTTCGAACTTGATAAATATTTCAAGGATGCCGCTGAAGCCGCAAAGAAGCGCAAACCTCTTGGGAAAGTGAAAGCTGACAAAACAGAAACCGCAGAGAAAACTGATGCGAGCGAAAAGGCAGATAAGCCTGACGAAGAAAAAACCGAAGTCGCAGAGAAAAGCGATAAGGGAGAAAAGTCTGACAATCCAGAAAAATCTGAGAAGCCAGGAAAAAAAGAAGTTCCAGTTGTACTTTCTCTTGACGATGCATATCGCCGAGTCCGTCGCGTCTCATCGATGCCTGGCAATGAAGGCAATCTCGAAATCTCTCCTGCTGGCGACCGCATGTATTTCACTGGTGGCGAATTGCTCGATGGCGGATTGTTCGTCATCAACTGGGATGGCACTGGTCAACGCAAACTTGGTTCACGGACAAGTGTCCAAGGTATTTCACTCACCGGCGAAAAACTCATCACGCTCTCTGGCGGAAAAGGTCAACTGCTTTCAACGTCTGGTGGACCTGCTCCCTCGACTCCCGCTGAAGGCAGCAGCAGTTCAGGTGGAACATCGATCGACATTGATTCATCGATTGTGATTGATCAAGCGGCACTCGTCTCACAAAAATTTGCAGAAGCGCAGCGATTGATGGGCGAGAATTTTTATCATCCGACGATGAAGGGATTGGACTGGGGTGCAGTCTCGGCGCGATATGCCGAACTTGCCACGCATGCTCGTACGCCAAGTGAATTCGATCATGTTGCAAATCGTTTGCTTGGAGAACTCAATGCAAGTCATCTTGGAATTCGTTCGCCGCAATCGGGTGGTCGAACGGTTCTTCCACAAGGTCGAATTGGAGTTATGGTTTCTTCGGCAACGGGCGGTCTTCGTGTCGATGCAATGATTTCAGATGCTCCAGCTATGACAGCAAAGACGCCTCTGATGATTGGTGACATCATCACCGGAATTGATTTCGAGCCGATTCGTCCTGGAGACACGCTTTCTTCTCGCATGGCGGGAACCATCGGTCGCGAAGTTGTACTCTCGATCAATCGCACTCTTGCAGATGGTCGTGATGTTTCTCTTCAAACCGCCATCATCCCCGTGACAGATTCGGCGATCGGCAGACTGGCATATCAAGCGACGCAAACGCGTAACGGGTTATTGGTGGACGAATGGTCGGGTGGTCGTTTGGGTTACATCCATATTGAAGGTATGGCTCAGCCAGCTCTGGACGAATTCGAACGCGATTTATATGCAGCGTGTGATGGCAAGGATGGTTTGCTTATCGATGTTCGCAATAACGGCGGAGGATGGACTGCGGATCGACTGCTCGCATCGATCTGTTCGCCGATTCATGCGTACACAGTTCCGCGCGGCGCAGATCCGAAGCACACTGATGGATATCCGCAGGATCGACTCTTTATTCAGCGATTCACTGGGCCTGTCAATATGCTCTGCAACGAAAAAAGTTTTTCGAATGCGGAGATTGTGGCGCATGCGTTCAAGACACTTCAGCGCGGAACGCTTGTGGGAATGCCCACATATGGCGGCGTGATTTCGACGGGTTCTGCGTCACTGCTTGATGGCACCACGATTCGGATGCCGACTCGAGGTTGGTACTTGCTTGATGGCAAGGATATGGAAATGAATGGAGCGGTTCCCGACATTCTTGTTGCGCAGACTCCACAAGATGAATCAGCAAATTCTGATCGCCAATTGCGCGCTGCGGTTGAGAATCTTCTTCAGCGAACGCCAAAATCTTCGGCAGCGCAAACAATTCCAATTGCACCAAATGCTGCGGTTGTTCCAAGCGGTGGTTGAACAAAGCGTTACTCTCTCACGATGAATCCCATTCGATATCACACCAGCCGTCCGCACCCGTGGCATGGACTTCGCTGCGGAAATAATCCACCTCGCATTGTGCAAGCATTCATCGAGATCACGCCTTTCGATTTGGTGAAGTACGAAGTCGACAAAGAGTCTGGATATTTGCATGTTGATCGCCCACAGCGCACCAGTGCAACGCCGCCGATGCTTTATGGTTTTATGCCTCGAACGCTCTGCGCAGATCGCGTCGCTGCGCTCAGTCCGCATGCGAAGAGAGCCGACGGCGATCCGCTGGATATTTGTGTTCTTTCTGAGCGCCCAATCAACAAGAGCGATCTCGTCCTTGATGTATGCGTTGTCGGAGGTCTGCAGATGCTCGATGACGGAGAAGCTGACGACAAAATCATCGGCGTTCTGGTCGGCGATCCTGTGTGGGATAGCGCACGCGAATTGACCGATCTTCCGCCACTGGTGATCGAGCGGCTTCAACATTATTTTTCTACGTACAAACTTCATATCGGCGAGAAGTCCACGACATCTATTCGTGATGTGTATGGATATGAGCGTGCGGCTCAAGTTGTGACTGCTGCGATGGAGGATTACAACGAGATCTATCCAGATCCTTTGCTCAAGCCGCTCGGCGGCGTGTAATGCTGTTCGCGTGGCGGAATCGAGCGGCGGAAACAGCCACGGAAATGCATAAGTGAGCAGCCGTGAAAAGATCCCGCCGGGCTCAGACAGTCCTCGGCGACCGACACGATCTGGTTTACGAAATTTTATTGCAAGTTTCGTCGGCCGCCTGCGGAACTCGCCAGGCAGAATTTTTCAACGGCTGGATACGCAAACAGATGCGCGACGGAATCTGAAAAACGTTCGAGCGAGAATTTGATTCGCCAACGTGGGCAGCCGTGAAAAGATCCCGCCGGGCTCAGACAGTCCTCGGCGTCCGACACGATCCGGGTTTCGACGTTTGATTACAAATTCCGTCGGCCGCCTGCGGAACTCGCCCGGCAGAATTTTTCAACGGCTGGACACGCAAACAGATGCGCGACGGAATCTGAAAAACGTTCGAGCGAGAATTTGATTCGCCAACGTGGGCAGCGGAATGATTTGAACCCCGGCGAGTTTGCAAGCCGAGCCGGAGTCCGCGTAGGCGAGGCGCAGCATGTTTGAGCCCGGGGG
>Ga0209086_10001279_pt1 | contig 20567 bp, 8 predicted proteins | sample M_130207_XF_Meta_FD_187312 | JGI IMG/M metagenome (GOLD analysis project Ga0209086, IMG submission 187312) | Freshwater microbial communities from Lake Montjoie, Canada to study carbon cycling - M_130207_XF_MetaG (SPAdes) (version 2) | ecosystem: Environmental > Aquatic > Freshwater > Lake... | reverse complement strand
ATCCTTATAATTGTATTAACGATTTTGAACTTAATGATTTATCTGCGTCTGAAAATGACCCGTGGTTTTATGCTAACTTCGACATTTCATCAGGAAATAATTATACAGGATACGCATTCTACTATTACGTTACTAATTTAGTGTCAGGAGGAACTGGTGTTTTCACTGGTACAATTACAGGTGAGTCATATAGTTTCACGGGAACTGCTTACACCGATTACAATAACATGGTTGTTGGTACCCTTCGTTCAAGAGGTCTTACAGAATATGTTAATAGTACAACAAGTGTTGACCACGGACCTGTTTACCAAGTAGGTATTGATTATGATAATAATAATACTTGGGTTCCAAATAATTTACAATTAGTTTGTACAGGACAATATTCGGGTATCACACAATCACCTTTTGCTGGTTTTTTATTGTCGGGTGTTACTAAAGATAATAATACATTCTCATTTGAGACTTCGTTATTAGCATCTTCGGCAAAATACATCACTAAAGTTTTAGGTGTAGATAATTTTGGTAAATCAAGATTTGAAGTTCCAATTTATGTTGAGGAAATTTATCAAGGAAGTTTAAATTACGCATACAATCAAGGTTATGTTCGTGGATTAAATTGTGATTTAATTGCTCTACCTAGTGCTAGAAGTCAGTCAAGTCAATCAATTGCTTGGAATTTAGAAAAATACCAATCACCTGAAACACCATTCTTAGTTTCTGAATTAAGAGGTAATAAAGTTTATAACTTATTTAAATTCATATCAATTTCTGATGGTGATTCTGCGAACACTGAAATTAAAATTTCAATTGCTAATTTATCATACAATAATATGTCGTTTGATGTATTAATTAGAAATTTCTTTGATACAGACGCTAACCCAGTTGTGATTGAAAAATTCACAAACTGTAATATGGACCCTGCAACTAATAACTTTGTCGCTAAAAAAATTGGTTCATCTAATGGTGAATTTGCGTTGATATCAAGATATGTTATGGTTGAAATGGCGAATGAGTATCCAATCGATTCGTTACCTTGTGGTTTCTACGGTTACACACAAAGAGAATATGAAGATACTGCAATTTACCCATCACCATATCCTAAATTTAAAACAAAATACGATTATCCAGGTGAGGTAATTGCTAACCCACCATTTGGTACTGCTGCGGGTGGTTCAAATACTGTGGAATCACCAGGTGATATTGTAAGAAGAACTTACTTAGGATTCTCAACACAATACGGTATTGACGAATCGTTCTTAACTTATAAAGGAAAACAAAATCCTCAATCAGGTTGGGAAATCGCAACTGATTCAGTAAAATGGAATGTGTTAAGTAAAGGTTTCCACATGGACTCAGGAGCTACCGTTGTTACAATTGCGAACACGTCAATAACAAGTGGTGAAACTGCGTTTGAATGTGGTGTTGCGGATTTTAGAGCAGACCCACAAACACAAGAAAACCCATACTACTTTATCTACTCAAGAAAATATACTATATGTTTTGCAGGTGGATTTGATGGTTGGGACATTTATAGAGAATGGAGAACTAACCAAGATAGATACCAATTAGGTTCTTCGGGTTATTTAGCGGGAGCTTATCCTTCTTCAAAATATCCAAACGCAACGGGTGATGGATTGTTCAAGAGAATTGTGGTTCAAAACAATACTCAAGATTTCGCAAACACTGACTACTACGCTTACTTGCTTGGTATCTTAACATTTGCAAACCCTGAAGCAACCAACATTAACGTATTTGCGAGTTCAAGTATCGACTATATTAACAACTCAAATCTTGTTGAGGAAGCTATAGATATGATTCAATACTCAAGAGCTGACTCAGTTTATATCTGTACAACTCCTGACTACAACATGTATACACCAGACTCAACTAATTCTTTAGATATTATTTATTCTCAAGAAGCTGTTGATAATTTGGATAATACAGGAATTGACTCTAACTATACGGCAACTTACTACCCTTGGATTTTAACAAGAGATACTGTAAACAACACACAAATTTACTTACCACCAACAGGTGAAGTTTGTAGAAACTTAGCTTTGACGGATAACATTTCATTCCCTTGGTTCGCATCTGCGGGTTACACAAGAGGTCTTGTAAATTCAATCAAAGCTAGACAAAAACTTACTCAAACCGATAGAGATACATTGTATCAAGGTAGAATTAACCCTATCGCAACTTTCTCTGATGTTGGAACTGTAATTTGGGGTAATAAAACATTACAAGTTGCTGACACAGCACTTAACAGATTGAATGTAAGAAGACTATTACTTCAAGCTCGTAAATTGATTTCAGCGGTAGCGGTAAGATTATTGTTCGAACAAAACGACCAAATCGTTAGACAACAATTCTTGGATAGTGTTAACCCTATCTTGGATTCAATAAGAAGAGATAGAGGTTTATACGATTTCCGTGTAACTGTTTCATCTTCACCTGAAGACTTAGACAGAAACACATTAACGGGTAAAATTTACTTAAAACCTACGAAGGCGTTAGAATTCATCGACATCGAATTCTTCATCACTCCAACAGGAGCTTCGTTTGAGAATATTTAATAAACTTAACGGGGGTACTAATCATACCCCCTTTATTTGCCAAGTATGGAAAGACAACTTAGAGAAGGATTTAAAGGTGAAGGGACACCAGATATGAAATATTATGCGTTTGATTGGGATGACAACATTGTTCATATGCCAACAAAGATAATGTTAAAAACTGAAGATGGTGATGAAGTTGGTATGAGTACAGATGATTTTGCAGAATACAGAAGTAAAATCGGAAAAGAAGATTTTGATTATAATGGTGACGCCATCGTTGGTTTTTCTGAAGACCCATTTAGAAACTTTAGAACCGCAGGTGACAAAGATTTTTTGGTGGATGCAATGAGAGCTAAACTTGGACCAGCATTTAACGATTTTAAAGAAGCGATTAATAGTGGGTCAATTTTTTCAATCATTACTGCGAGAGGTCACAACCCCAACACTTTAAAACAAGCCGTTTACAATTATATTATTGACGGATTTAATGGTATTGATAAAGACCAACTAGTTAAGAATCTTAAAAAATACAGGTCGTTTGTAGGTGAAGATGATATGACGGACGATGAATTAATCAAATCGTATTTGGACCTTAACAAATATCATCCAGTGTCTTTTGACGATGAAGAAGGTGCCGCCAACCCTGAAGAAGCAAAAGTTCGTGCCATGGAAGGATTTGTTTCTTATATTAAAAAAATGGCAAACAAATTAAATAAAAGAGCCTTTATAAAAGACGATGTTTCAAATAACTTTATTCCAGAGCAACCTAGTATTGGATTTTCAGATGATGATGTAAGAAATGTAGAAGTAATGAATAAACACTTTAAAGATAAACCAGATAATATAGTTAAGACTTATTCTACAGCTGGAGGCGTTAAAAAGGAATATAAGTAGATAATAATCTCGACAAATTAAAAGTAAAGAGAAAAATTTTTTAACAAGACTATATTTATAGGATATAAACAACAAAAAAAAAACAAAAAAAAATTAAAATAACATGGCTGATTTATTAATGAAAATGCCGATACCTTACGAACCAAAACGACAGAACCGTTTTATTTTAAGGTTTCCGTCAAGTTTGGGTATCAACGAGTGGTTTGTTGAAAGCGCTTCAAGACCGTCTATCAAGATTGGTGCAACTGAAATACAATTTTTAAATACCTCTACATTTGTGGCAGGTAGATTTAACTGGGACCCTATCAGTGTTAAATTCCGTGACCCTATCGGACCTTCAGCGGCTCAAGCTCTTATGGAGTGGGTTCGTTTACATGCTGAATCAGTGACAGGTCGTATGGGTTATGCTGCGGGTTATAAAAAAGACATCGACCTTGAGATGTTGGACCCAACAGGAGTTGTTGTTGAGAAATGGATTCTTTATGGAACATTCTTAACTGATGTAAACTTCGGAGCGTTATCTTATAGTCAAGATGCGTTAGCGGATATCACAGCTTCTTTAAGAATGGATAGATGTGTGTTAGTTTACTAATTCACTTTACATAAAATTACACTCACTTATATTTAACCGTAAAGCTAATAAACTTTACGGTTATTTTTATATATGGACAATCAATCAAGAGACCACGGTCAAGACAATTTCACACTACCACACGATGTGGTACAATTACCATCACAAGGTATTTTTTATAAAAACAAAAAGAAATCAATTAAAGTTGGTTATCTAACTGCGTCGGATGAAAACATTCTGATGGGTGGGGGAAACGATTTAACGATGAATTTATTAAGGGCAAAAATCTATGAGCCAGATGTTAAGGTTGAAGATTTACTTGAGGGGGATGTTGAAGCAATTCTAATCTTCTTAAGAAACACTGGATTTGGTCCAGAAATTACATTAAATCTTGTAGACCCCTCAAATAAAAAACCGTTTAGTCCAACGATATTACTAGACCAATTAAGTATTATTAACGGACAACATCCCGACACGGATGGTTCATTTAAAGTTCTATTACCAAAATCTCAATCAACGATTAAATTGAAACCATTAAGTTATGGTGAAATTATGGAAATTGGTAAAATGGCGGACTCATATCCACAAGGTAGAGTTGTCCCTAGAATTACATGGAGAATGCAAAAAGAAATTATTGAAGTTGATGGTTCAACCGACAAAGCTATGATTGCAAAATTCGTTGAGTCACTACCAATCTCTGACTCAAAATTCATAAGAAATTTTATGAATGAAAACGAACCAAGATTGGATATGACTAAAACAATTATAGCCCCGTCAGGAGAAAAACTAACAGTGAATGTTGGGTTTGGGGCTGACTTTTTTCGCCCTTTCTTCTGATTATAGAAAAACTCAGATAGACGAATTTTACTATCTGACAACATTAATGAAAATTTCTTATCAAGATTTTGAACGGATGCCATTGTTTGTTAGAAAATATTTACTGGATAAATGGATTGAAGATAATAGGAAGGACTAAAAAATTAGTCCTTCTTCTATTTATATAGAAACTAAAAAATTGTTATGGCAGAAAATAATTTAGATGATGTAGGTAGTGTTAATGACCTTGAGAAAACTCTGAATAGTTTATCAAAACCAGCCGATTTAATTCTTGAAGCGATTGCTGAGATGTATCAGCAGTCAGAAAATCTTAACAACTCGTTCTTACAGGGTAGAAGCCGAATGAACGAAATGTCCGATGCGGTTGCAAAGGCGGCTTCTGGTGTCCTAACTTTGGGTGGTAAGATTTCAGACGTTGGTAATACAATGAACAAAATCGCTGAAGGTTCAAGAAGAAATGTTTTAGCAACTGAAGAACAAGTAAGTAAGTTATATGCTGCGTCAGAAATATTAGATATTACTTCTAAAACTTTAGTTGAAAATTTTGCCGAAGTTGGTATTGAAACATCTCAAATTGGAACAAATTTAGAGGGTTCTATTGCTTATATTCAAAGTGTTGGTTTAAACGCTAAGGATGTTATGTCCGATGTTGCTACTAACATGAAACTGATGAACCAATTCAACTTTACTAACGGAGTTCAAGGTTTAACAAAAATGGCAGCTCAAGCATCAATGTTAAGGTTTGATATGCAAAACACCGCGAATTTTGCAAATAATGTAATGACTCCTGAGAAGGCTATTGAAGCCGCTGCAGGATTCCAAAGATTAGGAATATCAATTGGTAATTTATCTGACCCATTCGCGTTAATGAATCAATCAATTAATGACCCAGGAGCTTTACAAGATAGTATTATTAAAGCCACAAAACAATACACAGAATTTGACGAAAAAACAAAATCATTTAAGATAAACCCTCAAGGTATCTTAATGTTAAAAGAAATGGCAGACGTGACGGGTATTTCTGCCGCAGAACTTTCAAAAACTGCGTTAGCCGCTGCCGATTTAGATAAAAGACTTTCAACCATTAGTCCAAGTATCAATTTTGAAAAACCTGAAGATAAAGAATTGTTAGCGAACATGGCAACAATGAAGGATGGTGAATACATTGTTCAACTTAAGAATGACGAAACAGGTAAGATTGATGATATCAAATTAAGTGAAATTAGTAATGAACAACTCCTTGAGTTAAAAAGACAAAAAGGAGAGGCTCAAACATTAGAACAGATTCAAAAAAGTCAATTAGATGTGTTAAAAGATATTGACGCATCTCTTAAAGGAGCTGCGGCTAAAGGGTCTTATGGTGTTGCGGGTAGTTCCGTGGTTAGGGGCAATGTTGTAGGTGCGGGTAATGTAATCAAAGCAGTAACAAGTTCTGTTGACAGTGCAATTCCTGAAAGTTCTAAAGTTATTGGTAAGGTTAATAGTGCTGTCGAGGTAATGAAAGATTTGTTTTTAGCAAAAGATGCTAAAAAACTGAGTGCTGATGATTTTGCAAAACAAATAAAAAGTCTTGAAGATGTTCTTATTAGCGACGCAAATGCTTTGGGTAAAGATGGACTTAAGGCGTTAAAGGATATTATGGTTGACGCAAGTCAAAAAATAACAGGAACTAGTGCAATTGAAACAGGATTTAAAAATGTTGCCAAAGATATTTTAGGGGCGACTGGAAATGAAAAAAGTTCAAATAAAGACCTATTACAAAAAACTAAAGACGCTCTTGAGTCTAAATCCGCCTCATCATCTGTTTTTGGAGGAAGAACTTCTGAGGATTATTCGGCGGTTAAAAAGGCATCATCCAATGATTCAAAAACCGATAATAGTAGTAGTAAAGTTGATGTTGGTGGTACAATAACATTTAAGTTTGATTTACCTCCTGGTACAACATTAAATCAACAACAATTGAACGCAGCTTTTAATAGTGAGGAGTTTAAACAATATATTGTTAAATTATCTGAATCGAAGGTTGCGAATAAAAATCAAAGTGTTGTTAGTTATGGTAAATGATAAAAAAAATCCTATTCGACCTATTTATTGTTAAAGATATAAATGGGTAGTCCGTTAGATTATATTAGTACCGAAGGATTTAGAAAAAAACTAATCGTTCGAAATTTAGTACCATATGCTAAATCACCTACCCCTGCTACCCCACCAATAACTTTTGAGGTAATACAAAGAGATTTAACACCTGTTGATAGTCCTGATTATCTAATTGATACTCCATACATTGCCAATTCACAATTTTATCCACTTAACAGATACGGAAATCAGGGTGGATACTACCAAGCACCTGACCTTACAGGTAATTTAAACACTATTTCAAATCAAGGTGAATATGGTCCTGGTCAACAGGACGCTCATATTGTGGACACGGGATTTGCGGCAACTCAACTATGGAGACCATTAAATGCCTATTCAAGTAATAATAACTTTGATGCTGGTGAAGCGGTTTCTACTTTAGAAATTGTAACACCCGACCAAGATAGACCACCAAACGGTCAACCATATCCTAGATTTAATCCATCATCTTATCCACCTGTATCTATTTTATTAAATCCTGACCCACAAGGTAGTAATGGTTTATTAAGTGATGACTCATTCATAGCTCGATTGGGGGCAAAAACTTTAAAGAAAGAGTTCCAAGACCGTATCGGTAGGGAGTTAATAAGACAAACTGTTGGTAGGGCAAATATCTTAAACGTTAATAGTAGTACCAACCTTGTTAATATTTTAACGGGTAGGGTTCCTTTAATTGAACCAAACTACAATATTACGGTACCTTCGAATGTGTTAGGGGCTGCAGCCAATTTTGCTCTTAGTTTAGCGGGTAGTACTTTACCATTCTCAACAATTCCTGGTTCTTATTTCGATACAAGTATCAATCCACCACAACCAACAACACTTCAACAATCATTATTAGCCAATCCAATTGCCGCTGGTGGAAATTTTATTAGTAATTTATTAGGTGCTAATAAAACAGGAACTCAAATATTCTACGAAAATACAGGTCAAGGTCAAAAATCCATTTTATTTAAAAATATTAACTACAACAAGTATAAGCCAAACTACGATAGAACTTTAATAGATAGATTGGGTGGAGCGATTGTTGGGACTAATACCAACAACTCTAACTTTTATGTTGGTAGTACATCTTCTGACCCATCAAGAGTATTCTCACCATCGGGAGCATTACCGTCAGATGCGTTTGGTAATGAACAACAAGACCCCGTTTATGGTCCTTCTGAGTTAGCTGAGTTATATGAAGGTCCAAGTAAGGAAATTCGTTTGGGTGCTAACGGTCCGACTTATAGTAATGGTGGTGGTATTGAAGGTGGATTCACATGGGTGTCTCCAAAGTACAAAGGTAATGCTGGTAAAAAGGTAGGTATTGGTGGTGCAATATATGACCAAGACCAAGACTTTAAACCATCATCTTATAACTCAACAGAGTCCACAGAAAGAACGTTTAAAGAAGGTTCTATACTTGATAAGACACAAAGAATTATTGATAGCCAACCACAAGGTGGTAAAAGATTACAACACGTTGGTAATGCGATGGACCAAGTCAGTAAAGTATTCAACGATGGATACAAAGAAATGACAAAGGGTTCAAGGGTATTAACTTATGTTGGGGAAATTGGACAGGAAGTTGGTACTGAGTATTGTAGGGTGTTTGCCAAAGATATTCCATATCTTCAATATAATGACCTTCAAAAAACTAACGGTATTACAACTGAAGGAAGAAGATTTTCTTATTCGGTATTAGATAAGACATATAATCTTAACATAGCTCCAAACAAACAAGAAGGTGGACAAGACTCGACCAACATTATTGGGACTATGAATAATGGTTATGCTAAAAAATACATGTTCTCATTGGAAAACTTGGCATGGGCAACATCAAACGCTCCTGGTATGGCGGTATCTGATTTGGCAATATGTGAAAGAGGTCCTAATGGTGGTAGAGTTATGTGGTTCCCACCTTATAATTTAGTTTTTAACGAGTCAGTTCAAGCAAATTGGAATCAAAGTGATTTTATCGGTAGACCTGAACCAATCTACACATACAAAAACACAAGTAGAACTGGTAGTTTAACTTGGGATATTGTTGTTGACCACCCGTCAATATTAAATGTTATTGTTAACAAAGTGTTGGCTAACGAAACCAACAAACCAAGAATTGATAGTATATTGGACTCATTCTTTGCGGGATGTAGAAAATATGATTTATATGAATTGGCTAAAAAATATTATACAATAAATCCAAACGATTTATTTCAAATCCAACAAGCGATTACTTCTAAAGAAATCACAAGAGAACAGATGGAATTTGCGGTTAGTACTATTACAACATATCCTCAGACAGCTCAAAGTGGTGGAGCGGGTAATGGTAGTACGGGAGCAAGTAGCTCAAGCACACCAGCGCCAGGAAGTAATTCATATTTTGAAAAATACAAACAACTAGGATTCTATTTCTCAAATGATTATCCAAAACGTAATACATCTCCAAACTATCCCGAAATGTATGACGAATACATTGATGAAAAACCAACATATTTGAGCAAAACAAATGGTGTTCAGTTGGATGAGTTTTATAATACTGTTGTTACTTCAAATTATGAAATTGCTCAACAATTTGCTCTTGATGTTGCAGAACAAATTAAAAATAGTGAACAAGGTACGATAACAATTACAATCGATTCAAGTTGTTCGGCTCCTCAAACCGAGACCTACAATAAAGAACTAGCCCAAAGAAGAATTAATTCTGTTATTAGATTTTTTTCTGAAAACCCTGCAACCACAAATTATGTTAAAGAAAAAAGATTAATTGTTACTCGTGGTACTGGATTTGGAGAAAATACAAATTCACAACCATTAAAATCTAAAACAACTACTGCTCCATATTCGATTGATGGTTTATCGCCAGGAACAACGGTTAATTGTACTGACAATGATGTCAACGCTGTTGGTGGTGATACACAATCAGGTTCAAAAGATATCTATACAACTAGTGCAATGGCTTGTAGAAGAGCATACATATCAGGTATTAACTCAACATTAACCGCACCAAAGCCAGAACCCGTACCTCAACAAGCACCTCAAACAAGTACAACTGTTACAGGTAAAGTTGTGACAACAACTGAAACTCAAACAACGGTTAATGATGTTACGGTACCAAGAGATAATATTACAAAACGAGTTTTAATGTCATTATTATCGGAGTGTGATTACTTTGAGGTTATAAAGGAAGAAACACCTATGGTTTACGATAACCTTAAAGATAAATTAAAATTCTTCCAACCAGCATTTCACTCAATGACACCTGAGGGTCTTAACACAAGGTTGACATTCTTACAACAATGTATGAGACCTGGTGATACAATACCTGTGGTTAAATCTATTGGTGGTAAGGATGTAATGGAATATAATAATGCAACAAACACAGCGTTTGGAGCACCTCCAGTATTAATATTAAGAGTTGGAGATTTTTATAACACTAAAATTATCCCAACAAGTTTAACAATTGCGTATGAAAATTTAGATATTAATCCTGAAGGTATTGGTGTTCAACCAATGATTGCGAAGATTAATCTGTCGTTTAACTTTGTTGGTGGTAGCGGATTAAAAGAATCTGTTGACAAATTACAAAACGCATTGACGTTCAACTATTATGCAAATACTGAAATTTATGATGACAGGGCAGATGTTACTGATACAAGTTATCAAGTACTTGATAAAGACTTTTTACAATTTGCAGCGTTAAGTAATGTTAGACCTCCAGGAGTTAATAACGCAGCACCTAATAACGCTTTAAGTAATGAAACAACAATTGGTACAATTATAACAACAGAACTTCTTCAAAGTGGACAAACAGGTACAATTGCGTATCAAGAATTTATGGATAAGCTTGCGGTTGAAACTCAAACTTATTTTACAAATGTTGTTAATAAAAACAAAGAAACCGTTAATCAATATAATAATGCTTTACGTCAACAATGGATGTTAGAAAGAAATTATTCTAATGGTAAATTCTTGCAGACTAAAAATTTAGATACAATATTATTTGGTAAACCTTATAACACCGAAAAAAGAATTGATGTTATTTTTGAAGAATTAATTACAGACATTAAAGATGAAAATGATGGGTTTATTCAATTCATGAAAGGAACCACCACTAACCAAAAAGACTTTTCACCTAAAGTGATAAGACAACTTAAAGAAAATTATGTTAGTCTTGTTAAAAACAAAAAAGGAAGTTATCAAAACGCTGTAACAACTATAACTCAAAGTATGGTAAACATCCAACAATCATATCTTCAATATGTTTCAAGAGCAAATACAATTCCATACTTTAAACCAGGAAACGGTGGTAAAGGTACTGATGGGTCACAACAAAAAAATGGTAATGTTACATCATTTGTTTTAACTCCAACACCTGACGTTGATGTTAGTTCTCAAGGTGCAACAAATACATTAGAGGAATTAAAACTTGATATTGCAATAATCAACAGTGGTATAACCGAATTTAATAAAGTTATAAATGTTAACCAAACATTTACATCTAAAAGTGTTTCATATACAGGTATTTTAGTTTTTGATAATTATTATAAATTTCCTGATAACGAAAAGATATTTGTACCGTTTAGTAAATCTCCATTATTTAGTAATGTTGAAAGTACTCAATTTAGAAGAACTTATATGATTGTTTCCGATGATGTTGTCGATGATAAAAAATATGAAACCTTTAAAACCGCAATGATTGGTAATATAATTAATAATGCGGGACTTATTGGTAATGGATGGGATGGGGTTAAATTAAATTCTGAGTTTGACGCATATTGGAAACAAATTGCTAAACCAGCATTTGTTGAGGAAAACACAATAACAAAAGAATTTATCACTTATATGGAAACAGAAAAGTTACAAAACTTCTTGAAGTTTACTCCATACCCAACCAAAAAACGACTTTTCTCGTATACAACTGATGATGCTAACTCTGAAGGTCAAATCGCTTTGATTAAAGGATTGGGGGCAACTGAAAACCAAAACACAAATAATAAAACATGGGATGATGAACAGGAATCACCTTTAGGTGATGTTTTCATCTCAAAAGTTAAGTTCAACTAATGGCATATCAATATTATAATAGATATAGTGATTTCTTAATCAACGGTGAGCAAACTGTTGTTCCGTTTGTGCAATTACCACAAAAACCCGCCGATAAATCCTACATATATAAAGTTGCTCGAAGTAGACTGGATGTTGTTTCTCAAGAATATTATAACTCACCATATTTTGGTTGGTTAATATTACAAGCTAACCCACAATTTGGAGGGTTAGAAAATAATATATTTGATGGAGCGGTATTGATTATTCCTTATCCGCTACTACCTTCATTACAGGACTATAAAGCGGCCTTAGATAACTATTTTTATTATTATGGCAGGTAATACACCAGGAGACAACAGCGGAAATATATTAGTTGAATTTGACTATAACAACATTATTGTTGTTGACCCAAATAAAACTATTGACGCATTCGGAAATATTCGTGAAAGATTGGTTGACCATGAGAAATTGGTTATGTTTGCCAATCTTGAAGCAGAAGTTTTACCAAGAACTAAATTGGCGGTTGGTGGTAGTCCTGAAGATAGAATTAGAATTATTTCGGTTGCTAAGATGAATTTCTTAAGACCAACTGAAGGTACCTCACTTACATCAGGATATTATGATGAGTTAACAGGTAAAAACTCAAAAAATGGTTTAGGTGATAATCAAATTCGTAATGAAATTATTGACCCAAAGGATGGCACTAGACCATACAATAAGGTTACGGTAAATAATCCTGGAAATAAATCCACAGATAATGGTTTATTAGGTATTACATCAATTAGAGTTACAACTAATACATCGTTTATACCAACTGTGAGTATAGAGTTGGAGGATGTTCAAGGAAGGGCGTTATTCCAATTAGGTGATAATTCACCATATGCCGCATTTTTTAATTTACCCTATCCACCATTCTATTTAACACTTAAAGGTTATTATGGACAAGCGATTAAATATCAATTAAACCTAACAACTTTTAATGCTAGGTTCAATTCATTTAGTGGTAACTATGGGGTTACGTTAGAGTTTGTGGGATATAAATTTAATATCCTGAATGAAATTTCTATGGGTAACCTATTGGCTACACCTCACATGTATAGTTCAAGGTTTGATATTTCTAAATCACCAACATCTGTTGAAGGTGGTAATAAAAGTATAGAAACAACAACAAAACAAAGTCAATCAAACGCTGTTGGTCAAGCAAGTAATGGTAGTGATAATGTTGTTACTCAAATTGTTAGTGAAAAAGGTTACCAAAAAGTTGTTGAAGTTTATAGTGAATACAAAGCAAAAGGATTACTTGAACCTAATTTCCCTGAATTAACATTTGCTCAATTAATGAACAAACTTGATTTATTTGAACAAACAGTCATTAGTTCGTATACTAAAGTTGATGTGCAACCATTAACTAATATTAGGGCTTACAAAGAAACTTTAGGAAAATATTATGATACAATTTATGGTGCAAGTAGTTCTTGGTATAATAAATACATAAATACAAAACCAATTGTCTTAACAAATGGTACTTATGTTTACGCTTTAAAACCTGAACTTAATACAAGTGCTCAAAATTCTGCTCGTAGTTTACTCAGCGGATATACTATTGAATATAATAAATTATTGGCGTCAAATCCCACGTTAGGTGTTGCGGGACCTTCTCCTGTTAAAAATAGTATTACTAATGATACTATGTTAATTAATGTCAGTTTGACTGATATTGATTTAAATAAAACAACGGTAAGTTTAACGGGTATTTTGGCTCCAACAACGGGGGACACCAAATCAATTAAAGAGTATTTGGAACAATTATTGGGTCAAAAATTTGACGTAACAACGGGTATTCAATCAATCACCCAATCTGAAAAGTCAGATAATGTTATTATTAACCCTTTATATATTTTTAAATCAAATACTGTAGATAGTAAAAGTATTCCTAGGTTTGAAAATTTGATAGCTCAAATGGAGGCGGAAGCAAATAGAAAACTTGGAGAATATGAAACCGCTCTAACTGCGGATTTCTCAAGAAAAATTGAGGACAGTACAATAGGACTTGGGTTTAGACCAACAGTTAGAAATATTTGTGCAGTTGTAATGGCGTCAGCTGAAGCGTTTATCAGATTACTTGATGAGGTTCACACCAATGCATGGAATGTTAAATATGACCCTGTTAGACAACTTGCGATTTTAGATAACCCATCATCGGCACCTGGTACTGATACAAGACAAAATGTTAAAATATCAGCACAAGCTAAAAGTCAAAATCAAGGATTATCGACAAGTCAAATACCTGTATACCCTTGGCCTCAGTTTTTTGTTGAAACCCCTGAAGATAAAAAAGGAAGATTTCAATTAAAGTATCTTGCAGACCCTTCCGTTGTTGATATTACTCAAGGTTATCTATATGATAAATGGCCTGAGGTTGAATTTGTTGAAGAGTATATGAGAGGATTAACTCAAAAGTTTAACCCACCAATAGCTCAAGTACCAACAGATAGTCAGTCTACCACTAATATTATTAATATAAACGCTATCGAATATCCCTCAAATGGTATTGCATATGTTAATAAAGAAGAAGTTAAATTCTTTTATGAAATATGGGAACGACAATTTCTTACTTCAAATTATTCGGGATTTATTCGAGCAAACGCGAATCAATTAAGTCAATTAAGTGATTTGGTACTTAGTTCTGAAACAAATAATATTGTAAGTAGTTTAGGTGTAAGTTCCCCTTATTTAACTTTAAAACTTAAAAACTATAATATTACCGCTCAAAATTATGTTCAAACATTACAGAATTTCTCAAATAATGGAACAGGTAAATCTTACCAAGAATTTATTAGAGATTTTTATGTTACACCATATATTAAAAATTTAACGGAGAATTCATTTAACATTCTTACTATTAATGATTTAGGTAAAGAACCACAAATGGCGGCTAAATACGAGGCGTTGGAACAATTAGTTCAAAATGCGTCAAACACCCCAATTATTATTGATACCTATCCATTTACCAATCCAACTTGGGTTGCAAATAATATGAGTCAAAGTAACAGTAGTGTTAATAATTCGGTATATAATACAAATCAAGTCTTAAAAGTATTCAAAGATAGAAATGTTATTTCAAACTTTAATAGTGTTTATGATTATACTACAAACAGACCTGTCACTAATTTTTCGTATTTATTGGTTACAAATCCAACAACAGAAATAACCGCAACAAACTTGTCAGTATTTTATGATGGAAGAAAAAATCCTACCAAGTTTATACCAACCGAAGGTTATGTTAACTTCTTAAGACCATCAACAAACGTAACTACCGAAACAACCACCACCATGTTGAATACACCATACATGGTAAATGCAATTCAAAACGGAGTTTATAATTGGAGAAAGAGTGATAAGTATCCATACGTTCAAGCTGCGTATTTATTTCTTAATTCGCTACCATTGGCATCTCTTAAAGAAAGATATCAAACATACGGGGCTTCGACAGAATTAGATTACATTGCGTCTTGTTTCAAAAAGTTTGGAGCTATCCACAAAATGCCATATGCTTGGGTGTTAAAAATGGGTTCAGTATGGTATAGATATAAAACATACAAAGCGACTGGTGTTGATTTTATTGAAACTGCGTGGGACAACTTTAATTATAAAGTTAATTTTGACCCTGTAACGAGTTCAGATACTAAAACATATAAGTTTTTATTTGACGGTGAAAAAAGTATAACATTACAAAGTCTTGTTAATAACAATTCAAAAATACAAACAGGTTTTTATCCAAAAGTAATTAATGACTTTAATGTGTTTTATAATGGATATGACTTGTATAGTGGATATACCGATACAGAAATACAAACAAGTATTAATGGTGGTATGAAAGTATTTAACTTTACAGATTCAAATATTAACCCAACCAGTTCAATTTTTACTGCTCTTGGTGGGGTACCTAAATCAACAATTCAAACATGGTCTGTAGTTTTACCCGATACTGTTATTGATTTTGTTGCGTCATCAGGAACTTGCTCTCCAAATCAAAATACTACAAGCCCAGGTTATTTTATAGTTCCATCTTTTGGTTCACCAATTAACCAAGTTAGTATGGAATGTTTACAAAATAATGTACAAGTTTGTCCGTTTATTGATAATGCATCAATTTATAATGGTTCGGTTAGATTATTATGGTCTGCACCAAACTACGGATATTTTAATAATGATGAGATTGCTAAGCCAAATCCTGAAGCGTATATTAATAAAATTAATACGGGTAATACAAAACAAGCTGCGTTTAAATTATTAATCGATAATGAATATTCTAATATTGAAGAAATATTTTCAGTTTTCGATAAAAGTATTTTGGATAAATTTGAACAAGAATTTTTAAACTTCTCCAAACCAGTTACTGATATTGATTTAGGACCTCAGATTGTAGTACCTATTGGACAATCACCTGTAGATGAGAATGCTATCTATAAAAACTTCCAATACTTGTTTAGGAAATTAATGTCGGTTAATTCGAATTCATCGTCAACAACAACGACAGAATATTTTAATACACTTGGTAATGCTCAATTAACCACATTTTCAAACACAATTAAATCATTCTTGGAGTTTGATGTGATGTTAAAATATGGTAATCCTGCAAATTACAAAAGAAGAGTTGTAGATTCTTTCCTTGCGTCTAATGGTGGAACAAATCCAATTGTGGACCCAATTGATTTTAATCCATATGTAACAAATTCATTACCATCAGCAAATGGTACAATTACTTTACAACAATCAAAGGCAATATATCAACAAGCTTGGCTTGCATTAGAAACTGAAGTTGGATTCTCAACAATTGAAAATTTGGTTTATACTGACAATGGTTCATATATAACCGATTTCTTTATTAATAATAATATTGAATTTTCGGTTGATAATATTGTGTTATGTTCACAATTAATTAAACAATATGCGACACAAAAATTAAATACACCAACGATTACAAGTACCGAGTTTAAAACAAGACTTCAAACATATTTCGATGGGACATCAGAATTACAAAATATTTTTTTAAATCAAATCTTAACAAAAGTTAGGGCTGATTTACCTAATCAACAAGAATTACCTCAGAAAAAAATACAAAGTGTTATTGATGGTCAACAAAGCAAAGTTGAAAATTATGAGGTATTTAAAGCACTAAATGATAAATGGATTGCTGGTGGTGATTTTACAAACAGAACTTTATTTGAAGATTTTCTATTCTTAGACCGAGCATCAAGAAATGTTGGAGATACGGTTATCGTTGACATCTTTGCTTTAAAAGACATGTTATTGGGTGATAAGACATTTGAAGAAAGTTCTCTTAACATGGAAATGAGTGTCTTTACATTCCTTAGTGGTTTGTTAATTAAAAATAAATTTAATGTGATGCCATTACCTGCGTATGTTAACTTTTATAATGTGCAGGATGCGGACGGAACAACATTATCTCAAAGTGCCGAAGGGTCTTTAGAGTTTGCCGATAATATGTGGGGGACATTCTTAGATGTTGATTATAGAAAATCTGGCCCAAAATTAATTTGTTTCTATGCTGGTATTCCATCAGCACAATTAGATTTACCAAAAGGAAACTCAAGATTTAGGGACGATGCCTTTGATTTAAGACGAGCGTCTGAAAACCCATTGATTGAAAACCAAGTAGGAAAAAAAGATTGGGCTTTATCTAACAAATGTGTTGGATTTAATGTTGATGTGGGTACAAGAAATCAAAATATATTTTATTCATTTAGTGTTTCAATGGCTAATGGTAAGGCAACTTCAGAAAGTGTTCAGACACAATTAAATATGGTTGACCAAGCAAGTGGTAGAAATGTTGCGACTCAAAATGTTGGGTTGTATAATCTTTATAAACAAAGAAGTTATCAATGTCAGGTTATTTGTTTGGGTAATGCGTTATTACAACCAACAATGTATTTTAATCTTAGACACGTTCCAATGTTTAATGGTCCTTATTTAATAACAGAAGTTAACCACACCATAACTCCAGGACAATTTGAAACATCTTTTGGTGGAATACGACAAGGTATTTATGATTTACCGTCAATTGATAATTTATTACAAAGTATTAATTTAAATCTTTTAACACAAATTGAAAGCGCGATTAAAAGTAAGAAAGATAATACACCTGACGTTCCAATTACAGAAATTAATAAAAGTGCTATTTTATCACAAACTGGTGATAATGCCGCGGCAGCAACTAACACGTGTACAAATAGTCTTAATACAAACTATAGTACTTGGGGTGATTTTGTCGAATCTACGACCATATCATTAACACCACAAGAGCTGGCAACCGCAATTAAAAATAAAACAAGTAATCCTGATTTACAACTTTTAATTTATTTAATGTGTTATATAACAACATTTAATAAAAATAAGTTTTATGGTTATAATGGTAATTTTGTCAATGCTGCGTTAGATACATATTGGGGAGCAAGTACTCAATATTTCATTCAACAACAGGCATCTTGTGTTTCACTTTCAGGTTCAACGAGTAGTACTCCTGTTGTAAAACCAATTGCTAATTTTAATACTATTGACGACTTTTTAAGTTTCATGGTTGCCAGATTAACTCCAAACATAACAAGAATACGTTACGGTGAAAATGGAAATAGTCCAATTGGGGTTGATAAATATTATGTGTGTTATTGGACACCACCAACGGCAACAAATCAAAATATTACATCAGAATATTTTGACGGACACTTAACGGAATTCGAAACATTGTTTGATACATTAAAGAAAGGTGTTGCATCCGCAAAAGAAGTTGGATTTAGTGATGTTGCGGTTAATGGAGCAAGTCAGACATCTATGGCGGTTCAGTTAGCAATGGCTCAACCCCAAAATAATCTTAACACAACAACATTACCAGGACCAGTATGTCTTCCACCATCAATTACTTCATTCTCACCATTAACAGGTGTAACAGGAACTATATTGAATATTACTGGTGATGATTTAGGTACGGTGACTGCGGCAACTATAAATGGTGTTACAGTAACCACAGGTATTACAATTAATAGTGCGGTTAATGTTGTTGTGATTGTTCCGTATACTAATAACGGATTAACAAATTTACAAAACAACCCAATAAGTTTAAGTGGAACGCATGGAAGTGGAAGTAGTTCTACGTTATTTACTTATAATCCATTACAAACAACTGCCGCACCACCAACAGTTGTACCAAATGTTTTACCAAATACCAACACAAATACTCAACAAACGGGAGCAATTGTTATGACAGGAACAACAGGATTTGCTGGTGATTGTTTGATTGTTACAATAAATTCTGATTTATATCCTAATGGAAATCCTGCGTTATCGCCTTGGGATTTCTTCTACACTGAAGACGATACTACAATGTCTTATCAATTTGTGACATTAAGTGCGACATCTAATAACCAATACCAACAAGTTATTTTAGGTTCTGGAATTTTAAACGCCAACAATAGTCAAATAAATGATAATTTTGTGAATGGACTTAAATATCAAATTTGTAATGATGCTATTTTATTTGAATTTGATAATGAAAATATTCCAATCCCACCAGGTACCACAAGGATATTGTGTAAATTTGGTTTAGTTGCTCAAAAGACTGTTGGTGTTAGCCAATACGAAACCGCAACTCAATGGTTCCCATTCTCATTTGAAATTTAATAAATAACCATATATTTATATAGAAACACAATTATGGATATTAAATCAGCATTAGACAACTACCTTGGTAAATCTACAAGATTTTCTCAAGAAGATAACGGTGACGGAACTAAGCAAGTTTGCGACTTAGATACAGGTGATTGTTATACTGTAAGAGAAAGAGATGGTCTTATTGAAAGAGCAGGACACCAAACAACCGCCAACAGAAGAGTTAGAGTTGAAACTGCTAACGGTATAAAACAATTATTAAACGGCTAATACAATGAGTATAGACAGAAAAATATTAAGTGAAATCGAAAGATATAGAAGTATTAACAAATACATCTTGGAACAGGCGGCAGAACCAGCACCTGATGATTTAGGTGCTTTGGCACCTGAAGCGGGAGCTACACCTCCACCACCACCTGCAGAAGCAGGAGCAGTTCCACCACCACCGCCAGGTGGGGAAGTACCAGCAGCAGATGCTGCACCAACAGCAATTGATGTTGAGAATGACCCCGACGTTGAAAAAATCGGAGACGATGGGGAATCAGAAGAAAAGGGTAAAGACGAAAGTACTGATAGCGAAGAACTTGATATTACTGACTTGGTTACCACTCAAAAAGACACCCAATCAAAACAAGATGAATACTTTGAAAACTTATTCGGACAATTAGGTAAATTGGAATCAAGATTAGGTGAGATGGATGCAATCATGAACAAGTTAAATGCTCTTGAAAACAAAATTGAGAAATACAGAGAAAAGACTCCACAAGAAAAATTGGAGTTAAGAAGTTATGACTCATACCCATTCAACCAAAAATTATCACAATTCTTCGATGATAAATCAGAAGAGATGGAAAAGA
>Ga0209086_10001278_pt1 | contig 20573 bp, 25 predicted proteins | sample M_130207_XF_Meta_FD_187312 | JGI IMG/M metagenome (GOLD analysis project Ga0209086, IMG submission 187312) | Freshwater microbial communities from Lake Montjoie, Canada to study carbon cycling - M_130207_XF_MetaG (SPAdes) (version 2) | ecosystem: Environmental > Aquatic > Freshwater > Lake... | reverse complement strand
CTGCAGCTGCTCGGCGTTGACCGTCTGTCCCGCGTGCTTGGTGGTCAGCCGGATGACGATATTGCGCAGTTCGCGCACGTTGCCGGGAAAACTGTATTCGAGCCACAGTTCCGCCGCCTTGCTGTCAAGCTCGAAGGTCTTGACGGCGGCCTGCCGCGCGTAAAAATCCCTGAAATGATCCAGCAGCATGCGCTTGTCTTCGCCCAAATCGCGCAGCGGCGGCATGTCGATCGTGAATACCGACAGCCGGTGGTAGAGGTCGGCGCGGAAGCGGCCGTTGCGTATTTCCTGGCGCATGTCGCGGTTGGTGGCGGCGATCACGCGCGCATTGCTGACGCGGCTCTGGGTTTCGCCGACGCGCTGATACTCGCCGTTCTCGAGCACGCGCAGCAATTTCGCCTGCAGTTCCAGCGGCAGCTCGCCGATTTCGTCGAGAAACAGCGTGCTGTCCTTGGCGTCCTCGAAGTAGCCGGCGCGCGACGTGGTGGCGCCGGTGAACGCGCCCTTGCTGTAGCCAAACAATGTCGGTTCGACCAGGTTCGGCGAGATGGCGGCGCAGTTCAGAGCGAGAAACGGCTTGGACGCGCGCGTGCTTTGGTTGTGCAATGCGGACGCGACGAGTTCCTTGCCGCTGCCCGACTCGCCTTCGATCAGCACCGGGAACGGCGCGTTCGCGTATTGGGTGATTTGCTGACGCAGCTTGTCGACGGGCAGGCTTTTGCCGATCAGTCCGGCGCCGCCGCCGGCCTGCGCGGTCAACTCCGCATCGCGGATCTGCAGCGCTTTTTGCAGCAGCTCCTTGATTTTTTCCGGCTCGCATGGCTTGGCGATGAACTCGATCGCGCCGAGGGTGCGGGCGTGCCGTGCGTTGGTTTCTTCGTTTTGCCCCGACAGCACCAGGATCTTGATGCTGGGCGAGTACGCGATCAGCTCGTTGATCAGCTTGAAGCCTTCGTCGGGACGGTGCGGCGTGGGCGGCAGGCCGAGGTCGATCAACGCCAGTTGCGGCGGATTGTCGATCTGGCGCAGCAGACTTTTGACCTGGGTGCGCGATTCGGCAACGTAAACGTTGAAATCGCGGCTCAAGACAAAGTTAAGCGTGTCGCTGATCAGCGGGTCGTCGTCAACGATAAGCAAATCCGGCTTGGCCTGTGGCGTTTCCAAAGCACCCCCTTAACCTGACCGGGTATTCTGCCAGATAGTCTTACCGCCTGATAGCCATGACGGGTTGCGAGCTCACGCGGGTTGTGCCGCGCCGTCGATGCAGCGCAGGAAAGCCTGTTCAAGGTCGCTGCATGAGTATTGCGCGCACAGCGCTGCCGGCGTGCCCAAGTAGCGCAGGGTTCCGGCGTGGATGACCGCCACGCGGTCGCATAGTTCAGCGACGTCGGCGAGCGCATGCGAAGTAAACAACACCGTGCGCGCCTCCTGTTTGAGTTCCAGCAACTGCGCTTTGAGCAGCGCGTGCGCCCTGGGGTCAAGTCCGCTCGACGGCTCGTCGAGTATGTAGAGGTCCTTGCGCGCGAGCACGCAGGCCGCGAGCCCCAGCTTTTGCGTCATGCCTTTTGAGTAGGCGCGCACGGGCTGCGCGAGCACTGCGCGGTCGAGGTCCAGTCGCCGCAGCATCTGCTCGGTGGCGCCGCGGTCGTACGGGGCGGCCTGCATGTCGAGCACGTAACGGATGAAGTCCTCGCCGGTCAGATAGTAGGGGGGGGTGAAGCGCTCGGGCAGGAATGAAAGCCGCTTGCGCGCGGCGGGTTGATGGTGCGGCGTGCCGAATATCTCGATGCTGCCGCCATTGATGTCGCAGAAATCCAGCAGGCACTTCAACAGCGTGGTTTTGCCGGCGCCGTTGACGCCGACCAGGCCGAAGAATTCGCCGCGCTCCACCTCGAACGTCACGTTGCGCAAGGCCGGCGCGCGGCCATAGTTCTTGACGACACCTGCAAAGCGCAAGGCAAGTTCGGGCATGGCAAGCGCGATCCGGATGGTGGGATTGCGGTATCTTATAACATTCGTTGCACGGGTTCGCGCGCTCGCGCCTCTGCGTGCCGCGAAACGCGCTGCGACGATGCGCGCGTGGCTGCCAATTCACGCGCGACCGGCACCGCCTTTTTCGCGCCCGGCGCGGCGCCTGAACGCTGATTGTGGGAATCGGCCTAACTGTTTAGAATTCATCGTTTTTGCGGCGGCATCCCGGTGAGCGTGGCGGCAGACAATCTGATAGAAATTAGCGGCGTCGGTTATTCCTATGACCGGCGGCGCACTATCCTGACCGGGATCGACATGGTCATTCCGCGCGGCAAGGTCGTTGCCATCATGGGCATCAGCGGGTCCGGCAAGACCACGCTGCTGCGCCTGATTGGCGGTGCTTTGAAGCCGACCCAGGGCACGGTCAAAATCAACGGGCAGTTCACGCACGAGCTTGATCGCGAGGGGCTCTACCGCATGCGCCGGCGCATGGGCATGCTGTTTCAGTTCGGGGCACTGTTTACCGACTTGTCGGTATACGACAACGTGGCATTCCAGATGCGCGAGCACACCGCTCTGCCGGAAGAGATGATTCACGACCTGGTCATGATGAAATTGCACGCGGTGGGCCTGCGCGGCGCGCACCGGCTGATGCCGTCGGAACTCTCGGGCGGCATGGCGCGGCGCGTGGCGCTGGCGCGCGCGACGGCGCTCGATCCGATGCTGATGATGTACGACGAGCCGTTTACCGGGCTCGACCCGATCTCTCTCGGCGTGATCCGCAACCTGGTGCGCAAACTGAACGATGCGCTGGGCTCGACCTCCATCGTCGTCACGCACGACGTGCAGGAGGCGCTCGACATCGTCGATTACGTGTACTATCTGTCGGAAGGCGTGATGGTCGCGCATGGCACGCCGGCGGAAATGCGCGCGTCGACCGATCCGCTGGTGCACCAGTTCGTGTGGGGCGAGCCCGACGGCCCGGTCGCCTACCAGTATCCGAGCAAAAAATTCAACGAGGAGCTTGAGCTTGTTTAACCGCGGCACCATCATCAACGTGCGCAACGTCGGGCATCATACGGTCGACAGCATATTGAGGCTGGGCTACGCCACGCGCTTTATCGCGCTGACGCTCCTCAACTCGGGCAACAGTTTTCTGCGCGTGCGCCTGATTATCCGCGAGCTCTACTTCACCGGCGTGCTGTCGATGATCATCATCCTGATCTCCGGGCTGTTCGTCGGCATGGTGCTCGGCTACCAGGGTTACCAGACGCTCAATACCTATGGCTCCGAATCGGCGCTCGGCGTGCTGGTGGCCTTGTCGCTGGTGCGCGAACTGGGGCCCGTGATGTCGGCGCTGCTGTTCGCAAGCCGCGCCGGTTCCGCGATGACCGCCGAGATCGGCCTGATGAAAGCCACCGAACAGTTGTCGGCCATGGAAATGATGGCAGTCGATCCAATCGCGCGCGTCGTCGCGCCGCGTTTCTGGGCGGGCGTGATATCGATGCCGCTCCTGGCCGCGATGTTCAGCGCGATGGGCGTATACGGCGGCTACCTGGTCGGTGTCGTGATCATCGGGGTCGACGAGGGCTCGTTCTGGTCGCAGATGCAAAGTGCGGTGGATTTCCGTGAAGATATCGTGAACGGCGTCATCAAGAGCGTAGTCTTTGGCGTTGCAATAACCTGGATCGCACTTTTTGAAGGCTACGATGCGCTGCCGACCGCGGAAGGCGTGTCGGGGGCGACGACGCGCACAGTCGTGACCTCGTCGCTGGCGATACTCGGGCTGGATTTCATACTTACTGCATTTATGTTTCAGGGGGCTTAATGGAACGCTCGACACTCGATTTGTGGGTCGGCATGTTTGTCATTGTAGGGTTCGTGGCGCTGACCATACTGGCGCTTAAAGTCGGCAATATGGGCACGATCGGTGGCACCGAGACCTATCAGTTATCGGCGCCGTTTACCAATATCGGCGGCCTGAAGCCGCGCGCGGCCGTGAAAAGCTCGGGCGTGGTGGTCGGCCGCGTGGCCGAAATCACGTTTGACAACGAAAAGTTCATGGCTAAAGTAACCATGAACATAGACAAACGTTATAAGTTTCCCAAGGACACTTCGGCTTCCATCCTGACCGCCGGTCTGCTCGGCGAGCAGTACGTCGGGCTGGAGGGCGGCGCGGAGGACGCGATACTGGCCGGCGGCGATACCGTCAAGCTCACGCAGTCGGCGGTGGTGCTGGAGAAGCTGATCAGTCAATTCATGTACAGCAAAGCGGCCGAAGGCGGCAGCGGCAGCAAATAACGCAGTCAATGTGACACGGAGGCAAGTGTAATGAACAAGCTCATAAGCGGTTTTCTGCTTGGAATGGTGCTGGCGGCGCCGGCATTGACGCGGGCACAGGACGTGGCGCCGGACGCGCTGGCCAAAAAAGTCACCGACGAAGTCATCGGCGTTTTGCGCGCGGATAAAGATATCCAGGCCGGCAACACCAGAAAGGTCCTCGAACTGGTGGAAGCCAGGGTGCTGCCGCATTTCGATTTCGCACGCATGACGCGGTTGGCCGTCGGCGCGCCGTGGCGCCAGGCGTCGCCCGCGCAGCAGCAAAGCCTGACGAACGAATTTCGCACCCTGCTGGTGAATACGTATACGACCGCGTTTACCCAGTACCGCGACCAGGTCATCGAATACCGGCCGTTCAAAATGTCGCCGGCCGATACCGAGGTGGTGGTGCGGTCCCTGATCAAGCAAAAGACCGGCGCCGACCCGATCGACATCAATTACAGCATGGCGAAGACCGATACCGGCTGGAAGGTCTATGACGTGGTAATCGCCGGCGTGAGCCTGGTCCAGAATTACCGCAGCAGTTTCGCGTCGGAGATGCAGAAAAGCGGCATCGACGGCCTGATTACAACGTTGGCGACGAAGAACAAGACGCTGGTCCATCCGGTCGCCAAGAAATGATCGAACGCGCGGGCAACGAGTTGCGCCTCTCGGGTGCGCTGACCCTGGCCAATGCCGTTACTCTCTGCGAGGAGGGCAAGCAGCAGTTGAGCGCCGATACGGTGATCGATCTTGCCGCGGTGACCGAGGTCGACTCCACAGCGTTGAGCGTGCTGTTTGAATGGCGCCGCGCCGCGCAGCAAAAAAACCTGCATGTTTCATTCCGCAATCTGCCGGACAGCATGAAAAGTCTGGCGGCGCTGTACGGCGTTGCCGACCTGGTTGCAGCGGACGCCTGAAGCACCGCCCCGCTGGCGCGCCCGCCGCTGACCGGTGTGCTGCCTTCTGCATGACTCCTGTGATTCAAATCGAGCGCATCGTCAAACGCTGCGGCGGCCGTTTCCGCGCCGGTGCCGTGGCTTATCAAAAGCCGGTATAAACTGCAGCACAAAGGAGTTCCCCATGGTCAATCCCGAACAAGTCAAAACCTATATAGAGCAAGGGCTCGCCTGCGAGCTCGTGCGCGTGGAAGGCGACGGCCATCATTTCGAGGCGGTGATCGTCAGCGCCGCGTTTCAGGGCAAGAACAAGGTGCAGCAGCACCAGATCGTTTATCGCGCATTGGGCGACCGCATGCGCGAAGAGATACACGCATTGTCGATGCAAACGCACACGCCCGAAGACTGGGCCAGGCAGCAGGCCGCGCCGACTTAATGTATGGATAAGCTGGTCATCGAAGGCGGGGTTGCACTCAACGGCGAGGTGCGGATTTCAGGCGCCAAGAACGCGGCGTTGCCGATCCTGTGCGCGTCAATTCTGAGTAATGAGCCGCTGCGCATTGCCAACGTGCCGCATCTGCGCGATGTGACGACCATGCTGGGCCTGCTCGCGCAAATGGGCGTTGCGGTTTCGGTCGACGACAAGCTGGGCGTCGAACTCAATGCGCAGGCGCTCGCCAACCCGGTTGCGCCGTATGAACTCGTGAAAACCATGCGTGCTTCGGTACTCGTGCTGGGGCCGTTGCTCGCGCGCTGCGGCGAAGCACGCGTGTCACTGCCCGGCGGTTGCGCCATCGGCATGCGGCCGGTCGACCAGCATCTGAAAGCGCTGCAGGCGATGGGCGCGACAATAACCATAGAGCACGGCTATATGCACGCCAGCGCGCCGCGTCTGCAGGGCGCGCGCATCATCATGGACCTGGTGACGGTGACCGGCACCGAGAACATCATGATGGCGGCAACGCTCGCCGACGGCGAGACCACCATCGAAAACGCGGCGCGCGAACCCGAGGTCGTCGATCTGGCCAACTGCCTGAAGGCGATGGGCGCCAAAATCAAAGGCGCCGGCGGCGACGTTATCCGCATTACCGGCGTGCCGCGTTTGCAGGCCGCGAGTTATCGCGTGATGCCCGATCGTATCGAGACCGGCACGTTTCTGGCCGCTGCCGCTGCCACCGGCGGCGAGATCCGCCTGCGCGACACGCGCGCCAACATACTCGACGCCGTGCTCGATAAACTGCGCGAGGCGGGCGCGCATATCGAGTCCGGCGACGACTGGATCAGCCTCGGCATGCCGGGCGCGCTGCGCGCGGTAAACCTGCGCACTGCGCCTTATCCGGCGTTTCCGACCGATATGCAGGCGCAGTTCATGGCCATGAACACCGTGGCGCAGGGTACGGCCCTGATCACCGAAACCATCTTCGAAAACCGTTTCATGCACGTGCAGGAATTGCGCCGGCTCGGCGCGCGCATCGAAGTCGAAGGCAATACCGCAGTGGTGACAGGCGCTGACCATCTGGATGGCGCGACCGTGATGGCCACGGATTTGCGCGCGTCGGCGAGCCTCGTGATCGCCGGCCTGATTGCGCGCGGCGAAACCACCATCGAGCGCGTCTATCACCTCGACCGCGGCTACGAATCAATCGAAGAAAAACTCTCCCGTCTGGGGGCGCGTATCAGCCGCGTCCGTTAGAGCGAAGCTGAACCGCAAAGGACGCCAAGGAAAAGCAACAACACCAGGCCTTTGCCGCAGAGGAAAATCCGCATCCTAATTGGTTGCTGCATTTAGCGGCTGTCGGCTTTGTTCTTTCTTCGCGTCCTTCGCGTCCTTTGCGTCCTTTGCGGTAAAATGTTTTCCTTTTTCGTGGTTGGGCTGGCGCCGTGATCAGTATTGCCTTATCGAAGGGACGCATCCTCGACGAGACCCTGCCTTTGCTCAAGGCGGCGGGCATAGTCGCGTCCGAAGATCCCGAGGCGTCGCGCAAGCTGATCATCGCGACGTCGCACGCGCAGGTGCGGCTCATCATCGTGCGCGCGACCGACGTGCCGACTTACGTGCAGTACGGCGCCGCCGATCTCGGCATTGCCGGCGGCGACATACTCGCCGAGTCTGGCGGCCTGGGACTTTATCAGCCGCTTGACCTGAAAATCGCGCGCTGCCGGCTGATGGTCGCGGTGCGCAAGGATTTCGCCTACGAGCAGGCGGTGCGCTCCGGCGCGCGGCTGCGCGTGGCCACCAAGTATTTGCAAACGGCGCGCGAGCATTTCGCGGCCAAGGGCGTGCACGTCGACCTCATCAAGCTGTACGGTTCGATGGAGCTGGCACCCTTGACCGGGCTCGCGGACGCGATCGTCGATCTGGTGAGCACCGGCAATACGCTCAAAGCCAACAACCTGGTTGCGGTCGAGGAAATCGCGCAGGTCAGCGCGCGTTTGATCGTCAACCAGGCTGCGTTCAAATTGAAACGTGCCGAGATCAAGCCGCTGCTGGATGACCTGACGCGGGCGGTCAAATGATTGCGTTGCGGCGGTTGAAATCCGGCGCGCCGGATTTCGCGGCGCAGCTGGCGGCGTTGCTGGCGTTCGAGGGCGCGCAGGATGCCGCGGTCGATACGACGGTCGCGGGCATACTGGATGACGTGAAAAAGCGCGGCGATGCGGCGGTGCTCGAATACACCTTGCGTTTCGACTCCGTGCGCGCTTCCTCGGTGGCGCAACTTGAGTTCACGCCGGACGAAATGAAAAGCGCGCTGGCGGCGATTTCGCCGGCGCAGCGCTCGGCGCTGGAGCAGGCGGCAGCGCGGGTACGCACTTACCACGAACGTCAGCTGGCGCAGTCGTGGAGTTACACCGATGACGACGGCACGCGCCTCGGCCAGCAGGTGACGGCACTCGACCGCGTCGGGCTGTATGTGCCGGGCGGCAAGGCCGCTTATCCGTCGTCGGTATTGATGAACGCGTTGCCGGCCAAAATCGCGGGCGTGCGCGAAATCATCATGGTTGTGCCGACGCCAGGTGGCGAGAAAAATCCGTTGGTATTGGCCGCTGCGGCGTTGGCGGGCGTCGACCGCGTGTTCGGCATCGGCGGCGCGCAGGCAATCGGCGCGCTCGCTTACGGCACATCGACGGTGCCGCAGGTCGACAAGATCGTCGGCCCCGGCAACGCGTACGTCGCCGCCGCCAAACGCCGCGTGTTCGGCGTCGTCGGCATCGACATGGTGGCGGGCCCGTCGGAAATCCTCATCGTGTGCGACGGCAGCACCGATCCCGACTGGATCGCCATGGATCTCTTTTCCCAGGCCGAGCACGACGAACTGGCGCAGGCGATTTTGCTCGCGCCGGGCGCGCACTATATCGACCAGGTCGCCGCCAGCATGGAGCGCCAGCTGGCGGGCTTGCCGCGGCGCGACGTGATCAAGGCGGCTCTCGAGAAGCGCGGCGCGCTGATCGAAGTGCGCGATGTCGAAGAGGCGTGCGAGCTGGTCAACAAAATTGCGCCCGAGCATCTGGAGCTGTCGGTCGCGAATCCCGAGGCGCTGCTGCCGAAAATACGCAATGCCGGCGCGATTTTCATCGGCGCCTACACCTCCGAGGCGCTCGGTGACTACTGCGCCGGGCCCAACCACGTGCTGCCAACGTCGCGCACCGCGCGTTTTTCGTCGCCGCTGGGCGTCTACGATTTCCAGAAACGCTCGAGCGTGATCGCGGTGTCGAAAAAAGGCGCGGCCAGGCTCGGCGCAATTGCGATGGAACTCGCGCGCGGCGAAGGCCTTGCCGCGCATGCCAAGGCGGCCGAGTACCGGATGAAGTGATTGTTTGATCATGCAGAAAACGCCTGAAGACATCATTCGCAGCGAGATACTTGCTTTCAAGGGGTATCGCGTGCCCGACCACGCCGGCATGATCAAGCTCGACGCCATGGAGAACCCGTATCGCCTGCCCGCGGACCTGATGGCGGCGGTCGCGGCGCGCGTGACGGACGCCGCGCTCAATCGCTATCCGGATTTCGAAGCGCCGGGACTCAAAGCGCAATTGCGCGCGCTGATGCGCGTGCCTGACGGCATGGACATCATCCTCGGCAACGGCTCCGACGAATTGATCCAGATGCTCATGCTCGCGGTCGCGCGGCCAGGGGCCGCAATGGTCGGCCTCGAGCCGTCGTTCGTGATGTTCCGCATACTGGCGACCGTCGCCGGGCTTAATTACGTCAGCGTGCCGCTGACCGATGACTTCAACATCGATGCGGCAGCAACGCTGGCGGCGATCGAGCAATATCAACCGCCGCTGATTTTTATTACCTACCCGAACAATCCAACCGGCAATCTGTTCGACGCTGCCGTGGTCGAGCGCATCATCAAGGCAGCGCCCGGCATCGTGGTCGTCGACGAGGCTTATCACGCTTTTGCGTCGGCCAGCTTCATGCCGCGCCTGGCCGAGTTTCCGAATCTGCTGGTGATGCGCACGGTGTCCAAGCTGGGACTCGCGGGGCTGCGCCTCGGTCTGCTGGCCGGGCGCAGTTCATGGCTGGAGCAGATAGCCAAATTGCGATTGCCGTATAATGTCAATGTCCTGACGCAACTCGCGGCGGGCGAAGTTTTGCGGCACCCGGAAGTGTTCGACGCGCAGGCCGCCACCATCCGCGGCGAACGGGCGCGCCTTACCGCCGAACTGCGGCGCATTCCCGGGGTCACAGCCTACGCCAGCGAAGCGAACTTTATTTTGTTCAAGGTGGCCGGGGCGGACAAGATTTTCGACGGGCTCAAACAACGCGGGGTCCTGATCAAAAGTATGCACGGCACGCATCCGCTGTTGTCCGATTGCCTGCGGGTAACGGTGGGTACACCCGCGGAAAACGCGCAATTCCTGGCGGCACTTGCCGCGCTCATGTCCTGACTTTTTACATAACTGAACCGACCATGGCCACGCGCAGCGCGGAAATCAAACGCGATACCAAAGAAACGCAGATCCGCGTCAAGCTCGATCTTGACGGCAGCGGCGCGAGCCAGCTCGCGACCGGGGTGCCGTTTCTCGATCACATGCTCGATCAGGTCGCGCGCCATGGCGTGTTCGACCTCGAAATCGAAGCCAGGGGCGATCTGCACATCGACGCGCATCACACCGTCGAGGACATCGGCATCACGCTCGGCCAGGCCTTTGTCAAGGCGCTCGGCGCCAAGGATGGCATACGCCGTTACGGCCACGCCTATGTGCCGCTCGACGAAGCGTTGTCGCGCGTGGTGGTCGACCTCTCGGGCCGTCCGGGACTGTCGCTGAAAATCGACTTTGTGCGCGCGCGCATCGGCGAGTTCGACGTTGATCTGGTGCATGAATTCTTCCAGGGCTTCACCAATCACGCGCTGGTCACGCTGCACGTCGACAATCTCAAGGGCGACAACGCGCACCACCAGGCGGAAACCGCATTCAAGGCATTCGGCCGCGCCTTGCGCATGGCGGTCGAGCTCGACCCGCGCATGAAGGGCGTGCCGTCGACCAAGGGCAGTTTGTAACCGAAACTTCGCCGGTCACGCTCGACTTCGCATATGACTGATATCGCCGTCATCGACTACGGGATGGGCAACCTGCATTCCGTCGCGACCCGCTTGAAACAGGCGGCGCCCGGACTTGAGGTCACGGTCACCGGCGATCCCGCGGTAGTGGCGCGCGCCGCGCGGGTGGTGTTTCCCGGGCAGGGTGCGATGCCCGACTGCATGCGTGAACTCGACGCGCATGGCTTGCGCGAGGCGGTGCTCGACGCCGCGTACAACAAACCCTTTCTCGGCATCTGTATCGGATTGCAGATGTTGTTCGCCCACAGCGACGAGGGCGATGTCGCTTGCCTCGGCGTGCTGCCGGGACGGGTGCGCCGGTTCGCCGGCGCCATGGTCACCGCCGCCGGTGAGCGCGTGAAGGTGCCGCACATGGGCTGGAACCGTGTGCGCCAGGTTGCGCCGCACCCCTTGTGGGGCGGCGTGCCCGATGAGACGCGGTTTTATTTCGTGCACAGCTATTACGTGGAAACCGCCGCACCCGGGCTGGTGGCCGGTACCAGCGACTATCCGCAGCCGTTTACCTGCGCGATTGCGCGCGAAAACGTGTTTGCGGTGCAGTTTCACCCCGAAAAAAGCGGTGCGGACGGGCTGCAGCTGTTGCAGAACTTCGTGCAGTGGCAGCCCGCCGGCCGGCTCCAGCGTCCGCGCCGTACGGTGGCCGCGGGTTGAGACGCTATGCGAACCGCCGCCGCGTGTAGTATGATGATTTTCAAACGTGATTTCACCAGCCTTTGTCCTCCTCAGCCGCGCTTTCGCATAACGCCCCTTCCTCCGGCAGGACTAATCCCGGCTTTTCCGAACGACTTCCCGTAACCAGTTACCGCGCAGCATGCTGATAATCCCGGCGATAGATCTCAAGGACGGCAAGTGTGTACGCCTGAAACAAGGCGACATGACGGATGCCACCGTTTTTTCGGAGGACCCCGGCGCGATGGCTGAGCAATGGGTGAAGCAGGGCGCGCGCCGCCTTCACGTGGTCGATTTGAACGGGGCGGTCGCCGGCAAGCCGAAAAACGAAGCTGCCATCAAGGCCATCATGGCTGCGGTGGGCGACCGCATACCGGTGCAACTCGGCGGCGGCATCCGCGATCTCGACACCATAGAGCGCTATATCGACAGCGGCATCCGTTACGTGATCATCGGCACTGCCGCGGTGAAAACGCCGGGTTTCCTGCATGACGCGTGCACCGCGTTCACTGGCCACGTGATGGTGGCGCTCGACGCCAAGGACGGCAAGGTCGCGGTCGACGGCTGGTCGAAAATGACCGGCCACGACGTGATCGACCTCGCAAAGAAATTCGAGGACTACGGCAGCGAAGCCATTATCTACACCGATATCGGCCGCGACGGCATGCTCACGGGCGTCAATATCAAGGCCACCGTCGAACTCGCGCGCCAGCTGTCGGTACCGGTGATCGCGAGCGGCGGCATCACCGATCTCGAAGACGTCAAGGCGCTGTGCAAGGTCGAGTCCGACGGCATCATAGGCGCGATCACCGGGCGCGCGGTGTACCAGGGCACGCTCGATTTCGCCGCCGCGCAGAAGCTCGCCGACAAACTGTCGAAAAAGAAAGGAGAGGCGTGAGGCGATAGGCGTGAGGCGGTTCCAGCAAGTCCTTTCTCTCCTCTCTCCTCTCTCCTCTCTCCTCTCTCCTCGCGCCCGATGGGCCTCGCCAAGCGCATCATCCCCTGTCTTGACGTCAACGCCGGGCGCGTCGTCAAGGGCATCAACTTCGTGGGTCTGCGTGATGCCGGCGATCCGGTCGAAGTCGCGGCGCGCTACAACAAGCAGGGCGCCGACGAACTCACGTTTCTCGACATTACCGCGAGCAGCGACAGCCGCGACCTGATACTGCATATCGTCGAAGCCGTCGCCACCCAGATTTTCATTCCACTCACCGTCGGTGGCGGCGTGCGCAAGGTCGAAGACGTCAGGCGCCTGCTCAACGCCGGCGCCGACAAAGTCAGCATCAATACCGCGGCGGTGCAAAATCCGCAACTGGTTGCCGACGCCACCACGCATTACGGGTCGCAATGCATAGTTGTCGCCGTCGATGCCAAGCGCAAGCCGGGAGATGGGCCGCCGCGCTGGGAGGTTTACACCCATGGCGGGCGCACGGCGACGGGCCTCGACGCGCTGGAGTGGGGACGCAAGATGCAGGAGTTCGGCGCCGGCGAGATCCTGCTCACCAGCATGGATCGCGATGGCACGCGCGCGGGGTTCGACCTCGAACTCACGCGCGCTTTTGCCGATGCGCTTGAAATTCCGGTGATTGCGAGCGGCGGGGTCGGCAATCTCGAGCACCTGGTTGACGGCATTGTCGAGGGCCATGCGAGTGCGGTGCTCGCCGCGAGTATTTTTCACTACGGTGAATTCACCGTGGCGATGGCCAAGCAACTGATGGCCGCGCGCGGCGTCGAAGTGAGATTGTAAGGCGGACGGAGTAAAATCGCGGCTGGCGGTTACATGTTCAACCTTCATCGCGCGGCGCTTACGGCATATGTCGGACAACTGGCTTAACAAGGTAAACTGGGCGCAGGACGGGCTGGTGCCCGCAGTCGCCCAGGAAACGGCGAGCGGCCGCGTGTTGACACTCGCGTGGATGGACCGCGAAGCGCTGAAAAAGACCGTCGAAACCGGCGAAGTCCACTACTGGTCGCGTTCGCGCAAGAAGATCTGGCACAAGGGCGAGGAATCCGGCCACGTGCAGAAAGTGCGCAGCATCCGGCTGGATTGCGACGAGGACGTGATACTGGTGGAAGTCGAGCAGGCCGGCGGCATCGCCTGTCACACCGGCCGCCACAGTTGTTTCTATCAGCAGCTTGTCAATGGCGAATGGGTGGAGACGGAGCCGGTATTGAAAGATCCGCGGAACATCTACAAAAAATGATTGATCCCACGATACTGCGGCGCCTGTCCGCGACCATCGCTGAGCGCAAAGGCGCCGACGCCGCGAGCTCGTACGTCGCCGGGCTGTTCGGCAAAGGCCACGACGCGATACTCAAGAAAGTCGCGGAGGAGGCCGCCGAAACGCTGCTGGCGGCCAAGGACGGTGATAAACTGCACGTCGTGCGCGAAACCGCCGACCTGTGGTTTCACTGCCTGGTGTTGCTGGCGTGGCACGGACTGACGAGCGACGACGTGCTGGCCGAATTGCACCGGCGCGAAGGCATTTCGGGCGTCGACGAGAAAAAGTCGCGCAAGTGACCGCGCGCAACGGCGGCGGCGCGCAAACAGGTCAAAGTTAGGCGCAGACGAAACTACACGAAAAGCCGCGCGCTCGAGAGCGCGGGCGTTTTCAAGTCAGGGGAGTGGGAACATGGGTTCATTAAGCATTTGGCACTGGCTGATCGTGCTGGTGGTCGTGGTGCTGATATTCGGCACCAAGAAGCTGCGCAACCTGGGCGGCGACCTCGGCAGCGCGGTCAAGGGCTTCAAGGACGGCATGAAGCCGGAAGACGACAAGCCGCAGCCGCACGCGGAAATTCACCCCGCCACCGGCCAGACCATCGAAGGCGAAGTGAAGAAGGAAACGCAGTCGAAAGTGTGAGGCGCAAGGCCGACGGGGCAAAGCATGGCCTCCCCGTTTCCGGCCCCTCGCTCCCTATTTCATGTTCGACGTAGGATTCTCCGAAATCGTCGTTATCGCGGTCGTCGCGCTGATCGTGATCGGGCCCGAGCGCCTGCCGAAAGTGGCGCGCACGCTTGGCCATCTGTTCGGACGCATGCAGCGCTATGTCAACGACGTGAAATCCGATATCTCCCGCGAAATGGAACTCGATGAACTGCGCAAGCTGCAGGCGAGCGTGCAGGACGCGGCGCACGCCATCGAGCAGACGGTGACCAAGGAAGTCAGCGCCACCGAATCGCAGTTGAACAGCATCGCGACAACCGCGCAGGAAGCCGTGCAGCCGGCGGCGGAGCCGGCGGTCGCGGCTGGCGCCGACGCCATTGTTACGCCGGCGACCAGCGCGCAGCTCGAACTCGGGCTTGACGCGGCGGCGCAGGCGGCGCGCAAGCAAACCTGAACACGACGCCGCGCACCAGACGCGCGGCAACCCCCATGAGCACACAAGATACTTTCATTTCCCATCTGGTCGAATTGCGCGACCGGTTGCTGCGCGCGATCCTCGCCGTACTAATTGTGTTCCTGTGCCTGTTTCCGTGGGCCAAGGACATGTACACCCTGCTGGCGCAGCCGCTGCTCGCGGTGTTGCCGCAGGGCGGCCAGATGATAGCCACCGACGTGGTCGGCGTGTTCCTGGTGCCGATGAAGGTCGCGCTGCTGGTCGCGTTCGTGATCGCGCTGCCCTACGTCCTGTTTCAGATATGGGCGTTCGTCGCGCCCGGCCTTTACACGCATGAAAAACGGCTGGTGCTGCCACTCATCATTACCAGCACGCTGTTGTTCATCGCCGGCATGGCGTTCGCGTACTTCCTGGTTTTTCCGGTGGTGTTCACGTTCATGGCGTCGATCGCGCCCGAAGGCGTGGCGTGGATGACCGACATCGAAAAGTATTTGAGTTTCGCGCTGACCATGTTCGTTGCGTTCGGCGTTACGTTCGAGGTGCCGGTCGCCGTGGTCCTGCTGGTGCGCATGAATATCGTGACCGTCGAAAAGCTGCGCGAGATCAGGTCCTATGTAATCGTCGGCGCATTTGTGATCGGCGCGGTGTTTACCCCGCCGGACGTGATTTCACAGTTGATGCTGGCGGTGCCGCTCTGGGTCCTGTACGAACTCGGCATCCTGGTCGCCAGCATGATGGCGAAGCCGCAGGCGGCGGACGGCGACGCAACGGCGCCCGCCAAACCTGAAGCCGAACCGGGCAAAGACTGATCCGGCACCGGCTTTAGCGCGTTATTTCTCGTCGCGCCGCGGTTTCGGCCGTTTGCCGACGCTTACCTTCACGGCCATTTCGTTTTTTTCGCGCGTCACCTTGAGCGTCGCGACGGTGCCCGGCTTCAACGCCGAGATCAGGTTGAGCGTGCTTGCGTAATCGGTCACCGCCTTGTCCTCGACGCCGACCAGCACGTCGCCGGGCTTGATGCCCGCCTTGTCGGCCGGACTGGCGTTGACCACTTCCGTAATCAGCGCGCCGTTGACTTTCGACAGCTTGAGCGTTTCGGCGAGTTCCGGCGTCAGGTCCTGCACGCCGATGCCGACCCAGCCGCGCGTCACCGTGCCGTTTTCGATGATTTGCTCCATCACCTGTTTGGCGAGGCTGGAGGGAATCGCGAAGCCTATGCCCTGCGAGCCGCCGCTGCGCGTGTAAATCGCGGTGTTGATGCCGACCAGGTTGCCGCTCACGTCGACCAGCGCGCCGCCGGAATTGCCGGGGTTGATGGGGGCGTCGGTCTGGATGAAATTCTCGAAGGTGTTGATGCCGAGATGGCTGCGGCCGAGCGCGCTGATGATGCCAGAAGTGACGGTCTGGCCGACGCCGAACGGATTGCCTATGGCGAGCACGATGTCGCCGACACGCGCCTGCTCGGACAGCGCGAAGGTCGCCGCCGGCAGATTCTTGAGATCGATTTTGAGCACTGCCAGGTCGGTTTCCGGATCACTGCCAACCACGCGCGCCTTGGCGCGGCGCATATCCGACAGCGCCACTTCGATTTCGTCCGCGGCTTCGACCACGTGCTGGTTGGTCAGCACATAGCCCTTGTCGCTGACGATTACGCCCGAGCCGAGGCTGGAACTGCGCCGCGTCTGCGCGTCGAACTGCTCGCCGAAAAAATAGCGAAACACCGGGTCTTCCATGAACGGATGGCGCGGCACCTTGGTTTCCTTGCTGGTGTAGATGTTGACCACCGTCGGCATCGCTTTTTTGGCCGCTTCGCTGTAGGAAGCGATTGGCCGGGTTGGTGTAACGGCCGCTTCGTGGGTGGTGACGACATCCACGCTCGCACGCGAGTTCAGTCCCAGCAGGTCGGGGCGCAGAGTCGACACCACGAACAAAATGCCGAGGCAGATCGTGGTGGTCTGGGCGAAGACGAGCCAAAGTTTGCGCATAGTGTCAGGCCGGGTGGTTCAAGGTTTCAAGCGGGTTACAATGCATGAAGGGATATTCAATTGCCATCATCCGTCATGCAACGCACCGAACTCGCGACTTATCTCAACCAGTATCTCGATGTCTCCCGTTTCCGCGATTATTGCCCAAACGGGCTGCAGGTGGAAGGGCGCGCTGAAGTCCGCACTATCGTGACCGGCGTCACCGCTTCGCTCGACCTGGTGCGCGCGGCCGTCGAGCGCGGCGCCGATGCGCTGCTCGTGCATCACGGTTATTTCTGGCGGGGCGAAGACCCGTGCGTGACGGGCACGCGCCGCGAGCGCCTGGCGTTGCTGCTCAAGAAAGAACTAAACCTTTTTGCCTTTCATCTGCCGCTTGATGTGCATCCCGAAGTCGGCAACAACATGCAACTCGCGCGCGTGCTCGAACTGCCCTATGCCGGCAGGTTCGGCGAGCAGGACCTCGGCGCGCACGGCGCTTTTGCCCGCCCGATTACACTCGGTGAACTCGCCCGGCGCATCGCGGAACGTCTCGAGCGTGCGCCGCAAATCATCGGTAACGAAACGAAACCGCTGCACCGCGTCGCGTGGTGCACCGGCGCCGCGCAAAATTATCTCGAAGACGCGGTGCGTCTCGGCGTCGATGCGTTTATTTCGGGCGAAATATCGGAACAGACGGTACATCTCGCGCGCGAGTCCGGTGTCGCGTACATTGCCGCGGGCCATCATGCGACGGAGCGTTACGGCATACGGGCGCTCGGTGAGCATCTCGCAGCGCGCTTTGGCGTCGCCCATCATTTCATCGACATCGCCAATCCCGTATAGCCCGTTTTTGGGCGTTTTTGGGCGCTTTCGGGCCGGTGAAATCACGCGCAATCACCTGAAGCAATGGACTATTTTCACGTTTCGCTTAAGTTTTTGCGCGGAATTCGCTAAACTAACGCTTTTTTGTCCAATTGCCAGCGGGGAATTCCATGTCTGATCAGGAAGTGGATAAGGGTAAACGAGGTTTTCTGATGGCCGCCACCGGGGTTGTCGGTGGTGTCGCCGCAGCGGCAACGGCAGTGCCGTTCGCCGGCAGCATGTTTCCATCCGAACGCGCCAAAGCGGCGGGTGCGCCAGTCGAGGCGGACATCAGTTCGCTGGCGCCGGGCGAAATGAAAATCGTCGAATGGCGCGGCAAGCCGGTGTGGATCGTGAGCCGCACCAAGGAAATGCTCGACGGCATCCAGAAAAATAACGGCCGCGTGTCCGATCCGAAATCGGAAGTCCCGCTGCAGCCCGACTACGCGAAAAACGAATATCGCTCGATCAAGCCGGAAATCATCGTGCTCGAAGGCGTGTGCTCGCACCTCGGCTGTTCGCCCCAGCTTAAGTCGGTCGAAGCCAAGAACGACATGGGACAGGACTGGACCGGCGGCTTCTTCTGCCCCTGCCACGGCTCCAAGTTCGATTTTGCGGGCCGCGTCTTCGCGGGCTCGCCGGCGCCGGTGAATCTGCGCGTGCCGCCTTACAAGTTCGTCGGTGACGCCAAGATCATCATCGGCGACGACAGCAAGGGGGCGTAACCATGGCCGCAGCGAAAAAAACTCCCGTTACGATTACCTGTGCAGGCCCGCTCAATGGCGCGCTCAGCGGCGTATTGACCTGGGTCGACGCGCGTTTCCCGCTGGTGAAGATGTGGGAAGAGCAGTGGGGCAAGTACGTAGCGCCCAAGAACTTCAACTTCTGGTACTACTTCGGTTCGCTGTCGGCATTCGTGCTCGTGCTGCAGATCGCCACCGGCATCTTCCTGACCATGAACTACAAGCCGGATGCGGCGCAGGCGTTCGCTTCCGTCGAATACATCATGCGCGACGTGTGGGGCGGCTGGTTCATCCGCTACATGCACTCGACCGGCGCCTCGCTGTTCTTCATCTGCATCTACCTGCACATGTTCCGCGCGCTGCTCTACGGTTCGTACCGCAAGCCGCGCGAGCTGCTGTGGATATTCGGCATGCTGATCTACCTGTGCCTGATGGCCGAAGCGTTTTTCGGCTACCTTCTGCCGTGGGGCCAGATGTCGTACTGGGGCGCGCAGGTAATCGTCAACCTGTTCGGCGCAGTGCCGTTTATCGGAGAAGACCTGTCGATCTGGATCCGTGGCGACTACGTGGTGTCGGATGCAACCTTGAACCGTTTCTTCGCGTTTCACGTCATCGCGATTCCACTGGTGTTGCTGGGCCTCGTTGCCGCGCATTTGACCGCGCTGCACGAAGTCGGCTCCAACAACCCCGACGGCGTTGAAATCAAGAATCAGCCGAAAGACCCGCAGACCGGGCTGCCACTCGACGGCATCTATTCGCATCCGTATTACACCGTCAAGGATGCGCTCGGCGTGGTCGTGTTCCTGATCGTGTTTTCGGTCATCATGTTTTTCGTGCCGGAAATGGGCGGTTACTTTCTGGAGTACAACAATTTCATTCCGGCCGACTCGCTGAAGACGCCGCCGCATATCGCGCCGGTGTGGTACTTCACGCCGTATTACTCGATCCTGCGCGCCATACCGCCGCTTTTCAATTCGCAGTTCCCGGGCGTGCTGGGGATGGGCGCGGCGACCATGATCATGTTCCTGCTGCCGTGGCTGGACCGCAGTCCGGTCAAGTCGATCCGCTACAAAGGCCCCGTGTTCAAGGGCGCGCTGACGATATTCGTCATCGTCTTTTTGGTGCTGGGTTACCTCGGCACCGAGCCGACCAACGTGTGGGGACAGTTCGGCGCGTGGATGGGCAATGCCGACGTCGCTACCGTCGTCGCGCGTATCTGCACGGCCATCTACTTCCTGTTCTTCATCCTGATGCCGTGGTATTCGAAAATCGATGAATGCAAACCTGAACCCGCGAGGCTGACATGGTAAGCGCCTATAGCAGCACGTTTACGCGCGTGGCGATTTGCGCCGCGCTGCTTCTGCCGTTCGCGGCGCGCGCCAACGAAGGTCCGCGCCTGCAGACCGCGCCGATCAATTCGCACGACCTCGTTTCGCTGCAGAACGGCGCCAAGGTGTTCGTCAACTACTGTCTGAACTGCCACAGCGCCGGTTACATGCGTTACAACCGGCTGCAGGACCTGGGCCTGAACGAGCAGCAGATCAGGGACAACCTGGTATTCACCGGCGTCAAAGTCGGCGAGTTGATGCAGACGGCGATGGACAAAAAAGACGCCAAGGAATGGTTTGGCGTCGCGCCGCCCGATCTCACGGTGACCGCGCGTTCGCGCAGTTCCAGCGCCGGCAGCGGCGCCGACTGGATCTATTCGTACCTGCGTTCTTTTTACCGCGATCCGTCGCGGCCGACCGGCTGGAACAACCTGGTGTTCGCCAATGTCGGCATGCCGCATGCGCTGTGGCAGTTGAGCGGTCAGCAGCAATTGCACGAAGAAGTATTCGAATCGGAGCACGCGGCCAAGGCGGCGCTGATCGCGAGCAAGGGTGTTGCCCAGCTTGAAGAGTCGCACGAAATGAAAGACGGCAAGATGGCCGAGCGCTTCGTGCTCAAAACGCTGACCGCGGGCGGCGGCGCCATGTCGCAGCGCGAGTACGACCGGACGGTGACCGACCTCGTCAATTACATGAACTACATGGCGGAGCCGGCGCGCCTCGAGCGCCGGCAAATCGGCTTTTACGCGCTGCTGCTGCTGGGCCTGCTGTTCATACTCGTGTTTGCCCTCAAGAAATCCTACTGGAAGGACGTTCACTAAAACGGTGCCCATATGATGACTCTTTACTCAGGCACGACTTGTCCTTTCAGCCAGCGCTGTCGCAATGTGCTGTATGAAAAAGGCATGGA
>Ga0209086_10001276_pt1 | contig 20599 bp, 24 predicted proteins | sample M_130207_XF_Meta_FD_187312 | JGI IMG/M metagenome (GOLD analysis project Ga0209086, IMG submission 187312) | Freshwater microbial communities from Lake Montjoie, Canada to study carbon cycling - M_130207_XF_MetaG (SPAdes) (version 2) | ecosystem: Environmental > Aquatic > Freshwater > Lake... | reverse complement strand
GCATTGAGGAAATTTAAGCCATGCTAACATTATTAGTATGTTATTGCTAATGTATTTAGCTTAGTAGGTTTTTTATGTGGGGGAAGTGCTGGGAGTGTTTATCTATGTTTATATATGGTAGTGGGTTTTTGTTGGGGGAAATGGAGAAATATTTTATTTTTGAAAAAATATTTTTATATTTGCATTGAAATGAAAATGATAGTTTCGCTTATAATATCAGTTGTATTGACAAAGATTTGGCTATATGCCAAAAAATATGATAAACAATAGCTTACCTATGAAAAACACAAACCCCCTTTTATTGGGGGTTTATGTTATCTGTTATTTCTATTAATTCCCCCTTAGCCATTAAATCAATTATATTCTCTAGCGTTTCTTTTTGGGAATTACTAAAGTGAATAACCTTGTCTTCTATTGCATCCAAGAACAAAGCATCTCTGATATCCAAATCTATTTCATTTACGGCTTCCTGAGGCAATCTGTGTCTTACATTGTCTAAAATCCATTTGCACCTTACTGCATAATTTTGCATTATTTGCTTTGCTCCATATTCGTAACCTTTTGCTACATCATCAAAATAATCCATGGCTATTTTTGTGTGGTGCAATGCTTTGATTAAGGAGAATGTGCTGTCTTGAAAATGTTCTTTCATTTTTTGTTTTTTATTGTTTGGGAAAATCTAAATAAGAAAATATATGCGATATAACATCTACCGTCCATCCATTGCCTAGCATTTTATACCTTTGGCTGTCGGAAACATGGTTAGTATAATTATCAGAAACGGTTTGAAGTCTTTCGCATTCAATTGGAGTTAATCTACGTATTTTTGAGTTTTTATAAACATGGGTGCAAGATGATGCATTTACTCTAGTTGAAATAGTTATTGATTTGTCATTGTGTATAGATTGATTATAGCTATCAATTAAACAATTCTCTGTAAGTTCATTATTCAATAGTGTTTCATTAAGTCTTTTATTGTTATAATTTATTTTTGCTAATGGTATCCCAGATAATGAATTATCTGTAGCTCCTCTTGTTGATAAAGTTCCACTTTTGCCATTTTCTCGCCATCTAAATCCTTCATCGTGTCTAAAATCTCCACCTAAAATATTATGAATTATATATTGTTGGTCTCTACCACCCATTTTAAAATAATTAGCGTAAATAGTTGCACTTCTGTGTGGGTTTTCTTTATCATCAATTATTTTATTTTTATGTCTTGTAATTGTTGCAATTGTTTTGTCGCTTAAATAATATTTTTCGTCAACTTGGCTTTCTAAAATATCTTTTAATAAAATACCTTTATCTTTTGGCTGTTTAATAATAGATTCCATATCTCCAAAAAGTCCAACAGCTTGCATACCAATATTAGTCCAATATAATCTTCTACGATTCTGAGCAGATACTAAAGATGAGTTTATTTCAATTGGATTTACCCCTATTGCCTTACTTAATATTTTTTCCCATTTTTCGCCCATCATTACATTTTCAAGTAAAAAATATTTAGGTTTAGTTTCATTTAGCAGCCTAATGTATTCCCAAAATAAATAAGACTGACCCTCAAATTCGTACCCTTCTTTTTTTAATTCTAAATAATGTGATAATGTTAGTATTTCTTGTTCATCTTTTGTAGACATTCCTTTGCGTTTCCCAGCAAAAGAAAATGATTGACAAGGGCTTCCTCCAATCAATAAATCAATCTTAGGTAATTCACACCCATCTATATCTACAACAGAACCAAGCTGTATTGTTTTTGGATAATTAGCCATTGTTACCTGAATTGCATACTTATCTATTTCTGATGCAAAATAATTATCTATTTTAAATCCTGCTCTTTCTAATGCTTGTTGACCACAAGACATTCCGTCAAAAAGGCTTAATACGTTCATGTGTATGGGAATTAATAATTTATGCAAATAAAATAAAAAATCAATATAGCTATTGTCGCAATTATTAGCAATCCTAAAATTATATCAATAGCTTCTTTTATTATTTTTTTCAATTAGTTTTTAATTTTTGGGGTTGGCGATATTCTTGTTTTCCCATACAAATAATGAGAAATAGTAGAATGATGTACGTTAAAAAATTCAGACAAAATTATATTGCTACATAAATATTTTTCATGAATTATACTGCAAAATATTTTTCTTAATTCACCTATATTATTTCTTGACCTTGAGCTTCTTTTTACAATAAAATCATTTATAGAAACATCATATTCTTCACATAAAATTTTTGCTTCTATAATCAACTCTTCGTGTGTAATAAACCGCTTTCTCATTCTGTCCCTCATTCTGTCTTCAATTCTTTGATATTCTTTTTTTTCTTTCTCTGGCTTTATTACAACAAATGGAATAGAATCACGATATTCTTTTAAATATCCAATAATTCTGTTTTTTGTGTAATCATTAAATTCTTCATCTAAATAAGTTTCTAATTGCTTAATAAATTTCTGTTCTAGTTTCATTTGTTTTGTGTTTTTAGTTGTTCTATAATTTGTTTTAATTCTGCTTCTGTTATTTTGTTTATTTCTCTTTTTTGCTCTTCCATTCGCTGTACCTCTTCTTCCCCAACAGCATCAACAAGAAACCTTCTGTATCTCTGGTGTGCTAACCCACTTGATTCTAGGTGCATACTTAGGTTACAATAGCAACACCCTGCATGACAGTTTATTTCGTTGTATCTCAGGGAATACACACCCCTTGGAACAAAGTGCATACACTGTACTACGTAGTTACCAGATGCTTCTTTTTCTTTTAAATTAAAAGTACCCCCACAACATACACAGGTAATATTTTTATTACTATCTGAGTCACGCTTCTTTATCCAGTTCCCAAACAATATGTCAGCAATCTTTAAGTAATCACTCTTAGTATTTTCTTTTGATACCTTGTGCAATTCTCTTGACAACTTACTTAACTGAGATTTGTGATTTCTGTATTGTTTTTTTATTTCGCCAGGGAAGTGATGAATAAAATACCCCTTATACCCTAATGTCGGATACTTTTCACAATCAGCAGAACACTTGCATTTCTTCTGTACAATACTTGAGTTAAATCTTTTCATAATTAAAATGGCATTTCATCATCAATAGCTACCCATTGTTTTTGTTCGGGAATTTCTATCTTAGATTGTTTGTAATTAAAATCTAATTGCTTTTCATTGACTGCTTTTTGCAAAGGGTCGCCACCTAAAAAAATGTACCTTCTTGTTGGGAAATTCATTTCAAAAGAAGATGCACCCTTTTTACCTACTGTCTTCTGCCTTCTAATTTTCTTTGAGTGAAATTCGCACATGGGATTCTGTGGGTCTGTTTGTGCTAATGGTCTGTGATAAACAAGTATGTTGTCCATCTTATTGTTCCACATAGCACCATCTGCAACATCAAATACTTCTGGGCATGGGTAGTTTCCGTCTTGTTGTTTGGGAAGTTTTGTTGGATGTGCTACTATCCAAAAAAACACATCGTTCAAAACTGCAAATCTTGAGAAATCCGTTAACACAAATTCAAGATACTTATCTCTACCTGCAAACCCTTGGTAGTTATTTGTCATTTGGTTAAATGGGTCAATGTCACATCCGTCAACCTTTTCCTTTATAATCAATTCTAAAAAAACTTGCTTAATATACTGAGGCGTAGGTTCTGAATTTTTAGGATAAATGTAAAAGAAGTGCTCAGTTACAAAATCATATGCTCTTTGATAAACATCTATATTAGGTCTTCTTGGATTTCTTGGTGTACAATCGCATCCTAATAAAATCTCAGCAAGGTCATGGTAGTATTCTTCTGGTGGGTTATCCTCTGGCGAAAATGTAGCAAACTTTTCCCCGTACAAAACAGTTCTAAACACTTGATACCATCTCTTGAAGGAAGACTTACCATAGTTACCAATTCCCGTCAATAAAGTAACCTCACCCTTCTTTGGCTTAAACTTATCGTCAATATCGGGAACATTAATTCCATTAACCTTAGCAAACCCAAGATTATATAAGTCCATTGCCCTTTCTTTCACATCAATACCATAAATAACATCTTGAGGTCTTATGCTTTCATCAAAGATATCTTGGTTAATCTCAACCTCTTTTCTAGTAACCTTGTCTACTAATACATCTTTTTCAAACTTAGCAGAACCAAAATTTGATGAATTTGCTCTGTAAGCAGACTTTATTGCTCTCACACACTCCGTACTACTAAATTCAGAATTAGTTAAAAACTCAGAAGAAATTAAATTTTCAGCAGTAAGCTCATCTATACCAAACCTGCAACAAGAAGAAGCTAACATAAATATAAAATTGTTCCTTTCCCCAGACACAAATGCGTTACCCTTATTTGACATCCAAATTAATAAGTTTTTAAATATTTGGTAATCGTCTGTATCTTGAACCTTACGCTCAACTATCTTTTCTGTCTTTTTAGTCTTTTTGAAAACTTTAGCCGTTTCGTTTATGTATATCTCAGGGTCATAAGACTCATAGCACACTCTTGAAGGGTTAGCTCCTGATTTGTCTATGTCGGGGAAAACCTCCTGCAAAGAAGAAAAATGCTCCCTATGCTTAGTCCCATCTGCTATTTTTATGAGTGCCTTTAAACCCTTCCCAGACGGACTAACCCAACAAGCATATACAAAATCATGGCTAATTATCTCTGTCTGCTTTTCCCTAAGTTCATAAACATCATCAAAGTCAAGTACTAAAAATCCACTATGCTCTATAAGTTCGTCATCCTTTCGGTTCTTCCCAAACTTACCCGAAAAACAAACTGAAGGCAAGTTCGCTTTCAATTTATTTGACTTCTCCTTGTCTAGTTGACTCCTAATGTCTTCTACCCTTTGTTTGCTTTTGCCTTGGGAAATTCTAGTCAACGCTTCCCCAACAGAAATGTAATGTGGGTCTTTTGAAAATATATTCTGAAAAATCGTAATCATCGTATTCGTTATTTTAAGGCGATTTAGTGCGTTATTTTTTCTGAGTGGTACATACTATCCAAAAACTAATTATCTTTTAAATTTGCTATGTTAAAATAAATTTAACTACCAATCCTCTCTTGGTGTTTGAACTACATAAGTGCTTTTTGGTGCTTTTAAGTTGTTTTTTTCTTCATTTTCTTTCCAACTTGCAATGTAATTGCTTAAAAGGTATGAAAAATTAGTAATTGCACCATTTGATGTTATCCAACCATATGCTTCGTGTTTTGCAAAAAATTTTTCAGCCATTTGTTTTGTGCCGCCCTTTCTAATACAATCTTCATACACTTGTTCAAATGTTGGAATATTTGGCTTTCTAAATAAATTTGAATTTTCAAGCAAACTTTCTGGCGTGGAGCTACTCTCTAAATTTTTATTATGTTTGTTATCTTCAGTATCTTTAAAAGTATTATACTCTTCTTTTATTTCTTTTACTTTCTTTTCCTTTCCTTTCCTTTCCTTTGCATTACCGTCCCCATTAGGTATGCTAATAGCCCCCCCATTAGCCACCCTATCAATACCCCATCTTTTATCTGCACCATTTTTACCAGAATCTGATAAATGTTTTCTTATTTTTAAATGCTCTAAAAGTCTTTCACTAAAAAATTCATTTTCAATAATATTAAACAATCCATACTGATTAATTACACCTAAAACTTTCGTTTCTGATGTATGCATTTGCATAGCTAAAACAGGTGTTAAATTTAATGGTAAAATACCACCAGAATCTGCAAGTTTTTCAATTAAAAACCAAAAAATACCATAACCTTCCATCCCTAATTCTTGTCTTAAAAAAAGGATTTTGACATCATCATGAGCATTGTAATCATGAGAAAAATAAAAAGTATCTTTTTTCATAATAAAAAAGTTAAGGGTAGCTTCTGTTGTTGCTTAAACAAAAACATCTTGCTTATGGAAAAGCGGAAGATAATTTTGCAACAGAAGTTACCCAGTTATTTTAAATGATTTTTTTTTTTGGAAATCATATGTCTTTGTTTAAGCAGGACAAAAATAGAAAAATTTTTGATACCACCAAAAAATATTTTTAGAAAGCAGTAATTATGTTACCTTTTTCGTCTAAAATGGTAACTACGTTGAAGTATGAATCGTAGTAGTTTGCTACTTTTATGTAAGTTTCGTTTAAATCTCTGTTCATTTGTATGTAAACGTAAAACTCTTGCTCAGGCAAAAATGGTTTGTGTTTCTTATGGTCAAACTTCTCCTTGTAGTATTCGTATATTACTTTCATTTGGTTAGTTCTTTTATAGTTTATGTACTCTTGTTTAGTCATCTTGTTTGGGAATTTGAGGTATACACATTGGCTTTTCTTTTGTCCATTTTCTATTTACTAAATAGTAGACATTATAGAATCCTTTTGAGTTCATTATTTTGTTTCTTTCTAGTGAACATCTCTTGCATACATCTTGTGACCATTTATGTCTTTCCATTTCGTTTGGGAGTTCTTGAATTAATTCAGGTATCCCTTCTAAAATACGACTGATGGCATTAATTATTTCATCAACATCAAAGTGTGTTTTTTCTGGAATATCATCTGCAACTTTGTTTACCCATTCCATATAGGTGTCGTAAAGTTTAACTCTGTTTATTTTTATTTTTTTCATATCTTAAATGTAAGTTTTAAACTGACAATTCCCCTACAAAACATAAGTGCGCCCATTTTTCTTGTGATGCGCCTATTTTATATTTTTATAATTGCATTTAAACAATATTATAGCTGATATAACTTGAATTGTTAATGGTATCAAATCAGCTGGATAAGGAAATAATAATGCGGCAGGGAATACTGCTAATACAAACCATAATGCTTCGTAATTTTTTAATTTATCCATTACTTGCAGTTAATTTCAATGTATAACAACACCAATCCTATTATAAATAGAACTAGTAAAAAAGATAAGAATATGCATCCTTCTTTTCTTTGTTTTTTATTTAGTGGTAAATCTCTATACATTATTTACTTTTTAATTGTTCTCTATACGTGATTGGATAAATCCTTCAATATCTTTACATCCTCTTTTTATTATTTCTGAATTATCAACTCCATATTTTAGTGCTTCCCTAACTTGTTCCTCTGTATATAGGGTTTCTTGTTGGGGAAGTTCTACCTTACCTTCCTCATTATACATTCTTTCTTCTTTCCATTTAGCACCTTTTTCAAAAGCTATTTCAATATCAGGATAAAAACCTAATCCTATTTCAGTTTTAGTATAATTTTTAGCTGCTTCTTCAAGTGTTTCTTATTGGGGAACTTCTACCATTTTGCTGATGTCAGAAACATGGTCATCACTTCCCTTACTTACAAATGTTTCTTGATAGTATTGTTCTGCTGCTATTCTTTGTAGTTCATTATCAGTTGCTATCCAAGCATCTTTTATCTCTTCCTTGTGCATTTCTAATGCTTCACTTCTCTTTGCATCAAAAATCCATTTAGGCATAACAATTACATACTCTTCATTATTAGAAGGTGGAGTAAAATCATACTCTTTAATTTGTTCTATTAACCATTCTATTGATGTCATACGTTTAAATTTATTTGATTATTGGTACTTATAGTACCATTTCGTTTATTTCGTTTATCTGTTTACGTTGTCGTAAACAAAGTAAATATTTGCGACAGGTGCTGATTTACGACACCTTTTGCAAACTAATCATTAAAGTCTTCTTCTTCTTCCTTTAATTCACCTGCTTTATCAATTATGTAATTATCTATTTGTGTCTGGGAAAAGGTGGCTGATATTAACAAAGCAGAAAATAAATTGAACATCTCATCTATTGTGATGTCGTCATGTTGTTGCTCAATAGTTGTTTTTGTTTCGTGCATTTTTAATGATAGTTCCATTTTTTAGTTTTTTATAAGTGGTAAAATATATTGATAGTTGGGTTTGTATTTATAAGGTATGGGAATTAGTAATAGTGGGTTTTTGCGTATATATACGTATAAATGCGTATCAGGTTTGGGAACATATGGCTCTTTAATAACTTCAGTTTTAGTCTTGACTCTTCCCATGACACAAAAATAATAATAATTTTGACAAAATAAATTTTGAAATGATATTTATTTTAATTTATTTTGCTATTATGATAGAAATACAAGGCTATAACAAGGTTAATTACCTAAAATTCCAAACCGAAATGGATGCACGGTTTGCGAACTGCGAACTATCTGAATTAGAAATTGCAGTAAAACTTGGCTTAAAGTCAACAGCAACAATAAAGAATGCATTCAGAAAAGATAGTCAGATAGTATCAGATGAGGTTATGTCTGGTATTATGGAGTGTATTGAATTGAGGGGATTTATTTTGTGGATGTTTGGGAATAGACACTATTATATAAAAACATAAACATCCGTTAAATAGGTGAAAAATTATTATTCTTGGGGAGGTGAAGGTGCTGAAAGTGCTGAAGAACTTGAATGGGATAGTCATACAGAAGGCGAATTATAAAACAAAAAATATATGCAAAAGTTTGAACCAGTAGGAAGAAAAATGTTAGTTGAGCCGCTAAAGGAGGACAACTATACAACATCGGTTGGTATAGAACTTGTACAACTTGAATTTCAAAAGGTAAGAGTTGTAGAGGTTAGTAAAGAATATAGTGATATGTACATCCCAGGTGATGTAGTAGTAATTAGTTCTAATTCGGGTATTGGTCAAATGTATAATGGCAATGCTTGTTTATGGATTGACGCAAAGGCAGCACCAGATGGTGATGTTTGGTTTATTGTAAGGGAATACGAAAATGATGATGCAATTTAATATACCAATTCCTGTAGTTACCGAAAAGGGAGAAGACGGATACGCTATTTATGTAGAGTCTTCTGGAATGTTTGAGAACGACATTTGGTGTGTGGTTTTATGTGAAGGAGGAATGATTAGGCACTTCAACACTTCCCAAATAAAAATACACAAAAACGCAACCTTTGGAATACATAACATATCGTGACAATGATGAAAGTGGGGAGTTACAATATTACATACTACAGCGTGAGTTCCCTCACTATATAGGATTAATATCTACATACCCAAAGGATTCAATCATCCCGTCCATACAAATAACCAATTATTATCTTTGGGTTGTATTTAGTGGTTCTTTGAGAGGAAGTTTAATCCCAGGATATAAAAATATAGAAAAGGATATTAAATTTGTATTGAATGACATGGCAACATGGTACTATGCTTATCGTATAGTACTGAATGAAAAAAAATACAAAAAATTTAAGTATGATTCAAGCCCCAACAAATAAAGTAATAGTACATCCAAAGACAAGATACATAAGACATATTTCAGACCTAATGAAGAGGTCATCAATTCAAAACGGGGCTTCAGTTGACCCAGCAGATGTGGTAAATATTGTAGGGGAAATAGTGTCAATTCCCAGACAAATCACAAACGACAAGCAATACGAAGGCTACTCAATACAAGACCTACAGATAGGCGACATGGCTATATTCTCATTTAAAGTAATTTACGACCTTGTTATAAAACAAGAAAACGGAGAGCCTGTTTACAGGAACTTAATTAAATACGATGGTAAGGAATATTTTAGTTGTGATATAAGAAACTTATTTGGAGTTATTCGTGACGGGGAAATAATAATGGTAAACGGGTTTGTAATGCTTGAAGAGTTTGAGCAGGACAAGATTATATTGGCTCAGACAATAAAGAAAACAAAGAAAGCCAAGTCTTCGCATATAATGCACATTGGGAACAACAGGCAGCACCTCCCAAACATACAAGCCTCAAATGGCGACCTAGCATACTTTAACTCAGACAAGGCACAGCACTACGAAATAAACGGAAAGAAATTTATAATTTTACAGCAGGACAGAATATTAGGCAAAGAAATCGTAGAATAAAAATTTTTTTCTTAATAATATTATTAAATTTGGCAAACTTTCAGCAAAAATGAATATTAAAGACTGCGTTGATTATATTAATTTCTGGATAAGAAAAGAAAGAGGTTCTTTTTTGACAATAGAAGAGTCTGTTGCGGTTTTGGATTTAGGACAAATCGCATATTACAATGACATTATTCCAAAGTATGCTACATCTCAGATAATAAAAGACTGCCTAACTCCATTTAAGACTAGGTATGATTTTAATTCGGCTGCCAATGACCCACAGCTAGTGTCAATTCCCAATACATTCCTAGTATCAACAATTACAGCAAATGCTGCATCGTCTGGGACAACAATTAATGTTTCTAGTACAACAGGGTTGGTTATAGGGCAAATTGTTGTAGTAAGTACGGGAACTGGATTATTTCAGCCAGGTACTATTATAACTAAAATAATATCTTCTACATCGTTTCAGGTAGACATTGAGCCTATAACAACCATACAAAGTGGTGCATCAATAAGGGTCTTTGAAAGTAGGGTATATCTTGATATGTTAGACATGGAAATCGTTTTTACTCAAAATGGAAGAGAAACGTATTACCCAGTTAAAATGACAAATGAAGACGAAAGGTCTAATAAACTAAATTCTCAAATAGACCCACCAATTCCCACAGCACCATTAGGAGAAATAACAGCACCAAGAACTATTCGTTTATATCCTGCTAATACTAATTATATTGGCAGCGTGTCTTATATGAGAAGACCTAAAAAGCCAGTGTATGGCTATAATGTTGTTGGGGGAAGAAATATTGTTTACGACCCAATAAATTCTGTTCAATTAGAGTGGAGAGATACAGATATAAACATGATTTTAATAAAGGCTTTATTGAGTGTTGGTATAAATCTTAGCGATGCTGAAATATCTCAATTTGCAGAAATGAAATCACAACAAAATTATCAAGGCGTTAATCATATTTAAAATTAATAATAATGACAAAAGAAGAATGGGATTTAAAACAGAACTCTTTAAAAAAATCATTTAAATATATACCTACGGGAGTCGCTGGTCAAGTAAAAAAAGTAGAAGATACTCAAGAAGAAGAAGAAGGTAATGATGGTGGCAAGAAAAAGAAAAAAGAAAAAGAAGGTAAAGAGATTTCTACTCAATTTGGAAAATATAGTGGGAATGTTATAGATGGCAAATCTGTAGACAAGCCAACAGAGCTTCAGGCGATTAAGACAAATATAGAATACATGAAGAAAAATATGTCAGACCAATCTGAAACTCCAAGTAATGTATATAGACCAGAAAATGAGCATAAGGTTATAAATTATAATAAGAAGAAGTTGGAGGCTAAAATGAACAAATCAAAATAGATAAAAAATGAGTGTTGTAACAATCTATAGACTAGCAGAAAGCTGTTTGTCACTTATTGAAGGTGGCGATATAGCAGAAGGCTCTAGTCTTTCATACAATGAAATAAAAATAGCCTGTGGTAATGTAATAAATCAATTACTTAAAACAGAATATTTTAGTATCAATGGGAAGATGGGGGAAGTGATACCAAACGGTACAACACTAGGTCTATATGAAGGTATAGATGTCGTTTCGTATAATGGCAAGAGCAAGGCAACGCTTCCCATCAAGCCAATAAAACTACCAAGAAATATGGGCATATGGGCTATATATGCAAAGTACGACCCAAATGATATAGGATATGAATTAGACAAGGAGTTTATTCCATTGCAAATGGGTCAGGGAGGTCTTATTAAATCTCAGCCGTTGTTGAACGACTTAATGGGGCAAGTTGGTTACGAGAACTTTGGTATGGATGTTATCTTTACAAAAGACTTAAAGACCCTGTTCCCTAACATAAAGTTAGCAATGCGTTTAGCTATAATGGATATATCTATGTACGGGGATTACGACCCATTGCCAATACTTCCCGAACAAGAATGGCAAGTAATTCAAGAAGTATATAAATTATACAGCACTCAAACAATACCTGATAAACTTGTTGACCCAACTGTTGACGAGAGTAAGGGAATCCCTACAACACAACAAAAAGCTAACCAATAAAAATAATTAATAAAAGATGGTACTAGCAACATTAGATGAAATAACAAGGCGTGGACTCATTGAGTCAGGTCTTCCCATACATTACTATTTAGAATACATGGTACATGGTGCTACTTGCCTAAGAGAACTATCATTTGACACACTTAAAATAGTTAACACGGTAGAACTGCCAGTTAACGACTATGGTGCAGTAGACCTTCCAGACGATTTTGTTGACGATGTGTCTTGTGGTTTTTATGGTAATGGAGTTCTGCAAAAACTTCCACATCAAAGCTCTATTAGCCCGTTAAGAAAATATGACCCAGCAACGGCTCAATTTACGCATCCACATTACCCTACAACCAATGGAGTTACACCAGGGAATGTGAACAACATTTATGGCGGCAATCAGTTATTTTTAGGCGGTTTGGGCATTTTTTGGTTCTGGAATATTTCTGACTTTGGCGAGCCGACTGGTAGATTTTTTGGTGCTACGGGAGGCACTAGTATTGGGTACAAGGTAATAAAGGAAAGAAGACAAATACAGATGTCCCTTGGATTTGAAAGAAAGAGCGTTGTTCTTCAGTACATATCAAGCGGTCAGAGTGTAGACACTGCAAGTCAGATAGACATACAGGCTATACAATGTATTAGGGCATGGCAGGAGTGGAAACGCTCCCCCAACTCAAACAACGACTACAGTCCAGAGGCAGTATCTTTCTATAACAACAAGAAAAGATTAAGAGCAAGATTAAGTGGTTTGTCATTGATAGATATTAAGAACACCCTTCGTAACGGATATACCGCAGCAATTAAAAATTAATAATGAGGCAAAAAGATTTAAAATACTTTGGAGATATACAGTCTGGTCGCATGAACTCAGACGACTCTCCATTTGCTATAACTACTAATGAGTGGGTTAATGCACAGAATGTGCGTACGGGAACTACTGATAAGGGTGTTACGGGAGTTGTTGAAAGTATTGGCGGTAACGTAGAAATTCCCGTACCCAATGATTTAGCATCAGTAGTTATAGGCGACCAAAAATGGTCACTACAAAATCTTAATGTAGATAAATATAGAGATGGTTCTCCTATACCAGAAGAGCAAGACCCCACAGCTTGGGCAGCATTAACCACTGGGGCATGGTGTTGGTACAATAATGATGAAGCTACTGGAATTAGACTTTATAATTGGTATGCGGTGAATGACCCAAGAGGATTAGCTCCTATTGGTTGGTGGATTCCCACACAATATGAATGGCAACAATTATCTAATTATCTAGGTGGGAATAGTATATCAGGGGGAAAACTAAAAGAAGAAGGATTCGCACATTGGGACTCCCCTAATACAGGAGCAGATAATATTAGTGGATTTACCGCATTAGGATGTGGTCAAAGAGATTATCTTGGAAACTATTCTGATAATTTACAAATAACTAGGTTTTGGACTGCAACAGAATATAACGTAGATAGAGCAAATACAGTTTCACTTTTCTATGATGATGCTGCTACAGATTTTAGTATAAGAGATAAACAATCTGGATATTCTGTAAGGGTAGTAACATTCAATTCCCAGTACATAACAATAGGCTCAATAGAAGACACAGAGAACCAAAGATTTGTTTACTTTGACTATGACACAGTAAGAAGCCACCAAGTACCTATAGCTAATATATCTATAATATCATTTGGAGGCAATACATTTATTATAGCTGACCAAAGAATAAATGCAATAAAAGCAGGAGATATATTTGTTGTTACATCTGGTTCAAACGCTGGAACATATACTTGTCAATCTATAGTATTTACAAATGGATATTATTATTTAAATGTAGGTGTATCATTAGGAACAGATACATATACTACTGATATTTTGTATACTGCTGTAGGGGAAGACAAGATTATCTGTATGTATACAGATACAAATACGCAGTACAATGTTTTAACTTCTTCCGAAGTAATTAGAGGGTTAAATTTTAATAAAAATTCACTTATACATAGCGCACATATTGCTAATAATATTTTATCGTGGACAGATAGCATAAACAATGAGCCAAGAAAAATAAATATAGAGTCTGCAATTAAGGCAAACTATTCATCATTTATAACAGATACAAATCCTTATGCATTCCCATTGAACTTTTCAGAAATAACACTTATTAAGCCGCCACCTATATTTGCTGCAAATATTTTAAAGGATTATGATTCATCTTTTTTACAGAATTATATATCTAATGATTCTTTTCAATTTGCTTACCAATATAAATTTTATGATAATGAAACTACAGTAATTGGAGAATATAGTCAATCTTCAAAATTAAATGGGTTTGACGATTCTTATAATAGGATTATAGTTTCAATGAACTCAATTGAATCAATACCGTATACTGTTAAAATAATAAATTTAATAGCAAGAAATAGCGATACTAATTTTGCTTATATAGTAAAAACATGGGATAAAGACAATGCAGATGATTTAAACGAAATTGAAAATCATAATAATGGCATTGATGTATTGACTTATGATTTTTACAATACGAGTATAGGTATAACAATACCAGACTACGATGTGTTAAGACCATTTGATAACATACCTATTTATTCCCAAACACACGAAATAGCTAAACAAAGATACTTCCTTGCTAATAATATTGATGGGTATAATACCCCAGTATTTACTTCAATGACATTGAATACTGGTAGTACAATAGTTCCAGGTTCTTCTAGTAGTGTAATAGCTAATTTAATATCAATAAGAGCTAGCGGTATTGCGACACAACAAAACCCAAGGCAAACAACACAAACTGCACCATATGGTTATTCTGGATGGTATGTATATTTAACATTCCCAATTGTTGGGTATTGGGCTATAACATCAACAGAGCAGTATAATTTATTGAGTTCTGCAATACCAACATTACCTACACCACCAACATCTGCAATATATCCCACACAAATATCCTATAAAGGGGCAACTGTAGCTCAAGTAGTATCTAATACAAAACCAGGCGGAAGAATAAATAATTTTTCTGAAGCTATAGAAACAACAAATTTGTGTACTGTATCTGGTCTTATTCCAAGTTATTATATAGCTTACCCACAATTATCTACATATAAATCTGGTATAGTTTTTTATGATTATGCTATGAGAAAATGCGGAGTTATAACTAATAAAGATTGTGTAATATCCACCCCAGCTAGAGATTATAATTATACATCGGCAATAAGTACATTACAATGGAATTTAGATAATGCGGATTCGGAAATACAAATACCAGAATGGGCGTATTATTATGCACCTGTATTAACAAAAAACCAAACAAAAAGATTTTACATATCATCTTACAATTATGCCAATGAGGCTAAGTATGTGAGTAGAGATGCTAGTGGCAATTATGTATATTCATCAAGTTTTGATGGCTCTATCGGCATAGGAATAGATGCAACAGCATTAGCTCAAGCTGGGCTTGGGTATGTTTTTTCTGAGGGCGATATTTGTATATTAAATCTATATTCTGGCACATCAAAAACACTACAAGTAATAGGTCAAGATAATAACTATATTATACTTAAAACATTTAATTTAGGGGCATTACAAATGTTGACTTATGAAATATACACTCCATATAAAACATCTGAACAAGAGCCATATTATGAAATGGGTAGGATGTATAAAGTAAATAATCCTGGCACTGCACAACGAAAATACTCTCAGCTATTTGGAATATTTAACGCAGATGCTTATATACTTAAAAGAACGTATAAAAATTCTGCTGGAATATCAACAGATTATTTTGCATCTGCAATGTCCCCAAATGATTTGATTTATAAAATATGGATTACAGATGCAGGCAAAGTTAATATTGTTACAAGATTAGGGCAGGTAAATAACAACACAGAAGTAGTATGGAGTGACACATATATATCAGGCACACAAATAAATGGGTCTAGTACATTTCGTTTGGGAAGTCAAACCTTTGTGTCAGATGATTGTGGTTCTATAAATAAACTTCAGAACACATCAAAGGTACAAGACCAGGGTAGTGTTATGTTAGCCTTGTGTGCAGTAGAAACTAATTCTATGTATCTTGGGGAAACGCAGATAACGGATAGCACAGGTGCAACACAGTTCTTTAGTGCAGGTAAGGATGTTGTGGGAACTATTAATATATTGAAGGGGAACTATGGTTGCATAGACCCTGCATCAGTTGTTCAGTATCGTGGTAATGTTTATTATCTTGATGCAAGTAATGGTAGATGGGTACAATATTCTGTAAATGGCTTAGATAATATATCATCAATAAAGATGTCAAGGTTTTGGAAGAATTGGTGCTACAAGTATATGTCTTTGACAAAGGATGAGATTGAGGCGTTTGGGAACAGACCATACGTATTTGCAACGGTAGACCCTAGTCATGATGAGTTGTTGATAACAATTCCCAAACTTTCAGATGTACCACCAAAAGGATTTTTACCAGACTACCCATTGATAGTATACCCATTTGATATCCTAGACTATCAAGGTAAAACTATTTCTTACAAGTTAGGCACAGGGGTAATAGTGCAACCACATTGGCAAAGCGCATATACATTCAATACAGAATACTTCTGCACAATACAGAATAGGTTGTTTTCATTTATAAATGGTAATGCTTGGGAACACAATCAAGACAATCAGAATATATTCTATGGAGTGTATTCCCCGTCACAAATAATGTTCACATCAAACATTTTACCACAAATGCCCAAGGTTTATGATAATTTTTTATCAGAATCTAATATTGTTCCAAATTTTGTGTATTTTTATAATGAATTCCCTTACTTACAAACATCAGACTTAGAGGACATTAGTTTTGTACAGAAAGAAGGAATTTGGTACGCACCGATATTGAGAAACAAAGTAGTACCAACAAATAGTGGTGATGTGTATACAGGTTTGTTAACGGCTGAGGTAATGAGGAATACTAATATGTTCGTTTTAGCACAGTATTCCCCAACAACATCACCTTTACAACTTCGTATTTTAGAACTAGGAATGTCAATAAGCAAGGGTCATATAGTTTAAAGCTATAGTTATGCAAAACGAAGAAAAGTCAGTAGTTACAATTTCGGCTTCTGACATACAAGAGAAGACTAAGGAGCAGAAGATAGACGAACTAGAGTCAATAATGGCTGAGAACTTTGACATCATTAGTTGCCCATTAAATCACAGGTTTACAGATGGGCTTTATGTTAGGGAAATATTCATGCCAGCAGGTTCTTTGATTGTAAGCAAGATACACAAAACACAGCACCAATATTTTATATTGAAGGGGTCTGTTTCTGTTTGGATAGATGAGGGCGTAGAGCAGTATTTGGAAGCACCATATATTGGTGTTACAGAACCAGGCACAAGGCGTGTTTTATATATTTGGGAAGACTGCATTTGGGCAACGGCTCATGCTAATCCAGAAAACGAAGATGAGTTTCAGGTAGAGGAAAGGATTATAGAAAAGCATGACAACCCAATGCTTCCCACAGACCTAAAAGAAAAATTAAAAATAATAAATTCATCTAATAGCGTTAGATTAGATTCTGTTAACAATAAAAATTTAGAACTATGAGTTTTGCAGCAATAGCAATAGGAGGCGCAGTTGTATCAGGGGCAGGTGTAGTTGGAGGTATAGCTAGTAGAGCGCAGGCTAACAAACAAATCAGAAATCAGCTCAAGAACAGACCGATGCCACAGATAAGCAACTTGGCAAGGACTCAATTAAATGCAAGAATGCCAGGGGCAGAGCAGCAAGAAAGAAATATATATCAAAGTGGAGCTAACGCTATGGGAAGAACACAGCAAGCAGCCACGTCTGCTGCTGATGTAATGCAAGCTGCTGCTGGAATACAATCTCAAACAAATAATGCTATGGCAGCCTTGGGTCTTCAAGAAACTGGTGATTACCAAAGAAGATACGGCAACTTGGTTAACGAAGAGCAATATAATCAAGCACAAAGAATGCAAGACTTTGAAACAGTCAATTCAGCTCAAGCGGCTATTGCTCAAAATAGAGCAAAGTCTTGGGGAGATGCTGCTCAATTTGGAATGGGCGCAACATCAATAGGTTTAAGTGGTATGGGTGGCTCATTTGGGAAGGTTGGCGGAGGCGGGGGAGTAAATCAAGCTAATGCTGTATCTAATATGTCAAAGATGGGATACCCAACAGCTAATATGCCATCAAACATGGGATTAGTTCCAGGAGCATTAAATCCATTTGCATTAAGAAATATGGGTAATATGGGGAATGGTAGTATAATCGGCAGTTATGGTCAAAGAGGAATACTTCCAAATGCAAATAATCCATATTATTATCAACAACAAGCATTAATGTACCCTCAGCAATATCCAGGTGGATATGAATAAAAAATAAAAAAATGGCAGATTTTTCACAGTTTATAATTCCCCAACAAGATTTTAGTGGACTATATAAAATAGGTCAACAACTAGAGGGGAAGCAAAAAGCAAAAGCTAAGGCAGCTCAAGATGCAGCAAATAAAAAGGCTGCTACATCAGCACAATTATCTAAGGACTTAGAATTGTCAAATTTTACTACTGGGACTGTAGAAGACCAAATATTTTCAAGAGATTTAGGAAAAATTCAGCAGAAGGCTGACTTGATGGCTAATGGTGGGTATGATTACAATCATATAAGAATGGGAATTGCTGAAGATGTAGCAAAGTTAAGAACAGCAACAGAGAATGTAAAGTACGCCGAAACACAAAGAAAATTAGGATTAGAAAATATAAAAGGCAAGAAAGGATACAACCCAGATGCATACAATGCTGAATTTATAAAGAAATATTATTTAGGTGCTGATGGAAAGCCAAGGGAAGATTATTGGAATTTAGATACAGCAGTAGACTTTGACTCCGAAATTAAAAAGAGTGGTAATATTTATAATTTAGATGAGGCTGTTGGGGAAGACATAAAAAATATGGGCAAAAGTTCAGAGATGAAAGACGTGATGGTAAGGGATGCTAAAGGTAATATAAGAAGTGTTAAAAAGAAAATACAAACATCATCTTCGTTTGTTCCAGATATAGATGAAAAAGGTGTATTTAGTGGAGTAGTTCCCGAACACACAATAGCTCCAACCACGGAGGCGACTGCTTCAATAAGCCAATACATATCAGGAGATGCTAAGAAGCCACTAAGAATGGTGTCAGATAACGAGTTTAATAGGATGAGATATAACCCTGCTGTTATGGGAGGCATCAACGCAGAAACTCAAAAGTTTGCACAGGCTTTAGGTCGTGTTCCCCAACCAGAAGAAATCATAGCGTTCCAAAAAGCAAAGCTGTATGACATATATGCTAACAATGCCAAGGTAGGATTTGTGCATGAGGATGTACAAGAAACCAAAGCACCTATAACTAAAAATATAACAAATGTTAGTGTAGGGGGAGCAGGTGGAGAAAAAAGGGATATATATACTCCTGCTGCTGAACAATATAAAGCTCTTCAAGACCAAAAAGATAAGGCTGCTGATTTATTAAAGCAAGGCAAGAGTATAGATGAAGTTTCAAAAGAAACGGGATTGCAGCCAGACGCTGTACTAGCGTCACAACAAGGTAGAAATACGGCTATGCTTCCATTGAATAGAGAAGACTTAGATGCGGAATTTTCAAAAAGTATTGTAGGGATAATTAAAGATTTAAAACTAGGATATGAAGTAACGGAACAAGGCAAAAAAGAAAAAAAAGAGTATGGTTCGGATAATTTAGGTGTAAAATTAAATAAGCAAGGCAATTGGGAAGTGTATCCTGTTTTAGATAATAAAATAGGAAAAAGATTAACTACTATAGATGCCGCTACGTTGGGATATAAAGTACAGCCTAATGCAAAAGGCAAAACTATATTAGCAATAGAAGAAAAAAAAGGCATACCCAAATCTGCACCATCAATAAAATCTTATGATAATGCAACTCAAAAAAAGATTTCATCTTTTATGGGTAAGAATAAATTAAGCGAAAGCGATGCTATAAAAATACTTATTGCTGAAGGGTTAATAAAAAAACCATAAAATACATAAATAATGTCTGGAGCTAAAAAATATGATTTTTCCGCATTTGATGAAGCTGTTAGCAACAAAGAGCAAGCTCCATCTAATACTCAATACGATTTCTCTGATTTTGATGATGTAAAAAAAAAAGTAGATGGTCAATCTGGTGGTCAAGAATTAAAGACAAATACCAATCCCCCTACACCCTCACAATCACCATCAAGTTTACAAGAAGGGGGAGAAAAGCCAAGTTGGCAAACAAGCGCACTTAATCCTTCTTATGCAGCTCAACAAGCTCAGGTAGCAAAAGAGAATGCACCTCAGCCTCAGCCAATTCCCAAACAAAAAGATTGGAAAAGCATAGTATTTGATAAAAGCTCATTTAATAAACCAATGCCATCTGATGCAACGTATGTTGCAAAGAATGTAACTGGAGAAAAAATAGAACAAGTCGCAAAGTCAAGAGCTAATATGCAAATAGCTATTGATAACACAACAGAAAGAGCATTAAAAGCTAAAGGATTAGCTGCACCTAAAAATTCCCCAGCATATATTAAGCAAAGAAAAAAAATAGAAGAAGCCGTAAAAAACAACGATGCAGTTTATACTGTTGACCCTAATACAAAACTACCAGCACTTAGTCAAACTACTGGGTTTTGGGATTCTACAGTGGATGC
>Ga0209086_10001275_pt1 | contig 20602 bp, 14 predicted proteins | sample M_130207_XF_Meta_FD_187312 | JGI IMG/M metagenome (GOLD analysis project Ga0209086, IMG submission 187312) | Freshwater microbial communities from Lake Montjoie, Canada to study carbon cycling - M_130207_XF_MetaG (SPAdes) (version 2) | ecosystem: Environmental > Aquatic > Freshwater > Lake... | reverse complement strand
AACGAATCCTTCAAACCAACAACGGCGACGATTTGGCCTGGGCCAGTTTCGTCGAGCGCATTGCGATGCTGGGAATGCATTTCGTACAAACGAGAAACATTTTCTTTGCGATCGTTGCCTGGATTGAGAACGCGCGAACCCTTGACCAACTTGCCTGAATACACACGCAAATAGGTGAGCGTTCCAGCCACGTCCGAGACGACTTTGAAAACGAGAGCAGAAAACGGAGCGTTTTCAGAATGCGGTCTCGTCAACTTAATGTTTGGATCGCGAATGTCGGTTCCTTCAACGTCTGGTCGTTCGGTTGGGCAGGGCAGATAGTCGATGACTGCATCGAGAACAGCCTGAACACCCACATATTTCAGGGCAGATCCGCAGAGAACTCCGAATGCCCGCAAACTGATAATGCCGGCTCGAAGAGCAGCTTTCAACTCTGGCACGGTGATCGAATTTGGATCAGTGAGATATTTTTCTGTCAAGTTGTCATCGAGTTCTGCGATCTTCTCGACCATCTTGTGGCGCCATTCCGTCGCCTTTTCCATCCACTCTTCTGGGATTTCCGTGATTTTAACATCTTGGCCGTCATCAGCCTGTGACCAATACATCGCCTTCATATTCATGAGGTCGATGATTCCCTTGAATTCATTTCCCCAACCAATTGGGTATTGAACTGGAATCGCATTCGCTCCCAAGCGGGTGAGAATCGAACCGAAAGAGAAATCGAAATCAGCGCCGAGCTTGTCCATCTTGTTGATCAAGCACAAGCGTGGAACGCCATAACGATCTGCTTGACGCCACACAGTTTCACTTTGCGCTTCGACACCTTCTTTGCCGTCAAACACAGCGACTGCGCCGTCGAGAACGCGCAGTGATCGTTCGACTTCAATGGTGAAATCGACGTGGCCAGGCGTGTCGATCAGATTGATTTTGTATTCGATTCCCAAATGCTCCCATGGGCAAGTGGTCGCGGCGGACTGAATGGTGATGCCGCGTTCTTGTTCTTCAACCAACGAATCCATCGTGGCGGTGCCTTCGTGCACTTCACCCATGCGATGAATCTTTCCTGTGTAAAAAAGGATGCGCTCCGTGACGGTGGTTTTACCAGCATCGATGTGTGCGCAAATTCCGATGTTTCGAACGCGATTGAGATCAGTAGGCATAGTCATAAGCTCCAGTTAGTAAAGAGTCCCGCAGTCTAACAGGGATGCGCATTGGGTCAATACGCCAAGAGAAGGATTTCATTGCCTGATTTGACACCCTCTTGACGGCGTGATCCCCCAACTTGCTGCTTGAATGGGCCAGTCCGAGTTGCGAATCGTTCAGATTGTGCGAATCAACTTCGACTCGTCCAGCCCACTTGCGACCAAAGCAGGTCGGATCAACCCAACGAAGCGGCGACCATCTTTTACATAACCCGCAGTCGGCGCCAAATTGGTGACGCGGGCGGCAAACCAGCGATTCATGCGATCCATCCAAAGTTCGCGCACATATTTCGCCGTCATCGATGCAAGCGCGATCGGCAAATGATCCATTTCACCGCCGACCGTAAAAGAAATCACCATTGAAGCCTTCGCACTATCAATTTGATAGACGCTCTCTCGCAAATCTTCTTGGATGACTTTTATTCGATCGTTTGGAAATGCGCGCAGTAGATCATCGAGATATCGCATGCGCCCGCTTTGACGATCGGCGGCGACTCGAATTGCAGCATCGGGCCAACGCGCGCGTAATTGCGTGACTTGTTGAATCAACAGCGTCCATGGAACGCTCGTCTTGACCATTCCTTGTCGCGCGGCTTCATTGATTTCATCTGCATCAGTCGTGAGACAGGTCATTCCGTGACCAGCGACGGATGCGTCGATCGCTGCTCGACGAAGCATTGCACACGCAATTTGAATCTGCGGCGCATCGCACGCCCAAGGCAGCGCAGTCGATTCGCAATACCACGGCGCAATCGTGGATGGATCGCTCGCGCCCACGCGAGTGAAAAGTTCAGAATCGGTGCAGAGCGCATCGACATTCGATTGCAGACTGAGTGCGGCGAGAACTCCGCGTTCGATTGTGCGCATTGGATGGACACCATTTTCGCCATTGCCTTTCAGTTTCTTGCTGTCATTGATCGCAATTCGTCCACGGCGATCTTTACTGGTGCGACAAACCGCGCGCGAAAGGGTCTTCCATAAGTTCGGAGGCGCAAGGGGATCGCTCGCGCCTTCGATGGACCAATGCGAACATGCAACGCACAACGGCCCGAGCAAAGGTCCGTATCCAGCTTCATCAATTCCTGCATAGATCAGCATTGAAAGGGTATTGTGACAATCTGACGCTATCCTTGCCTGCTCACCCCCAACCGAATCAGGAGCCTTTCGTAATGACCAATGCAGCGACCCGTTCTACAAGCACACCAACCACACAAGAATTACTTGGATCTGATGCAGATTTGCTGTTGAATTACAAAGCGAAAGTCAGCAAGGATCTTCTGCACTTGCCTGGTCCAGACTTCATTGACCGCATGTATATCCAGAGCGATCGAAATCCGCAGGTTCTGCGCAATATGGCGGCGATGTTCAATCATGGGCGACTTGCAGGCACTGGATATTGCAGCATCTTGCCGGTGGATCAAGGGATCGAACATTCCGCAGGCGCGAGTTTCGCGAAGAATCCGATTTATTTCGACGGCGAAAACATTATTAAGTTGGCGATTGAAGGTGGATGCAATGCGGTCGCTACAACCTTCGGCGTCTTTGGAAGTGTTGCGCGAAAGTATGCGCACAAGATTCCGTTTCTCGTCAAGATCAATCACAACGAATTGCTGACATATCCAAATCAACATAAGCAGATTTTGTTTGGATCAGTCGAAGAGGCATGGAATCTCGGCGCCGCATCAGTTGGCGCAACGATTTATTTTGGCTCGGATGATTCTGATCGCCAGATCATCGAGATCTCCGAGGCTTTTCAGCGCGCGCACGAACTTGGAATGGTCACCGTTCTTTGGTGTTATCTCCGCAATAGCGCTTTCGTGAAGGATGGCAAGGATTATCACACGAGCGCCGACTTGACTGGTCAGGCAAATCATCTCGGAGTGACGATTCAGGCCGACATCATCAAGCAGAAGCAAGCTGATTGCAACGGCGGATATCAGGCGCTGAATATGGGCGGGTCGAGTTATGGAAAATTTGATCCGCGTATTTACACCGAACTTTGCTCGGATAATCCAATCGATTTGACGCGTTATCAAGTGTTGAATTGCTTCAGCGGTCGATCCGGCTTGATCAATTCTGGTGGCGCAAGTAGTGGAGCGAATGATTTGGCTGATGCAGTCCGCACCGCGGTCATCAACAAGCGCGCTGGAGGAACTGGGCTGATTTCCGGTCGTAAGTCTTTCCAGAAGCCAATGGCGGATGGTGTCAAATTGTTGAATGCGATTCAGGACGTTTATTTGGACAGCAAGATCACGATCGCATAAAGCCTGTTCACGTCGCATAGCGAACAACGACAGCGCCGCAGGACGCATGCATGGACTCAAAAGTGGTTCGAGCAGTTTTTTGGCAGCTGACTGATTTGACCTAAGGGCTCAAACATACTGCGCGCTGAAATCCAGCGCGCCCTCCGGCGCGCGCCAAGACAACTACGCAGACTCCGGCTCGGCTTGCAAACTCGCCGGGGTTCAAATCATTCCGCTGCCCACGTGAGCGAATCAAATTCTCGCTCGAACGTTTTTCAGATCAGTCGCGCTTGCGTGCCCAGCCGTTGGAAAGTTCTCTCGGGCGAGTTCCGCAGGCGGCCGACTGCACTTGCAATAAAATTTCGCAAACCAGATCGTGTCGGTCGCCGAGGACTGTTTGAGCCCCGAGAGGACTTTTCACGGCTGCCCACTTATGCATTTCCGCGGCTGTGTCAGTCGCACTTCAACTTGCGTGCCCAGCCGTTGAAAAATTCTGCCGAGGACTGTTTGAGCCCCGAGAGGACTTTTCACGGCTGCCCACTTATTCATTTCCTGCGCTCGAATCCGGTCTTCACTTCTCGCGAATCAGATCCGCATCGTTGTCAGCAACAAGCACAACAATCATCGGCTGACTCATCGCTGCAGCATGTGCATCAGGCGGCGTCTGTTCAGCATCTGCATTCACCGTCGATTGCACAATCAACTCTGTTCCAGCTTCCAGCGCAAGCGGAGGATCAAACATCCACGGCTCGCTCAATCTCTCATTCCACTTTGGAATATTCAGCACGCATTGCAATTGTCCCTTCGCATCCTTTGCAAAAACATCAATCGATTGAACCCTCGATCCCGCGCGAATTGAAATTGAAACTGCCTCGCATGCAGATGCGACTTTGGCTGGACGCGAAGGACTTATCGCAATGGCATGAACAAGTTTGCATGGAAATTCTGGCGCGAGAAAACAGACATTTCCTGCACTAGATTCCACCTTTCCCCGTCCTTCAGCATGGACCTCTGCGACCAGTACTGCATCGATTGGAATTTTCATTGCATAACCCTTCGGCAATCGCCAGAGTGTTGACAAGCGCGAAACGCCGCCGCTCGAACCAGAAACTTGCAACCCGATATCTCCGACGGCGTCATAACCCGGCGCAGGATCAGAAGCATCCAACCTTGCGGCATATCCCAGCGCATCCCAGAGAAAAGAAATTGAGTGAACAACTCCAGGTGCATCCGCAATAAATTCGATCGCATTGAAAAACTTCGGTGCGTCAGGATTCATCGTTAGATCCTGTTTGATGGCGAAAGATCTGAGCGTCATCCCAGGATCTCCTCCGACTTGCCAACCATCTGCGACTCGAAGGGCGATCTCGCACTCCTGCGATGGGCGGGGGGTGACAACTGCGCTGGGAACTTTGCCTTGTGCACTCTGATCTAGCCATTTCAAAAGGGCCGCGCGATCTGTCGCAGAAAGTTTGCGTAAGTCCTTCAACGGAGCACCCGATTCGCTTGGAAGCCATGGTGGCATCAATCCATCTCGAACAACTTGTGCTGCAGTTGTCGCTCTGCGTCGCAGCGCAATTGGATCCGTCAAGTCAAGTGCGGCTGGACTGTTTGCACCATGACATGGCAAACACGACTTGGAAAATACTTGCGCTCCAGCGGAAATCTGCAGATTTTCAGCATGAATGTGCTGATCAGCAGATGCGCAAACAGCCACAGTCGACACGCAAAAAACAAAGCAAGAGCGAACACATCGCTCTGCCCAGAAAATCATGCTGTTGCTGCAAGCCGCTGCGCAGCACGGACAGGCTTTTGTGCGCGATTGGATTCCATCATTCGCCGGACTTCTTCTGCGTCGGCAAATTCCTCACCGAATCTCACAAGTCTGAGACTATTGGCGATGACGAAAATATACGCAGCTGCTTGATAGAAAGGTGTGACCCAAATATCGATCTGGCCAGTTGCTGCCAATGCAAGACCGATCGTTGCCAACAACAAACTCACTCCGATATTGACCGCAATGATGCCGCGAGTCTTCGCTGCAAGTTCGAGCAAGAATGGAATGTGTCGAAGATCTTCATTCATCAAAGCAACGCCTGCGCTGTTGGTCGCAATATCCGAACCTGAAAGTCCCATGGCAACGCCAACATCTGCGCTGGCGAGAATTGGTCCGTCGTTGATTCCGTCGCCGACGACAAGAACCTTGTGACCGCGTTGCAGCAAATACTTCAATTCTTCGTGCTTCTCTTCTGGAAGGCATTCAGCTTCGATGGTGTCGACACCAACAGCTTCGCCCACTTGGCGCGCGACAGTCAACCGATCACCTGTGAAGATGCAGATGCGCCGAACTCCCAATTGTCGCAGACGAGTGACAGTTTCCGCCGCATTTTGGCGCAATTTGTCTTCAAGTCCGACTGCACCTAAGTATTTGTTGTCGACCATGACATGCACGCTCGACATGCCTTCGATGCGCTCTTCAACCTTGGCGACTTGTTCTGCAACGCTTGGATTGAGTTCTCGAAGCCACTGAGATCTTCCAGCGTGAATGGTGGATCCGGTTGCAGTTTTTGCAAGCACTCCGCGCCCGTGAATTTCTTCATATGCGGTGAGAGCGGTGGGTTGGATTCGTGCGCGCGTTGCAGTTTCAAGAATGCTGCGTGCAAGTGGATGGTTGGAAGATTGTTCGCAGTCAGCGGCAGCTTGCAGAAGTGCGGCGCCTTCACATCCTTCTGCAGGAGCAAGTCTGCTGACGCTGAACTTTCCAGTGGTGAGAGTTCCAGTCTTATCCAAGACGACAGTGTCGATTCGTCCAGCAGCTTCCAATGTTCGCGTTTGCTTGATCATGATTCCCAATCGAGCCGCTGCAGCGAATGCTGCAACCATTGCAGTGGGGTATGCAATCAAAAGTGCACCTGGGCAAGTCACGACCAAGACGGTGATCGCTCGCACGGCTGCTTGATCGCGAATTTCTGCAACCACGCTCTTGCTGGTGAAGAACCAAACTAATCCAGCGACCATCAACACGACTGGCACGTAATACGCAGCCAATCGTTCGATGAGTTCTTGGCGATCACTGCGAGAATTTTCGGCTTCTCGAATCAGCGTTTCGACTTTACCGATGGTGGTCTCACCTGCGACAGCAGTCACAGAAATATCCAATTGTCCCGTCAAATTGGTGGTTCCCGCATACACATCAAGTCCAGGCTGCGCTTCAACTGGCACAGCTTCGCCTGTCAACGAAGCCTGATTAATGCTGCTTGTTCCTCGCACAACGCGACCGTCGGCAGGAAGATTTTCTCCAGGTCGAACACGAAGTACATCTCCAACCTTCACAACATTGCGACTGACTTCACGCTCACTTCCAGAAGCATCGACGATGCGCGCCATATCTGGAGTCAATTCGAGCAGGTCGCGAATTGCGCGCTGTGCACCCCAAGCAGTTCGCGAGAGAATCAGTTCTGAGAGCCAGAGAAAGAAAGCAAGAAATCCTGCGGCGAGATACAGATGATTCGCCATCGCTGCAAGCACTGCCAGCGTCGCAAGCGAATCGCTCGATGGACGACCCATTTTCAATTCTTTCAGCGCACCGACAGCCATCGGTACAGTCAGAATGATCGCGCCGATCACAGCGGGAATTTGAGCGACGGAAGGTTCAATGCCAAAAAGCGCAGAGCCCAGCCACGCAACCAAGAGCATCATTCCTCCACAGAGTGCAATAAATAGCCTCCGCTCAAGTCGGATGCCGCCTTGTGCTGCCTCCGCATCGCGGTCATTTCGAGTTGTTGAGGTTGATGCATTTATCGTGGTCATAATTGATGGTTCTCCAATTGTGTTTTAGGTTAGCACGCTTGCGAACTCAAGTCGTGGTAGGGTGATTGGATGGCACAACGGATCGCCGTCATTGGATGTGGGCAATTTGGAACCGTTCTTGCGTGCCACTGCGCGAAAGCGGGGCACGAGGTTTCGCTATGGGGACGCGATGCGCAAGAGATTGCGCCACTCTTGGCCAATCGCGAAAGTCCAAGAATCAAAGGTCTGCGAATTGCGGAATCGATCGCCATCACCATCGATGGTCGACATGCGATGTCTGGAGCGGATTTGGTCATCACAGCCATACCGGCTCAATACGCCCGTTCCATTTGGAAAGTTCTTGGCAAGGATTGTCCAAAGAGTGCATGTGTAGTGACCGTCGCGAAAGGATTCGAAGTCGAAACTAAAATGAGACCGAGTGAGGTGCTTGCGTCTCTGAACATTGGCGGAGAAATCGTCACCCTTTCTGGGCCGACGATTGCAACCGAAGCGGCTCGGGGTTTGCCGACAGCGCTTGTCGCCGCAGGTTCTGAATCTGCGACCTTGCACGTGCAGAAAGCGCTTGCGACGGATTCGTGGCGCATCTATTGCACGACCGATCAGGTGGGAGTCGAAGCTGCGGGGGCAATAAAAAATGTCATTGCTCTTGCTGCGGGAATGGTTGATGGAATGGAACTTGGAATGAATGCCAAGGCAACGTTGCTCGCGCGTGGGCTTGCGGAGATTTCTCGTTTGGGAATTGCTCTTGGAGGTCGCAGAGAAACATTTTTCGGCGTGGCGGGAGTGGGAGATCTTGCAACGACTTGCTTCAGCATGGACGGGCGAAATCGCACGCTCGGCGAAAGAATCGGTCGTGGAGAATCATGCGATTCTGCAGTGAAATCGATGGAATCCGTTGTTGAAGGGGTTGAGACTTGCAGAGTCGTGGTGCAGCTTGCCCAGCAGCATGGAGTGGAGATGCCCATTGCAAATGCAGTTCACGGAGTCTTGTTCTCTGGACTTTCTCCCCGAAGTGCGCTGCAAGAATTGATGCGCCGCAATTCTGGCGAAGAGCGAATCTGATTCTTGTAAAAGGGTGGCAAGATTTTTATGCGCGGTCACTCGCAGTTTCAGGGCACGCTGACAAGCGTGCCAACAGCATCAATGCGTTTTTGAAATCGGTACGTGCGGAGCAATTCGATTGCTCGTTGCAAGTCGCTCCAGAGCGGCGCTTGAAATGTCATGGGCTCGTTGGTGATGGGATGCTTAAAACCGAGCAGTGCCGCATGCAGCGCCTGTCGTGTGAGAAGTGGCGCGTCGCTGCTGCCGCCGAAATCTCGTTCAGTCACATGTTTCCCGCCGTACATGTCATCGCCAACGAGCGGATATCCAAGATGCGCCAAATGCACTCGAATCTGGTGCGTGCGACCAGTGAGTAGTTCGAGTTCGACCAACGAGCAACCTTCATATTCTTCCAGCACGCGATACACAGTCTGCGATGCCTTTCCTGTGTCGTCATGCCGCACTGCGTATTTCTCTCGAATTGTCGGATGTTTTCCAAGTGGAAGATCGATCAGATCGACATGCGGTTCCGGATGACCTTGCACCAATGCGATATATCGCTTGCGTGTTTGACGAAGTTCGAATTGCTTGCCGAGTCGCCAATGTGCGGTGTCGGTTTTCGCTGCAACCATCACGCCGCTGGTGTGCTTGTCAAGTCTGTGAACGACTCCTGGTCGCGCAAAGTCTTTACCAACGGTCGAAAGTTGTCCGCTTGATCGATGTTGAAAATGCCACGCGAGTCCGTTGATCAATGTTCCAGATTTGTGACTGCGTGCGGGATGAACGATCAGTCCAGGCCGTTTGTTGATGACGATCAATTCGTCATCCTCGAAAAGAATATCGAGAGGCATTTCTTCCGCAGGAATTTCGCTGCTGGGCGGTGGAGGCAGAGTTGCGATCACCACATCGCCTCTACGCAACTTCGTGCTGGCTTTGGCAATGCGTCCATTGACAAGCACCGCATCTTCTTCAATCAATTTCTGGAGCGCAGTGCGACTGAGAAAAGGCACGCGGTCAACGAGATAGCGATCCAGGCGCTTTTCAAGATCGTGACTGAGGGTGAAAGTGACTTGGACGGGATGATCATCGTCCGCTGCCGCAGATTCTTCATAGAGTGCGAAGAGCGCTTCGCGATTCACAGTTCCCGAAGTGGTCAGAAGATTCTGCGGATCATTTTCAGCAATATTGGCGGGAATATTGTCAGGAACTTGGCTGGGGACTTGACCAGAAAAATCGCTCACTTCGTCGCTGGGACTGTTGGAGAGCAATTCAAATCTTCACAGTCTTATGGCGCAGGTGCAGGCGCAGGTGCGGGTGCTGGAACTGGCACAGCAGCCGGCGCAGGTTCTGCTGGTGTAACTGCAGTTGGTGCAGGCGCATTCACTGGTTGAGCAGCACTCTTTGCAACATCACTCATGAGAAGTCGCATTGCATCTGCCTCCGTTGGCGATGTTCCGTCTAGAAGCTTTAACGGCGATCCATCAGGAAGCACCGCAACAGGTGGTGCAGGTGGAATTGGATACGGAGATGAAATGACTCCGAGAGTTTCGATGCGCGCCTTTGCTTGACCCGCGACCCATGGATATTCAGTTCCTGCGAGAGCTTGCGCAGCTTCGAGCGAGGTCTTGGCAGTCGCAACATCGCCCTTTGATTCAGCGACTGCAGCGCGACCGAAAAGTGCGCTCACTTCAAATCCTCGACTGGCAGCAGCCTTCGGATTTGCCTGAGCATTCTTGATGACTTCTGTATACAGACCGTCTGCTTCATTGAGCCATTCCAATCTCATAGCTGGTGTCAACTGCGCATCGGTCGCTGTTGCTTCGCGATCAAATCGTTGCCCTGTGACGACACTCTGCAGAAATCTATCGCCTGCATTCAGCAGTGCGAACGATGCAACTGCACCTACGTCAGCATGCTTGACTGCGACATCTTTCAGCGAGGAAGGAAGATCTGCAGCGTCGAGTTCCGCCCATGCGAGATCGCGCGCTTGCGCCGAGCGATTCTTCCACCAGTTCCATCCCATCACCAAGCATGCAACAACCAATACAGCGAGAAGCCAATTCGGGCCGCTGGTCTTGAGCCAGAAAAGAAAGTCGTCGTTGATTCGACCTTCGGTCAAATCAGTTTGTTGCACGTTGCCAAGTCGTTTGCGGTCCATAAGGGGTCGAAGTGTAGCATTCCGTAGGAATTCAATGGGCTGCAAGATTCTTGTGACTGATCTCGATGGAACACTGCTTGATCGCAGTGGTTCTGTTTCCTTGGGGAACCGACAAGCGATCGCTTTGGCGAAAGATTCGGGAATCGAAGTCGTATTCGCAACTGGCCGTTCTTGGCTTGAATGTCGAAGTATTTCTCAAGACGTTCTTGGAACCGGGATGGTGATTTCGGCTGGTGGCGCCGCTCTTCACGACATCGAAAGCGGTCGCTGCGAAGATCGAATAGTCATTTCGCACGATCTCGTCAGCCACTGCACGGAGAGTCTCATTCGGCATGGGCATCTCGCTCACCTTTTAAAAGATTCGACTCAAGCGGGATATGACTATTTATTAGTGGGCGACGCACAGCTCGATTCAGCGAGTCGTTGGTGGTTCGGAGTGCATCCAGTCACAACTCGCTCTGTGCCACAATTGAATGATGATGCAACTGAACGCTCTGCACAGTTGGAACATGTTCTGCGTGTTGGAACAGTTGCGATGGCGAGTGACTTGGCTCTCGTCGCAGATGCAATTCGCAAAGAAGTTCCAGAGCGTCTTGCAATTAAGCATTGGCCTGCATTAGTCGCACTCGGCACTGCTGGCATCGACACGCATTTGCTCGAAATTTTCGATGCGGATGTTGATAAATGGTCAATGATTCAGAGGCTTTGCAAGTTGCGCGGAGTTGACGAGTCGCAAGTGGTCACGGTTGGCGATGGTTTGAATGATGTTGGAATGCTCAGCAGTGCGACGCAATCTTTCGCAGTCGCGAACGCGGATTCCGCTGTCGCCGCGCTTGCAAAGCACCGTGCCCCAGATCACGACGAAAATGCTTTGGCATTCGTGGTCGCAGAAATTTTACGCGGGCGATGACTCGAGCCTCTTCGTACTACGATCTCCCCAATGAACTCGTCGGAGGATGTAAATGCTGTGACACAATGGTCTCCACCGTTGGCGCGAGTGGATGGATCGGCACTGTGTACGGCTGCTGAAGCACTATTGAAAGGTTTTCTCGAAACTGAACTTGATGTCCATGTGATTTACGGTGTCAGGCGCGTCCCATTCGAAACCGTTTTCCGCGCGGCGGAGTTGGAAGCGAATCAATCAATTCTCCAACGCAATGGAGTCCGAGTTGTTGAAGTGCAGGATGCCTCACGCGCAATCGAACTTGCCGCACAAGAAGCTGCGCGCGGTCGGCGCGTTGCGATTCTGATTCCCAACGAGGATTTAGACAATGTTGTCTTGGCACTCGCACAATTATCCGAGACACCGCTTGGGGAATCGGCAGGAATTTGCGTGGTGATGGAGGACAACCCATTCGCCGTCGCGGCCACTTGCCCTCGGCGAGTTTGTCGCCGCGCAGGTTTTACAGTAGTCGAACCTTGCGATGTCGCTGGATTACGCAGTGGATGCGATGCAGTTCTTCGATTGTCTCGCGCCACTCGTCGTCCATCGGCGCTCATCGTTCATGTGTCGATCTTGCGATCAGGGTCCACGCTTTCAGTCGCGCCGAATCGTCAAGTTTCTCGCATTGATCATGACGCATGGTTGCGCAGGAAGCAAGCACCGCGATTGGGAGACTCCGCCGATCCACTGCGAATCATTCGCGGGCTCGAACTGAATCGGCTCGAGCATCTCCCAAATCCTGGGGAACGAGAGCAGTATGGTTTTCTTGCGATTGGTGCAAGCGCAGTTGCAGTGCGACACTTGCTCGATGAATTGAGCATGACGGGACGAGTGCCAGTGCTTCGATTGACGGTCATCGAGCCGATCGATCAAGCTGCAGTCTCTCGACTCTTAGAGCGTTGCCATCATGTCATTCTCGTCGAGGCTCGACCAGGATCCGTTGCCCCTCGAATTGTCGCAATTGCTGAAGCGATGCGTGGAAGCGGAGGAGTTCCCGCGCAAGTCTGGTGGAATTCGATGCCGCCCGCTGCAGGCGATGTTGAACCACTTGGCATCAACGATGGGTTGAGGACAAGTTTGCTTACTCGTCGTGTCGTGCGTTTGCTGCATGAAATTCGCCCAGGTTTGCAGTTGAATGAACGACTTGCGCGCGTTCCAGCATGGGTAGCAACAATTGCTTTGCCTCGCAGAAGTGCAGGTATCGGCATTGGGTCCGCGTTCGATGTGATCGCAGTTGCAGTCGATGAAGCCGCAGCGATCGTTGCTGCGCGTGAGTATCCAGATCAGATTCGGCGAGTGGTTGTCAATGATCGTCAATCGCCGCCGATCGCGGATGTGATCTGCACGGTCGAGATATGGGATGGCCGGCGTTTCAGGCGCGAGGGTATTGGCGCAGTGAAACAAGCAGAGTTCGAATCAAACCCGAGAATTATTGTTGTCTGTGATTTTGGCGATGATGCAAATCTTGATATCGAGCGCATTGCTCGAGCCGCTTCGGGGACAGTCGGAGAGACGAGTTTGACTTTTTTGCGCGTCGACATCAACGACAGCGAAGCTCTTCGAGATGGGATTGTGTTGGCAGCAGAGTCCACAGCGTTGACGATTGTGATTGCACGTGATGGCCCGCCACCACGGCGCAACATCACAGCACTCGATCGCACTGCGCAAGAGATTGATCGCGATGGATTTCTTCGATTTCAGCGATTTGTTCTTCCCGCGGATAACGCGTGCGAACTTCGAGACCCTGGACTTGCGACTCAAGTTGCGCGAGGACTTCTGCGTGGATCCGATCCGCTGCGATCCGAACCGCTGGTGGAAAGGTCGATTGTGCCTGGTGCAAAAGGAGTCTTTTTTCGGCTTGAATCGCTGTTAGAACAAGTCGAAATTATTCGAACTCGTCCTCCTGCTGGGATTGATGAGTTGCGCACTTCGGTTCGGATGACACCGCCTCGTCCGCTGCACGCAGAGCAGGGAATGTGGCGCATTCATCTTGCGGGATTCCGCGGCGATGCGCCAGGAGTTGCGGGACAATTGTTGGCGGAAGCTGGACGCAAGATGGGATTCCGAGTTGATTGGACGCATCTGGGTGTTCCCATTGGGCCTGGCCGTCGTGCTTGGACACAGTTGGTCTTTACACGGATGGAAGAGGAATTGATTGGTGGTGTGGAAGTTGGTGGGGTAGCGCAACTTGCCGAGTTGTCAAGTTTCACGACTCAAATTCCTTATGGCGAAGCAGATGTTGTCATTGGAATTGATCCAGTAGAAACCATCCGCGCAATTGCAACCGATGCGCAACTTCGAGTTGCCGATCCGCTGCGTACAGCGATCGTTGCGAACAGTTGTCCTCTCGAAGATCAAATTGATGCTGAGATTCAGCAGGTCTCCAATCGTCTTGCATCGGTCGCTGAAGTGACGACACATCCAGATCGACGTGTGCTCATCGATATCGTCACCGAATCGCGAGCAATCTTCTTGACGGATCGGCTCTGCGATTTGGTTGCACTTGGAATTGCATTTCAGCGGGGATTCATTCCAGTCTCCATCGATGCGTTGGAAGAAGCCGCTCGTCGTATGGAATTGCGCGGATTTGCTCGAAGTTTTGAGGCAATTCAGCTTGGGCGAATCTTGGCAGCAAGAACGGATCAAACTCTCGGCGTGACAGCAAAGATGACCGCGCAAGCAAAGGCGACAGAAGACACGCTGCGACTTGCCAGACGCGTGAGCGCAGATCGTCAACTCGGTGGGCGGCGCGATCGCAGTCGAGGCCGAAGACTTCGCAAAGCGGTTGCGGCAATGTTGGCACAGTTGACACCACTTTCGAATACTCGACATGGACGCGAAGCAATGCGTGACTTTGCAATGGCCATGCGTCGATGCGAGATGTGGGGGGGATTCGAATATGCAACTCAATATGCCGCATGCATCAGCGATCTGCGCCGCAATGATGATCCAGACGACACCGGAGAGTTGTCGCGCCTAGCAATTCTGCCTTTAGCGGAGTGTTTTTTGATTCGTGATCTCTGGTATGTCGGAGCGCTCACGACAAGCCTCGATCAAAGTCATCGCATACGTGAAACGCTCGGAGTGCATCTTGCGCGCGGCGATGAAATTCGGCGTCGCTATTTGCACCGAATGGAAATTCGATTGGCGAGCAATCGATGGGTCGTCGAGTTTCGTTCGAGCGACTGGCCGGATCAGATTTTACGAACCACATTGCCGTTCATACCAATGGGGCTACGTGGAAATTTTCAATCACGCGCTGTTCGAGAAATGATGCAGACTCTTTTCGCTCGCGCTGCAGTCGATATCGCGCGGCGGAGTGCCTGGATCGAATTCGCGCGTCGTGTACACGATGCAGCAATCGACGGAAGCATCCGCAAGCTCAACGCGGCAGAAATTGAACAATTTGCCTTGAATTGTGGGGCCTTACCAACGCCTGCAATTGCTCCACTTGATTCGAAATCAACGCTCGAATAAGGAATGATTCAGACAGCCCGCACACTGCTTGCGTGTTCGTGTCGCAATTGTCCGCAGGCTGCTGCGATATCACGGCCGCGACTTGCTCGAATGTGCACATTGACCTCGCGCTGACGAAGAATATTTTGAAAGCGCAAGACATCTTCTGTCGAAGGGCGCTGATATGGCATGCCACGCACTTCGTTGTATCGAATCAGATTGACGTTGGCATGGATGCGCTGCGCATGAAATGCAAGTTCTTCAGCATGTTCTGGTCGATCGTTGACTCCACCAAGCAAGATGTATTCCAATGTGATCTCGCGTCCAGTTCGCGTGAACCATTCGTCGCAAGCATCAAGCAATTCATCGACGGTGCTGAATTCTGCCCACGGAATGATCTCGCGTCGAAGCGCATCGTTTGGGGCATGAAGACTCAGTGCAAGGGTCACAGGAATCTCGAAGTCGCAGAACTTGCGGATTGCCACTGGTAATCCAACCGTTGAGAGTGTGATGCGTCTTGCGCTAATTCCAAATCCCCATGGTGCATTGAGCGTTCGAATCGCATCGGTGACCGCCGCATAGTTTGCGAGTGGTTCGCCCATTCCCATGAAGACCACATGAGAGATGCGATCAACGCCCTTCAATTGTCCGAGTTGAAAAACCTGCTCGATGATTTGTCCAGCGGTCAGATTTCCTTCGAGTCCGCCTATGCCCGATGCGCAGAATTTGCATCCCACTGGACAGCCGAGTTGGCTAGAAATGCATGCAGTTCGCCGAGATTCCGCAGGAATCAAGACACATTCTGTTTCTTGGCCGCGCGCAACATTTGATTGACCGACAATCGGAAGTGCCCCAGTTGTCTCGGTTGGGTGAGCACCATCAGCCCATGAAACGAGCAACTTCTGCGTGCCATCGCTTGCGGATTGATGCGCAACTGTGCGACCTCGAGTGAATGCAATGTGCTCTGCCAAGTATGTCCGCTGACCTCGCGAAAGGTTGGTCATCTGAGCTGGATCGGAGACTCCCTTGCGATAAACCCAATCAAGAATCTGATCGGTTGTATGACGCGGCATTCCGTGTTCGATCACCCATGCGGCAAGCCTCTCCTGATTGAAGTCGAAGAAATGCACCATGTTCGACTTCTCATGACGGGGAGAATTGGATTGATCTGCAGATGAATCGGCTGGCTGATCATTCGGCGGATCAGTCGGCTGATTGGTCGGCAGGATGGATTCGTCAGGGGCGGTCAATTTTGAATCGCTGATCCCTGCACGGTCAGGTCGACTGTACGGAAAGGAATGTTGTGCTCGGCAAACCACGCGTGCAAACGAGAACTTTCATCACCGCGCACGATTCGACGACCAGCGGGATCCACTCCACGCGCACGCATCATGGTCTTGAGTGTTCCAGGCAAGCCAAATTCGACTTCTTCGTGACAGACATCGTGTTGTTCGACTTCGGCTCCGTGAGTGCGCACGAGATCTTCGATCAAATCGTGCACAAGATCTTCTGGAGCGCTTGCGCCTGCAGTCACAAGAAGCGTTTCGACACCAACAAACCATTCAGATTTCATTTCACTTCGATCATCGATCAATCGTGCTAGAGTGCCGAGATTCATAGAGATTTCTGTAAGTCGAACTGAATTAGAAGAATTTGCGCTCCCGACCACGAGGACGAGATCGCACTTGGGAGCAATCGCACGCACGGCCATCTGGCGATTTGTTGTGGCATAACAAATATCGCTGACTGGTGGATCTTTGATATTTGGGAATGCAATCTTGAGTGCAGCAATGATTGTGTTCGCATCATCGAGAGACAGAGTTGTTTGAGTGAGATAGACCAACTTGTCTGGATCGGAGATGGTCAAGTTGGCAATGTCAGAAGGTTTTTCCACGACCTGCATTACTTCAGGAGCTTCGCCGAGAGTTCCAACAACTTCCTGATGATGTCGGTGTCCAACGAGGAGAATCTGAAATCCTTTACGGGCGTATCGAATTGCTTCTGCGTGCACCTTGGTGACGAGTGGGCACGTCGCATCAATTGCCGCAAGCTTCTTGGCCTTCGCTTCCAAGCGAATAGCCGGACTGACTCCGTGCGCACTGAAGACCACAATCGCACCGTCTGGAACTTCGGCGATTGATTCGACGAATTTGACACCTCGTCTTTGAAATCGTTCAACAACATGTCGATTATGCACGATTTCATGGAAGACATAGATGATCTCATCGGGGCAGAGATCGAGCAGTTGGTCGACCACATCGATGGCCATATAGACACCTGCGCAGAAACCACGGGGATTGGCGAGAAGGATCTTCACGAGCATCGCATCATAGCCATTCGTCCCTCTTTTGTCGGTGTAGCCTATGAATACACATGAATGCGACGAAGGCAGATCGAACGGTTGCGCTCGCGGAGTTTGGTCCGACGAGTTCGCGAACCGCATCGCTTGCGGAATCCCAGCAGTGGTGCAAGCAACTGACGCAAAGCCACGGCGAGAACTTCAGCGTGCTCAGTCGCTTCGTAGACGCATCTTTGGTCGATGATTTTTCTGCTGTCTATGCGTTCTGTAGAGCCGCCGATGATCTGGGCGATGAAACTGAAAGTCGCGAGCGCTCCACGGAGTTGTTGGCATGGTGGCGTGATCAATTGCATCAATGTTTCGCAGGTCACGCGAGTCACCCGATCTTTGTGGCGTTGATGCCGGTGATCGCACGCCATTCACTTCCGCAAGAACCGTTCGAGGACTTAATCAGCGCCTTCGAGTTGGATCAGACAAAGACGCGATACGAAACATGGGACGAAGTCATCGGGTATTGCAAATTGAGCGCAGATCCAGTGGGAAGGCTCGTTCTGATGTTGCTCGGTGAACGGCGCGACGAAGAATGCTTGCGCGCAAGCGATGCGATTTGCACTGCGCTCCAACTGACCAATCACTGGCAAGATGCGCGTCGCGATCTCCTTGAACGAGATCGCATTTATATCCCTCGTGATTTCTGGAAAGTCGACCAATTCGAAGAACGGCTTGTCTCGACGTGTCGGCAGGGATACGCTCCTGATCAAATGTTTCTGCAATCTTGGCGAGAATCTGTGCGCGAACTGACTCTTCGAACGTGGGAACTTTTCGAATCAGGTTCTTCTTTACTGCCCATGCTTCAGCCACAGCACAGACCGTTGATCTGGCTCTTTCTCGAAGGTGGCACAGGAACGCTTCGCCAGATTGAAACATGGAACTATGAAACGTGTCTCTCTCGTCCGCGACTTTCCAAATTTGCGAAAATCTCCCTGTTGTTGCGAGCTCGATGGGCGACTCGCAATATCGGAGCAGTTGTGAAATGAGTGTGATTGCGCTGAGCTCTTTGCAATCTGATGCACAGATTCGCGCTGCAATTGCAGTTTGCCGAGAAATCACTCGAACGCGTGCAGGAAATTTCTATTGGGGACTTCGATTGACCCCAGAACCTCGGCGTTCTGCGATGTATGCGATTTATGCTTGGATGCGTGAAGCCGACGACATCGTTGATGGTCAAGTCTTCGGTGCACAGTCTGGCGCCAATTCCAGCGCGAACTCTGGCGCAAGTGATATCCATGCCTTCCGATCTGCCACAGTTGATGCACTTGCGGGGCGTTCTCTTTCGGACAAACCAATTTGGCGCGCGCTTTCGGCCGTTGCAAGGGAATATCCACTTGATGCAACTGACTTTCATTCAATGATTGATGGACAGATTGCTGACTTGCAGCCTCGGCGAATTGCAGACTGGAATGAATTGCGAGCCTATTGCTGTCAGGTTGCCAGTACTGTGGGAACAGTTTGTGTGCGTGTGTGGGGGTACGAAGATCCACTTGCTCTCGAACTTGCTGTTGATCGGGGTATCGCGTTTCAATTGACGAATGTCTTGCGTGATGTTGTTGAGGATGTTGGACTTGGCAGGGTCTATCTCCCGCAAGAAGAATTTGATCGATTTGGAATCACCGCCGAAGATTTGTGTACATGGTCAAAGCCCGCTCAGTGCGAACAGTTGATGCGCGCGATGATCGATCGTGCACGCGAACATTTCATGCGCAGTCAGCCACTTGATGCGATGATCGATCCAATGTGCCGACCGACGCTCTGGGCGCTCACGGAAATTTATCGTGAACTTCTCGAGCGAATTGCCCGTGATCCATCGCAAATTTCGCGCAAGCGAGTCTCATTGCCAACACTGCGCAAAGTGATGATCGCACTTCGTGCACGTGGCATGGGCCGTAAGCCATGAAGCCGCCGATTGCAATCGTCGGAGGCGGACTCGCGGGTATTGCCGCAGCGATTCGACTTGTGGATGCAGGCGAACGGGTTGTGCTTTTGGAATCGAGAAAAAAACTTGGTGGACGAGCGACAAGTTTTGTCGATCCTCGCAGTGGAGAAATGCTGGACAACTGTCAGCATGTGTTGATGGGAAGTTGCACAAACTTGCTCGATCTCTATGACCGACTCGGAGTTCTCGGCAGCGTGCAGTGGCATCCTCGTGTGTGGTGGGCAAATCCGCCATACGAACCAGATGTCATGATGCCAGGAAGTCTTCCAGCACCAGGACATTTTTCAATCAGTTTCTTACGGATGAAATTTCTTGGTGTGGCAGACAAGCGATCGATTGCGCGAGCGATGTGGAGATTGATTCGCCTCGGACGCGAAGGTCGAGAGCGATGGCGCGGTAAATCTTTTGGAGAATTCTTGACAGACACCAAACAGACGCGTGCCGCGCGGGAACTCTTTTGGGAACCAGTCATCACCAGCGCCTGCAATGTTCCATGCGATCGGACCGACGCGTTCTATGCGATGTATGTCTTTCAACAGGGTTTTCTGCAGGATTCGTGGAGTCCCGTGATGGGGCTCTCGTCAGTTCCTCTCTTATCGCTCTATGACCCAGCGGAGGAAATTCTGCGAACCGGCGGCGGTGAACTTCGAATGGGAGTGAGTGCACTCGCACTTGCATTCGACGGTCGGCGTGTCACAGGCGTTGTCACCGATGAAGGAATGGTCGAATCATCTTCAGTGATCGCAGCTGTCCCACCTGATCGATTGGCAAAGCTGTGCTCGGACACAATGCGCGCAGCAGATATTCGACTCGCGCGTCTGGAAGAGATTCAATTCAGTCCAATTCTTGGCGTACATCTTTTTTTCGATCAACCGATTATGCAAACTCCTCACATCGTCTTACCGGGCCGAGCGACGCAGTGGCTCTTCGACAAAGGCGTGGACTCGCAGGGTCGATATCACATTCATGCCGTCATCAGTGCAGCCGATGAATGGATGGAACTCGATGAGGCCGATATCGTCGTCAAGGTGATGGATGATGTGCAGTGGGCGCTGCCAAATACGCGTGGTCTCGATCCTGTTGCGTTTCGGGCGGTGAAAGAAAAGCGTGCAACATTTGCCTGTACGCCAGGAATTGATGACCTGCGACCAAGCGCTGTTCGCGATGGAATCCGCGGAGGAATTGACAATTTGTTGCTTGCCGGAGATTGGTGCGATACGGGTTGGCCAGCAACCATGGAGGGCGCTGTTCGCAGCGGATATCTGGCCGCTGATGGATGCTCTGCGTTTAACGGAGCGACGAAGATTCGTGGATTGATCGCAGATGTTCCTCCTGCGGGTCTCGCGCGAATGTTGGGCCTTTGACCATGTCGGGCATCAATGAGATCGCATGTCCAATCGATCCATCTGACGCTTCGGCTTTGACTGCATGGGCGCTCGCTCGAAGTCGCTCGCTTG
>Ga0209086_10001272_pt1 | contig 20633 bp, 28 predicted proteins | sample M_130207_XF_Meta_FD_187312 | JGI IMG/M metagenome (GOLD analysis project Ga0209086, IMG submission 187312) | Freshwater microbial communities from Lake Montjoie, Canada to study carbon cycling - M_130207_XF_MetaG (SPAdes) (version 2) | ecosystem: Environmental > Aquatic > Freshwater > Lake... | reverse complement strand
AATCTTCAATTGGTTCATCGTGATTACGAATGTGGCCAACAGCAGGTGTAGGCATCAAAACAACCTCATAAGTCAAACAGGTTTGTCTATCGGCATCTAAAAACTTTTGTGCAATTTCAGGGTCATTAGTGGCTTTAGCATCCATTGTTGTAGGTGTAGAAAACAAAGTATCTTCAGGCATCTCATTGATAACGACTTCACGCAAGTTCCTGTAACCCCCAGGACTTTTAGCTTTCAACGCTTCAATTTCTTCAGGCGTTTTTATTTCCCTATGCTCCATCGTATTAGGAGTTGGAAGGGTAGGCAACGATAAAGATTCTGAATCTGTTATGGGGCGCACCTGCATCGGCAGCTCGTAAACCACACCATCGCGCATCGTACCCGATGTCGGCCAAGTCTCCGAGAACAGCTCCCATCGCTCGAATAGGTTGTTTCCCTGAGATAACATCCAAATCTTCTTGACTGTATTCCATTCCATTATTGGCTTTTGCACTTAGCAAACCCCTTACATTCTCGATAATCACTAATTTAGGTTGTAACTGTTGTATTGCTCTAGCAAACTCAATCCATAAGCCTGAGCGTGTTCCTTCTTCAAGCCCCGCCCTTTTACCTGCCAAACTCAAATCTTGACAAGGAAAACCGCCAGTCAAAACATCAACTGGCTCAACAGTTCTAAAGTCAACTGATCTAACATCCCTAAAGTTAGGGACACCAGGAAAGTGATGTTCAAGAATTGCACCAGGCGCTTTATCCCATTCACAATGCCAAGCAACTTCAGCATCAAGAACATTCATAACCGCTAAATCAAGTCCCCCATAACCGGAGAACAGGCTACCAATTTTTAGTTTGCTCATTACGCTCCAACTTTCTTGCGGTCATACTTCTTAGCTTCCAGCAACGCCCAAAACAGTTCATCATCATCAACAACAGTCCTACGCTTACGGGTAGGTGTTGCAACAAGTGCTTTAGGTGTTTGAATGTGTTTTACATTTATGCAATCTTTATGCCCACAAATCCGTTCACCTGGTCTAAACAAGTTACCTGATTCATCTACCGGTCTAAACAGTTCATCAACCTCACCCTGATGTGGGTAACAAAAAATGTAGCCTAAATTGGGGTGCTTGTATTGGATGTGCTTTATTGGTTTTGTGCTCAAACAGTCTTTGCAGGTATCCCAGTTTTCAGCTTTACGGGATAAACGTTTCACCCAAGTAGAAACGGGGATGGACTGCCCGCAACGCACACAAAGTATGGGTTCTTGCTTCGGCTCATCGGCATCAAATAAATCTCGTGGCATACAAAGTATCTAACCACAAAAACTTGCAAAACACCTAATTTAGGTCAAAATTGTGTAAAAAGTTTAGGCGTATAGTCTGCTCGTTTAGGCGCATAAGTGTTTTAGCTCGGGCAACAGGGTCTTCAGTTAGGGCAACAGCAAGTTCACCTAATTCAAGTATGTTGGCTTGCAAAACACTAATTTTTGTTTGTAGATCCTGCGATTCCATCAGCCTTACCCTTGATTGCTTCCAGAATAGCATTAGGGGCTTTACCCTGTTTGGCTTCCAAATAAAGAGAGCGTAGCCCTTCGATGTCGTTGATGTTATCTAGGGCAGCCTGCCAGTTTCGGGGTGGTGCAACATCACGCTTGACCTTGCTCATTTCTTCACGGGTTGAACGCTTATCGCCTGAATAGCCTGCGTTAGCCAAGGCTCTTCCGATGGCTGAGGTTTCTGCGTTTTCAAGGGCACTGGTCTTGTTTGCCATACCTGCCCCATCAATTTCAAAAGCTAAACCGGTTGCTTTAGCAAGGTTCTTTTCCTGATCTGTTGAGTTTAGGTAAATGTAAGCTTGAACAACCCAAGTGCTTATAGCTCTATCGTTGCTTGTTGTAATGTTGCGGGTAATGATTCTGCCATCGTTGTTGTCTTTGTAAAACCTGGCGATGCGTTCAGCAACGGTTTCATAGTCTTGCAAATTGAATTGTGCCATTATGTATTGCCTTTCTTAAATGTTAGATACGGTAAACCTGTTCCGCGTTGAGTAATTGAAACAACAACCTCACCATCAATACAACCATTTTTAGCACCGTTTAGCGCAGCAATAGTGCGTGACTTGAGTTCAGTAAAATGTTTCTCAATTTTTTCTAATTCAGCTTGAGCGTTCAACAACTCAATACCTAACGTGCCTAATTCTTCGTTTAGGTTCTCAATGTCTGGCGATAAAGCTCTAACTGTTTCATAGGTTGAATTGCTTCCATCCCAGTCTGGTTGCTGATTGTTGAGAACACGATTACGGAAATCATTTACGCGACTGAAGATTGCTTGAAACTCAAACTCATCCCAAACAACCTCATACTCTTTGTAACGCCCGGCATTCACTACTGCAAAAACTGCTCGCTTGATGTCAAAAACCCACATATACCAAAACACTTGTGCCCGGTAATGTTCAGGAACGCTATCCCAATAAGTTGCAGTGTGCTTGATTTCAAGAATGTAAGGCTTGTTATCTTTATCTACGCATAGAGCATCAGGGTTAGCGTGTGCCCAACCATGCTGGGCGTGAGCATAAGAGCCTACTTCAATAACCTGATGTTCTGGGTGATGTTCCTTATACAGTTGCCGAATCGCAGGTTCAACAAGCTGACCTAAACGCATTGCAGTATTAGGTTCAACCTGGTTAGGTAGTTTACCGGTTTTTTGCGCCCACAAAGTAATTGCTGAAGTGAACGGGGATAACCCTAAAATTGTGCCGATTTCCGATCCTGAAATAACACCTTGCTCATCGCGTAGCTTGTGCCATTCAGGGCTGTTGTTTTCAAAGTCACCTAAAAAGGTTGCCGATATTTCAAAAGGAGGTTTATTGGTTGTTGTCATAGGTAAACTCTACTTATGACCGCAGACATTAGATTAGATCAAGCAACCATAGAACTGCACGAAGCCATTATGGACAACGGGGGTGTTGAATGTGAGCAAGTGCCCGACGTGTTTTTCCCTGAAGAATGGGCTGCAAGGGGTGCTAGCCAATCAACCAACATGTATAACATGGCGATAGACACTGCAAGGCAGATTTGTATGCGTTGCCCTGTTATGGCTCAATGTTTGCGTGTGGGGATGGCTGAAGATTACGGCATTTGGGGTGGAACAACACCTAAACAGCGCAGGCAACTAAAGATTGAGCAACAACTCTAAAAACGCCGTAAAACGCCCGTAGCGGGCTTTTATTCAGGTTTGTGAGTAGAGATACCAAAACCATCATCTTTAGGGTTCAATGCCCTAATAATGACTGGAATGAATGAAATCCATACTGCGTTAGCCACAATAAGCCAATCTTGAGCAGTAAATAGGACAGGTAACTTGCCAACAGCGAAAATAGCGGTTAGAGAAGTAGCCAAAAGGCTTCTAAGATAGCTTGCAAGAATCGGGTTCATTATTTTCCTTTATTTTCTAGAATATGTTTCAGCGGGTCAATCAAATCTTCATAAGCGCTCAAGTGAATGTTCGGGTTTGACCAGTCTTTGTTAGCTTTACCAATGCTCAAGTGTAGGTGTGCGCCTGTTGAAGCAGATCCAGATGGGGTGTTTATACCGCCCCCAACCTTACCTAAAACAGTCTTACCGCCAACAACCTTATCGCCCTTCACTAGCGCAGACTTCTCAGCAAGGTGAGCGTAAAGCACCCAATAACCATCTTTAGTTGAGTGAATAACAATCCAACCTAAAACATCAGTCCAGGTTGAAACAAAAACAGTTCCATCAGTGATTGCCTTGATTGCAGACTTCTCTTTAGGCGACCAGTCTTGTCCGCGATGCGGTCTGCCATTACGGTAAGGGGCTAAATTACCAAACTCGTCATTACGGGTATTTGCAGGAAAAGGCTCAAAATAGATAGTCATAAGACAATTCTAAATTAGGGGATGTTACAGCCCGAAAGCGCTTTTTAGCATTACAACAGCAACGCTAGTAACAACGGCAGTAATGAGGGCAGGTATCCAAGCTGACCTGTTGATTTGTTTTTCTAGTTCTCTAATTCTTGTTTCGTGATCGCGTGAAGCATCAAGTATTTGAATTGAGTTTGCTTTTAGAATCTCGATGTCGCGAACAATCTGCAACAACAAAGTTTGATTAGTAGGTTTAGTTGGTTCACTCAATTGGGGTCATTTCCTGACCACACAAACCACAAACAAGCATCCCTTCAGCAGGCGGAGTATGCTCATCACCCTTGATAGGGCAACCTTCAGTTTTACAGCTAAACATCTTCATCCTTATCCCGCAGCAGTTCCAGTAGCCATCATAATTGCCACCCCATACAAAGTCTGGGTAGCAGCCTGAGAAACACCACCCTGATTGACCAAGGCAATAGTTGCAGTGCCAGTAGTAACAGCGTTAACAACGGGAGTGAACATCGCACCGGTAGAACTCAACCCACAAATAATTGGGGTAGTCCCAAAACGGGATGTAGGCAAAACGACAGACACAAGCGCAGAACCACCAGCAGCAACAGCGGTAGCAGGTCCAGTTGCGCTAAAGACAGCCATAGCAGCGGGAAGCGGTTGCCATTGAGTGTTGTCGTAATGTTCAATGCGATCTTTATCAGTCAAATAAGAAACTTGCCCCGCAACAGCAGTAGCAATAGCGGTAGCCCTAACTGCTGAAGATCCAAAAGTGCCAACAACCTGCTGACTAACATAAGTATTCAAATCGGCTGCGGTAAGAACATCACCGATAGCCCAAGTTTTCAAAGTCATTTTTATTCTCCTAAGTCTTTAGTTTATCGGGTGCTAAACAACCTTTTGAGTATCTAAAATACCCATATAGGTAGAGTTCAAAAGCATACCCGCACCAAACGGGGCTAACCCTAAAGAAACCTTATGCGTTTCAGGTGTGAACTCTTGCTTGATACTAATAATGGTATATTTTTTATCAATGTTTGAACCTGAGCTTGAAGGTCTAAAAACAACTCTCGCGGGGTCATACAAATCAATTGCTTGAACTCTAGCCTGAGCAGTTCCCGCCATCGCTTCTAACTGCAAATCAAGGCTAGTCAAAACATAATCGGGGCTTCCAAACTGCCCATAAATCTCATTCACCATCGCAGTAGATCTAGCGGGACTAATACCTAAATTATCTGTTTGTGCATAAGTTCTAATTCCATATAAAGCTTGGCTGGCGGTGCTTTGAGTTGTAGCAGTTCCACCAGAAGCACGAACGACATTCACTTGATTATAGAACTGATCTGAAGCGTATTGAACTTGCAAATCAGATATAGGTAATGCAGTAGCAACAACAGCAGTTCCAAAATTATCTGCAAAGTCCACGATGGCAGTTGCAGTAGCAGTTCCAGATTTAATAGTTACCGCATAGACGCTATTTGAAAAGCGCTCTTGCCCAACCCATCCAGAATAGGGGCGTTGCTGTTCATTCAAATAAGTGCTTGTAGTTTCCTGATAGCGTTCACCATCAAAATAAGAACTTGAAGCCGAAGATGTTGGGCTAATAATCAAATCTTTTATTTGGAAAGTTCCATTTAGATCTGAAACATAAAACTCGAAATAATTACATACAAGAGAGGTTGTAACATTTTCAATAACTATGCGTTTCCAATCGTTATTGCTGAAAGTATTGGCATAAGCCTCAGTTTTTTTAGTTACATAAGCACCAGTTGCAGGATTCTTATAAATCAATCGTATTTCGGCACTCACATCAACAGCATTAGTCCAAAACGCGACACTGTAAGCAGTGTTAGGTTTGTATTTGATTGGGTCATATTCCTGATACTGTAATCCCTGCTCAGAGCCTAAAAGAACAGACTCTAAAACATACTCACCAGGGAACTGAGTGTTAGTCGTTACGACAGGAGTTCCTTCAGTTGAAAGAATCCAGTTAGTTAAATCGGTTGCTGTTCCGTTATAGAAACCTGCGGTTAGGTGATAGTTATAGCTCAACGATGCCGATGGATTCCAAGTTGTATTGGTATAACTGCGATCAGCCCATTTAGCGTTGCCATCTTTAGTCCCCCAAAAGTTTGCAGGTTCAGTTCTAGCAACATTCTGCAAATAACTTAGAACTGTTTGATCTTGACTAAGAGTATCCCCAACTAAAGGTGTCTTACCTGCGCTACCAGCCATGGAAACAGTTATCGCGGTTGAACCCCAGATAGCAGTAGCAGAAGCAATCCTAGGAGTAGGCAACTGCCCAGCAGTATTAGCAGCAGTAATAAGAGTCGGGTTGAAGTTAGCTTTAGCAAGGACACCTAAACCATCAGTAGCCATCAGGCTTGCACGAGCATCCAAACCCTTCTCATCATTAGTGAAATCCCAGTTTTGAACCCAACCAGTGAAGATAACGACACCGCCAGAATAAATCTGCACTTTAGCGTTAGGTTGAACAAGCGTATAACCGCCAATAAAGTTGTAAAGAATAGAGCTTGTATTGAAAGGGTCAAAAGTTCTATCGTTATTTATAAAACTAACTGTTGCTTGACCAACTTGAGTATCGTCATAGATACGGGGGCTACCGCGATCTATCGTCACATTAGTTGCATAAGAGGTTACATCAATATATCCACTAGAACTGAAACTAAGATAAATCAGATATGTAGGAACAGGCATTTAGTTTTTCTTACCAAAGAATATAGGCGGGAGACCACCATTGTTTTTAGCGTATTTACTTACAGCATCAACAACCGCTTTAGGATCAGCAGACTGAACATTGATAGTAATATTGTTCTTTGGTGCAGTATCTAAAGTCCAACCCTGACCCCAGTTTATTTTTGTTCCAGGGGGAATCGGTATTCCAACAAACTTTCCTGAACTATCAAAACCATTTTTATCAACAAATATGCCCTTATTCATTCCAGGATTATATTCGGGTAGCTTGCTTTTAGCAGTTTCCGCCAATTGCTGCCTTTTCTTAGGATCAGTAAACTCAGCATCAATAGCAGATAGAGAAGCCATCGTTACTGCTAAAGGAATTGCATACCTAACCGCAACACTCAACATTCCGTTTTTTGAAAACTTAGCTAGTGGAGAGTTAGCAGCAGCATTACCAGCAGCATTACCAGCAGTCATCAAACTAATCGCCTTAGCCAAATTAGCAATAGAAGTTCCTGCACTCGCCAACATCATAATTCCCTTAAGGGCTAGAAGCGCAGGGAGAGCTTGAATCAGGGCTGTCGCAATATTCTTGAAACCTTCCATCGCATCACCGCCACCAAACAGCGCAAAGAAATCTTTTACATAACCAAAAGCATCCTTTACCGCGTTCTTGATGTCCACAAACATCTGCCCCGCTTCAGTTCTAGGGTTGCTCAAATCTTCAAGGAACTTACCAACCTGCTCAACCAGCCCGCCAGGTTTAGTTATTTCTGCAACAAAATCTTCAATCAAAGGCAAAATAGCGTTACCAAGTTTTTCTTTAAGAATGTCCATACTGTTGTTGAACTTGCTAAAAGGATCTGCTTGCTGAATTGCTGCCCCGCCAACAATCTTCTCCAAATCCCCAAACAAATCCTTACTGTCTTTTAGAACAGGGAAAAGTTTTACTAACTGAGTTTTATTACCTGCAAAAGCGGCAGAAATAGCGGTTGAAACCTTTTCTAAAGGCTTACCAGTAGTTGCCGAAGCATCAAGAGACAAAGCCAACAATTCCTGAGCTTTATCAACATCTTTAGTAACTCGCACCAACTTACCCATAGAAGGGCGCAAGTCATCATCCATAATGCCTGTTTGCAGAGATAAGTTTTCAATAAACTTGTCTGACTGCTTTATTTGAGTTTTCGTTGCATTAGCGTTACGAACAAGTTGAGTATTCAATAGCTCAGTTGATTTTTTATCTGCTGAAGCAGCCTTAGCACTTTCCATCAACAAATCAGTGATCTGGCTTATACCAATACCAATACCAATAGCACCAATAGTTTTCTTTAGCCCACCAAAAGAACCTTTAGCCTTTTTTATGCCAGTATCATCAAACTTAGATAATAGTTTTACGATAACGGACATTAGTTGAGTTTCCTGTTCACCTTAGTTGCATACCTGCTAATAATCAATTTTATCTCGTCTTGAACATCGCCCAAAGAATCTTCAACGTTAGGATAAACAAAGTTGTTTAGGTTGCGTTCTTTCAAACGTCTAATCATCCAACGCCCCTGAGATGTTACAGCGTGTCTTCTACTGCCATCCTTATACGCATACTCACTTGTAATCTTTAGAGCTTTACGCATAGAACCCTTACCAGCAACATCTGCAATAGCGGTCATAGGGCTAGTCACCCAAAGAGAAAGTAAAGGCGTAATTGCTGATCGTTTCGAATAACCAGATTTGAACTTGATTTGCACCTGTTTAGCAGGCTTACCTGCACCCCATCCAGTTCTACCATTTGGATTACCAGTCAATGCTCCACTAGAAGCCACAACAGGATAACGCCTAGACATACCAGACAAAGGTGCGGTAGAAGGGATTTGAGATTTGATTAGAGAAGCAGGACGTTTAGCAATATCTTTAGCTTCTTTTACAAGTTGTTTACGCAAACCAGGTTGCAACGCATCAAGGTCTTTCAACAAACCGCGCACATCATAAAGAACTGTCTGCTCAATCATTACCGCCCCTTTGATACCTAATCGCAAATAACATCGTATTCAACATACGATCCGTTTCTTCCATTAGAACACTAGGGGCGATACCTGTTGCAACAGCAAGATTAGCAATCAACCAATGATGCGAATCAACACCTAAAGGCTTTAGGCTTTTGGGTCTGCAACCTCAACTTTAGAAACAAGGTCAATCCAACCTTCGAAACCTTCACCAGTTTTCTTTAGGCGTGTAACAGCCAACCATGCAAGGTAAAGAAGGTGAGTGACCTTTTCGAGCTTGTCTATACCTAAATCAAAGTGGGCTTCCCATTTGACTAGATCGCCCGCAGCAGTGTTCACTTCAAGTGATGTTCCATCAACGAAAGTGATTGTAAGAGTTATTTCATTCATGCAATCACTCTAGCCGAAAGATTAGGCAGTTGCGCGGGAGACAGTTCCAGTTGTTGGCCAAGTTACGCTGAATGTGGCTAAATCGCCTATCTGCCCGCTCACGGGGGTTAGGTCATTTACCAAAACTATCGCCGTGTAGGCAGGATTCGAGCTTGAAGTTGCGGTGCTTGTTGGCTTGATTACAACAGTTGCGTTTGTTCCTAGTAGTGGCCATAGGGTTGCATCAACTGTTGAAGCAGCGTAATCCTGATTGAACTGAAGTGTTAGAGAACCTTCTTTCAAACCTGCAACGCGGGTAACCCAAGTGCTACCAAAAGCAGTAGTTGTAATGTCGTTAGCAGAAGTCTTTAGTTCAACCTGAGTCAGGTATGAAGCCAAAGCAGTAGAACCATTGATGCTAACGCTAAAATCTGTTGCGACAAAAATTGCCATTATTTATCCTTAACTTGCAAATACTTGAACTGAAAACTCAGCACTCAAATAGTCTATACCGCCTTGTGATAACGCTCCATACGCACCCAGTTCAGCAACAAACACTTCAAAAGCATTGCCACCTAAAGTGCGATCTGATTCGAGCGCATACTTGATTGACCCTGAACCTGGAGCAACCAAAACATCAAGAGAAGCCTGAGCAGTGCGCTCAGATACCCTACCCAAAACAACAGTAACCTTGAACGTGTATTCGCTCATAGAACGATTATTCTGGCGGTTGTAAGTAATCTTATCCAACCCAATCATGGCCATAGGCGGGTTCACCAAATCAGGTAAAGTTTCAACAACCCTAAGCCCTGAAATAGTTTTTAGGTTATTACCTAAAGCGGTTCTAAGCGCACTAATGCTCATTACGCACCTGTTCTAAGAAGCCTGAACGGGTTGATTAGTTGAGCAACATCACCATCAATGTTTGACCCTACCCGCATAATGCCGATATCTGATACACCTGCAACACCTAACGGGGACTCAAGGCGTTTGAACAATCTTGAAGCCTGAATGATAGTCGCAAACTTGATCGCATCAGGGACAGCGTTCCAGCCGAAAGTTCCAGTAATTTTAACTAGAGCTTGTTCACCGTAGGTTGGGAATAAATAGTTATCAATCGCGGTTATGTAGGTTATAGGACTATATCCACCATTGGCTAAACCGTTTCTAGGGTTCACCTGATAATCAGTGCTTGCCCAAGTTGTATCAAAAATGGTTGGATCAACGCTAGCAGTTTTTAGTTCAGTGATTGTTTGGCAGTCATCTATCCAACAAGTAAGTGAATCCGTTGGGGTGAAATATCTGACTTGTCCCGCAGCAGTTGAATAAAAATAGCGGTTGCAGTATTGGTCAATCATTCTTGAAGCAGAGTTGATGCTTGTTTCTAGCAGGGTATCGTCTAAAGTATCAGTGATTTTTAGTGCTGCCTTGAGTTCAGCAAGGGTGCAATATCCGTTAGTTACAGCCAAAGTAAATCTCCTAAAGTCATAACCTAGTTTATCTGCCTGCCCGTTATCCTAGTTTCTTTATGCGTTGCTTTAGCTCAGTAGTTGAAACGCCTTGAGTGTAGGGAACATAGACGAGCCCAATATCGTGTTTATCTAGCCATGCTTGAGTGAACTGCATTTGAGCGTAATAATCTTTTCTAGCCCAATCATCACCAATAACAACTAGATCAGGTTGCACACTGCCAATACATGGTTTAGAGTCTGCTCCACTAAAGTTTGGAACGACCCCATCAACATATTTGCAGGCAAGTAACACTTCTTTACGCTCAGCAAAACTCATAATAGGCGGTTTGCCCTTATACGCCTGAATAAAGTCATCTTCATTCAACGCCACAATAACCTTGCCATCTTCCCCTGCAAGTCTTCTGCAAGCCTTCAAGAAGCGTGTGTGACCTGAATGAAATAGGTCAAAAGTTCCACCTGTATAAACTATTTTTCCCAACTGTTAGCCCGCCTGACTTGCAACGACCATACGCCTTCACTAAAATCTTGTTTAGCAATTTTATCTTGAAATAGTTTGCTGTTTCGTTGAAATGTCAAATCATTTTGCGAATGAAACCCTGAACTGAGAGTGCTTGAATTGTCGTGTCTTAGCGCAGCGTGAATGAAGTGAGCCTTGACCCCTGCCTGCTCTAACCTGCGCTCGTAATCATTGTCTTCAAAATAGATTGGATGAAAACGCTCATCAAACAAACCAGCCTTCAAAACTGCACCTTCACCTAAAACAAACCCTGACCATTTAGGCATAATGCTGAGAAAGTTTATAGCTTCAGTATCAACCCTGTTGGCAATTTTGTTCAACGCACCAGGTAGAAACACTGAATCGTCATTGACTAAAACCCAGTAAGGGGCAAACGGGGTAGTCTTCACAATCAAGTTCAAACCGCCACCATAACCTAAACCAAAAGGAACTTGAATAAGCCACAAGTTTTTGACCTGATCAGGCTTTACGGGCTGATACTCACGCTTACCCGAATTATCTACGATAACAAGATGTTCAACAGGGTAATCAATGCTTGCCAGTAGGCGATCTGCTAAATCAAATCTTGAGTAAGTCAAAAACCCTAAAACAGGTATCATCTGGTTGCAAGCTTTTCAATCAACGGTTTCCATTGAGCCTGATAAACCTTTGTCGCATCATAGTTTTGTGCGAACGCAACAGTATCAGGGAACTCACGCCTGCCACGCTGATAAGCCTGCTCAAGGGCATCAGCAATAGCCTGAACATTAGGAACATTGAACCAGCAGTGTTGCCCCGCATCCCAAAACGGTTGCCCATTCACTAGGAACGAATCAGGGGAAGCAAGCTCAGCGGAAGCAGCAAAATTAGAAGTGATAATAGGCACACCGCAGGCTTGTGCTTCAATCTGTGGAACACCAAAACCTTCACCATAATTAGTGAACAAACCTACATCCCACGCAGAATAGATCGCAGCCAAAGTTTCCTGAGATATTCCGTAACCGTAGGCAATTGGATCAACAAACTTGACCTTTTCAGCGGGGACACCACAAGCCGAAAGAATGTTAGGCAACACGAAACCTGACTGCTTGCCATAAGGTTCAGTGTGTAAATACAAAATAACGTCATCGTGTTTAGCAGCAAACATTGCGAACGCCAAAAAGTTTTCTGCAACAGCTTTACGGTGAATAAACCCGCCCGCCTTGTTAGCAAAGTTCATTCCAACAACAAACTTATCTTCACCATCCACAAACTCACGCCCCGAAATGCCTTCAGGCAAATTAGCGGTAGGTTTGAAAATCTTTGTTTCAACTGCGTGAGGTATGTATTCAGTTTCTATACCTGCGTTCTCAATCATTGTTTTACCAAAAACACTCATCGCAATAGGGGTAACATTAGGTTTCTTCAACCACGCTAAAACCTTTTCAGGTGCAGGCTGATGGTCAATAGGTGTCCACGAAGCAATAGGAATAGTATCCAACGCAGGATTATCGAACACCCAAACATCGTAAAGCGTAATCATAAAGTTAGGCAGTTGAGCGTTCTCAGCGCTCCAGTGAGCAAAGTTCATAGGCATAACATCAGTCGAATACTGGTTCATACCCCTTGAATAGTGTGGGATACGGCCTGAACCTGTTTCAATCTGAGTGTTCACACCTTCATTACCGTAGTTAGAAAGCATCGCCACCTTATGCCCATCTTTTACAAGCCTAGAAATAACTTGTTTAGATTGAGTGCCATAACCTGTTGGCTGATTTAGAGAATTGGAATACCAAGAAATACACGCTTTAGTCATACCTATACCCTATAAGAAAAACCCCCCAAACCTTTTGAGTTCAGGGGGTTTCTCAATGAAGCAGGTTTAGCTTGCGCCACCCTTGAACTTCTTGATGTTAGCAGTCTGCACAAGAACAGAATCCAAACGCCAAGTAGCTCTCCAAGTTGCAAGATCTGAACCGAAAGCGAAATCGTCTGAGCGATCAATTTGAAGCCCACCAGCGTTACGAATGTATAGGCTCTTTAGATCTCCACAAACAAGTGAGTTCACACCAGTTCCAGGTGATGGAAGCGCAGGGGTTTCGATAACAGGAACACCTAGAACAAAGTCACGAGCAGTTTGAGTTGTGCCGATGTTGAATAGGTATTGACCGTATGAGTCCTTTAGCTTACGCAGTGCAGCAATTGATGTTGAGTTTGCTAGCAACGCGAATGATGGCTTTGAACGTAGAGAACCGTCAAGGCTGTAAACAAGGTCAATGACGTTATCACTGGTGAAGGCTCCGCTTACTCCAGTCGATCCAGTCACACCAGTTGAAGCAGCAGGTAGGAAACCAGTTGGCTCTACTGTTCCAGTTCCGTTCACGATCTTGTCTGCGATCGCATACCCAAACGCGTTACCAAACTGCTCAGCCAAGAAGCCAACAATATCAACGCCCGAGTCAAGAATCAACTCGCGTGAAAGCTGAGATAGAGCTGAGAACTTGTATGCACCCAAAGTTTTAAAGGCGTTTAGTGTTGGCTCAGAAGTTCCAATTGAAGAACCCTGACCTACGATAGTTGCAGTAGAGAAACCAGACTGAGATGGAATCTGCAAGTTCTCACCTGAAGCGGTGTTGATTACAGTTGCATACTCTAGTAGTGGGTTTACAAGACGAGCAACCTTCACGATCTCGTTGTATAGAGATGTTGGCACAGGTGCGCCAGTGCTGTTGCCTGTAATTGCGCGGAACTCGTGACCACGAATCTCACCCAAAACCATCTTGCGAAGAATGTCTGCTTCGTTATCAGATACAGATGCACCAGCAAAGTTCACTGCTGCTGCCTGCACTGCTTCAGCAGTCTTAGCTTCACGCTGTTCAATTTCAATTACTTCATTGCGCTTGTTGATGTCTGCGGTTAGAGAAGCGTATTTTGCTTCGTCTTCACCAGTCCAGACACCGCCACGAGCTTCAACTGAATCAATCAGTTCCTTAGCTTCGTGCCATGCCTTAGCCTTAGCATCAACCTGCTTGGCGATAAAATCACTCATTAGGTTTGTTCCTTTCAAGAACATAAATAAATAGGGGGATGTTTTGATTTGGAGATACACTCACAGAATCGGATCAGGGATAAACGCGCTGACAAATAAAGTCTATACAACAAATCTATACATTCGCATAAACGAAAACCCTACGGGTCAAAGACAGCTTGTCTATCCGTAGGGCTTCAAGAACATTATAGTAAAAGAAAACCCCCTGGGACAAATCAGGGGGAAAGAATCAGTATTCTTTTTTAGTTCCAGACACCACGAGAGGAACAAGATAAATCATACCCGATTCATAAGCAAATCTAACTGCTTCTTCTTCAGGTCAAGGATGGCGGTAGGGTTAGTAATCTCAGGGTCTTTCTTCAGCACCTTAGACAAAGTATCAGTTAGCAGTTCACCCTGACGTTCAGTTAGTTCTTCCCCTGATTCTAGGGCTAGAAGCGCATCAGTTAGTTCTTCAGCAGATACCCCCCGTAGTTCAGCCAGTTCAGCAATCTTCTTAGCCAAATCAGGGATAGATCTTACGCTTGCTGTTCCTTCAGTTCCCAAATAGGCTGGGAACGCTGTAAGGCTTGCTTCGTGAATGTTTACACGCTTAAGAATACGCTCGTTGTTGTTCACCCAAACATCTCCACCAACAGGAACGCGGAAACCAAAACTGAAACCTGTTACATCTCCACGCTTGATTAGGGTTGCAGCATCTCGCCCCGCCTGAGTATCGGGGAGGCTGCTCTCCACGAATAACCCGCGTTCGTCTTCATAAAGTTTGAGTGTGCCTGATCGGGTTGAACCTAAAACCATACCTGTTTCGTGATTCCATAAAAGTTTGATGTCGTTTCTTGAACGCAACGATTCTCTAAACGCACCAGGTTCAATGGTTTCGATAAACGGTAGTGGCTGACTAGGTGAGTTGAAAACTGCTGCATAACCGCGCAAGGTCATGCCATCGCCTTCTTCTCTAATCTCAAACTCAGTTAGCCCTTGTCTGCGCTCAATGCCCTTCTCGACACGTTCCCCACGCTGCGCTAGTTCAGCAACCTTTTCAGGTTCAACAAAACGCACTGAATCTTCTTCAACAATAGTTTCAGGTGCAACAAGTTCAACAGGTTCAACAACTTCAGGCTGACTTATTGAATCAACAATTTCGCACAACTCATAAACAGTTTCTGCGAGCTTTGCAATAGTTTCTAAAGCATCGCCCTTCAAGCTGTAAGCCTTATCCTGTAATTCAGTCAAAACATAACCTTCCATTTGCCTAACATCAATTTTACTTGTATCAACAGCAACATCCCTAGATTGACTGTCGTTCAAACCATTCACCCAAGTTTGTCCTGCATCGCCACCCCACGCATCCCACGCCACCCTGCCTGCACTAGGGAAACCGTCTTCACCAGAACTAAAACCTGTTGCCTGCTTATCAACTTCGTGACGAGCAAAATAACTGATCATCCTGTTCACTGTATCTGCTGAAACATCTGCACCTGAAGCTAACTGTTGCGCTCTTGCTCTACCTACCGCAGTAAAACCTGAACCCGCGTAACCTTCAGCGATCCAATTCAACGCTCTTTTAGCAGCATCTTGAACACCTTTAGGGGGACTGTATGAACCTGCCCCAACAGCGCGCTTTAGTTCTCCCCCAACAGGAATGTTCTCAGCAAGGCTAACCGCAACCATTTGTGCGATTGCTTGAGCTTTAGTTTTATGTTTCCCCAAAACAGTTCCATCATCTTTTACAGTGTCCCAACCCTGATCTGTTTTACTAATAAAGTAAGGCATCACATTTCCCTAATCAAATAACTGGCTGTAATAGTTCCTGAAGTAGAAAGCAAATATAAAATGTCTAAAGGCTTCAAAGTAATTTCAAAAGAATCAAGTTTTACTAAATGCAACCCATTATTTACAGTCAAATTAGCTCCACCAATAAGCAAGCTACTTGTGTTGTCGTTATTGTGAATATGAACATACAACGAATGAACACTAGGCTGATTGACCTGAGTTAGCGCACCAGTGCCAACAGATAACTGCCCTGTAACAACACTCACCTATTCACCTGTTTCGTAACTACCATCAGGGATAGTAGAAGGATTTTGTAACTGAACTGTTGGCAAACCAGTATGGCTAATCTTAGGCAAACCTAGAACCTTCAAAACATCTTCAGGAACAAAACCAAGGGCAATAAGTTTTTGAGCCATATCAACTTTAGTTTCATTCTCAGTTAGAGAAGCAGCACTAATGTTTACGTTAGTTAGTGGAACACGAACAACATCGCCACCATCAACAGGGCGCATATTCTCTTTACGCCTAACTTCATTAGCAGACAAAACACCATTCTGAAGTAGCTTCGCATAACCTTCAATACGGGTAGCGTAATCCCCGCGCAACAAGTCATCAGTGCTAAACGCGAGATAAGCGTTATCAGGTAGAAGCGTTGAGAAAGCGTCTTCGAGTTTCGCATACCAAGGTCTAAGCGTGTGGGTAACAAACGAGATAGCGCGCTGTTCATTGCTGCTGTAACTTGCCCCACCGTTGTTCATCCCGATCATATCTGGCGGGACACGATAAGCACGAGCAACATCTTCAACCGCTAACTGTCGTGAGTCAATCATTTGAGCTTGATCGTTGGCGATAGTTGTTGGCTTGAACACTGCACCGCCAGAAAGAATACCTGTTTTGTGCGCTCGTCTAAAACCTTTGTGTTGTCTATCAAAAGATTTAGCAAGGTTCTCTGCCTGTTCAGCAGTGAGCGCTCCAGGGTATTCGATTACGCCTTGAGTTAGTGTGCCTTGCCCAAAGAAACGAGCAGCAAAAGACTCAAGTGAAATTGCCAACCCAATGTTTTCTTTCAAAGTATCAATCGGGGACTTGCCACGCAACTCACCAGGTAGCAAAACTGAACCAGCAATATGCAACACATCATCAGTGGTCAAAACTTTGTTATCTTCACCAGTGTAAGTGAATAGCTTTTTGCCAAAACTGTTTCTAGTGATCTTTACTGCAAGGGGGTTCAACACCATCATTGAAAGTATTTCGCCTTTGCTGTCCCTGAACAATCGCACAAAAGCGTTACCGTCAAGAAGCAGGCTAGTCATAGTTTGCTGCCAAAACGCGACACTAGGAATCATCGCATCAGGTTTACCCACCCACGCAGGTCTAGGACGATAAGGGTAAGCAATACCGTCACGCCTAACATAAGTATCAACAGGGGAAGCGCTAATAGTGTCGGAGATTAGAGAAACACAAGCCCAAACAGCATTGACCGTTAGTGATGTGTTGTAATCAACATAAGCTGAAGACTGAGTTTCAAAAATTGTTTGATCGCCTGCACCCCAAACTGTTTGAAACGAAATCGCCCTGTTCTCGCCTGCAAGATTACCTAACATTATTTACCGCTTCTTTCCCAAGCTAACCCAAACAACAAAACCCCTACACCAGCAACAAAAACACCAGCAGGAATGAACACTAAACCAGCACTAACAGCGATAACTGTTACGCCTACCGCCTGTAAAATAGTTGGAAACAAAATCATCCTTAGAACGAAAAGAACTCAGGCAACGCCATCGTTTCTAGTTTACTTGTTGCGCGGTCATAGGCGATAACAAAAGCCACCGCAGCGTCAATCTTTCTAGGGCTATTCCTAGACTCTTTCACAATACGCGCACCCAAATTGTCTATCTTCAAAACGCAGTTATCTAAATGTCTAGCCAACAACGGGTTACCGTCATGCGTTAGCGTAGCTTCCGTCACTGAGTCAAACACTTTCTGGCAGGCAGGTATCATTCTGCGCGGGCTAGTAGAAGGGAACTCAACAATAGGTAAACCCTGATCTTGAAGCACTGCCATAGTTCTCTGCCACCTGAACGGGTCAAACGCAATCTCTTTCACAAACCTATAATTCTGGCAAAACCCTTGTATCGTTGCTTCAACTTCAAGCGTATCTACACGCCAATCATCAGTATCTTCAGGTTGCTTCTCCCACGCCTTCACCAAAAAACGTGCGGTTTATCTTCCTTAGACTTAGGGATAGTGACCCCAACAATGGCAGTAGTGTCCCCGCTAAACGATCCATCGACACCTAAAATAATTTCAGCATCAACATCCAATTCAAGATCAGCCTGTAAAGTGTCCCAAACACCAGCAGGCAACCACGCGTTCTGAGAACTCACCCATTGATTACAGCGCTTAGTTCTAAATTCAGCTTCAGGTGTTCTTTTAACCATTGACTCAAAATCGGCTTTACTGTTCAAATCCTCGTAACCTGGATTAGCAGCAACCCAAGTATCTTCAGCCCTATGATCACTATCGTTAGGCGCTTCCCACCACGCCATATAAAAACTAGGGTCTTCAATCTCACCGCGAGCAACTTTCTGCCCATACTGATACAAGCTATACGCAGTCGAATCCTGCCCAGTGCTATCACTCTTTACACCACAAGTTGTTGTAGCCAACATAATTGGTTGCCTTCTAGAACCCATCGCCAACTGCATAACATCCCACATCGCACGATCACCTAACGCATGAACTTCATCAAAGATAACTGCACTAGGGTTCAAACCTTCCTTCGAATACGCTTCAGCAGACAACACACGCCAGATAGAACCTGTTGATGGCATCTCAATAACATCCCTGTAAATGTTGCATAGAGAAGCAAGTTCAGGTTCACGCTCAATAATTTTGCGGGCATCACCAAAAGTAATACGGGCTTGTTCCTTCTCAGCAGCACAAGAATAAACTTCACCACCTTCATCACCGTTGATTAGAAACCACAAACCCAAACCCGTAATCAGGGCAGACTTTCCGTTTTTTCTGGCCATCCCCCACAGAGCAGTCCTTTTTTGGAATAACCCGTTCTCGTCAAGGGCAAGTGTTTCTTCAAGTAACTGTTCCTGCCAGCCCCTAAGTTTTATAGGTTCACCAGCCTTACCCGCAATCGAATCCTTAGTGAGCGTAACAAACGTGTTTATGAAATCAACCGCATCTGCACCCCTGCTACCAAACTCTAAACTTGTTGGCGTAACCCATGCAGGCGGCCAACTTTTACTTACTGTTTCGTTCATCAGCTCTACGCTTCAACGCTTCCATCTTGCTTATAGCCTTCACTTCAGCAACACCCAACCTAGATCTATCGGCAGGTGTGAAACCCATCAAACTCAAGTTCCTAATAATACGATCGTCTAACTCTCGCAACGCCCGTCTTTCACGCCAATCATTAGACTGCATAACCCGAACACGCAGATTCCAACGCTCATCAACAAGCTCACAAGTCATCAACAACAATTCACTATCAGTGTTCACGCTTATCCACTGCAACCCATTCAACCAAACCTTGTCCCAAAACTCTCTACCGTATTTTAGTAACGGGCGGGCAGGTTCAGGCACACTCACAACAGGGTCAAACATTTGGATTTCTTGCTGATTAGGTAAAGGTCTTCGACCAGGATTACCTAACTTACGTTTGACTTCCGTAGGTTTAGCAGGTCTTCCAGCAGGCATCTCTAGCCTTCAATCAGTTGAGCTTGCTTACCTGTTAGCTTCTCCCAACGAGCAATAATCACATCAACATACTTAGGGTCTAACTCCATCATGAAGCAGACACGATCAGTCTGCTCGCAAGCAATAAGGGTAGAGCCACTACCACCATACAAGTCCACTAGCAGATCATTAGCCTTAGTAAATTTATTGATAAACCATGCAGATAATTCAACAGGTTTTTGAGTTGGATGCACTCTAGTTTCATCACCCCTAGCAGTGTAATTAGTAGTAACAAGAACTCGAGCAATCTCGCGTTTATGAGGTGTCTTAGACCAGCAAGTTTCAAAGGTGCTACCAAAGCGACCATCCAACAAACCAATACGCTCATCACTATATTTATCCCAAATAATCCAACTACCTAACTCAGGATATTTACGCTCAAGGGTTTCAACATAATAGTCAGCTCCCCATAAAAAGATTTCCTTACAATACGAGAAAGTATCAAGCAAGAATCTGGCATTGAATTGTTTATCATCAGCAATTACAGCACGATGCGACTTACCACCATCACCCATCTTTGTATAGTCAGTATCTAGATTCATTCCATAAGGCGGGTCAGTGTAAACAATCTTTGCCTTCTCACCCCGCATCAACTTATCAACAGTATCTCTATCACTAGAATCCCCGCACATAACGCGATGCTTACCTAACTGCCAGACATCACCAAGTTTTGTTTTAGGTTCAACAACTTCAGGCATATCATCTTCAATAACATCCTGCAACTCATCCGCAGGCAACTCAAAACCCAACAACTCAACATCAAACTCAGCTTCAGTCAATTCCAACAACTGAGCAGCCAAAACCTGTTCATCCCACTCAGCCAACTCAGCCGAACGATTATCAGCCAACGCATAAGCCTTCACCTGATCAGCAGACCAATCATCAGGAACACGAGCAACAGTAATCTCAGTCCAACCCAACGAACGAGCAGCAACCATCGTGCCATTACCCGCAACAACAGTCCTACCCCAAACAACAATAGGCTTCCGTTGCCCAAACAACTCAAGTGAATCAGCAATAGCCTTCAAGTTTTTGGTGTCGTGTTTGCGGGCATTACGCGGGTCAAGGTCTAAGTCATCAATGTTCACAAGCTCAATTTTCATGCTCTAAGCCTACCCAAACTAAAACCCAAAATTATGCGACTATGCGTAAAAGGA